>Ga0213863_10001359_pt1 | contig 17767 bp, 11 predicted proteins | sample PICome_8_FD_160128 | JGI IMG/M metagenome (GOLD analysis project Ga0213863, IMG submission 160128) | Coastal seawater microbial communities near Pivers Island, North Carolina, United States - PICO497 | ecosystem: Environmental > Aquatic > Marine > Coastal | place: USA: North Carolina... | reverse complement strand
TGAGCATAATAGTGCCTCCAGAATTTGTTCTGATAGTTTTCAAAGCCCAAAGGCTACCTTCCTGAGGAAAATATAAGTCGTCGTTACTCTGGCTATCCTGAGCGTAGTGAGCTCGTTCTATGGCTGCCCCGTTTCCATCATCCCCTTGGGTATAAATATAATTTTCAGTGACGCCGCCCCAATAGATGGCTCTTAAAGGCGGAATGGCATCGCTGCCTTCGATGTCAATTCCAGATACCCGGTGAGAGTCATAAGGTGGATTGGGCTCACTGTCAGCGCGCCAGGGGCCTGCAATTTCTTCGATGGGGCCCTCCAAAAAGGTGGTCGCTAAGGGACCATAGCCAAGCAGGTTATTATGGTAAGAAACCCCATTCCATTCCTGACGGGTGAAGTCTTGCGTATCACTATCGAAGGAATAAGTACCGTCGATTCCATAGCGACAAAACTTGTTTTTGCAATTTTCACTGGGAACGCCGTCATCACCTTTCCAGTAGTAGCCCGCAGTCGCATAGTAGCCTCCCGCACAAATGCCGACATAGTTACCGCCTTGATCCAGATATGCGGTCAGCTTGGATTTACCGTCAGAGCCCAGATTGCGTTGCATCTCGTAGGCATTTCCCCCCGGCATAACGAATAGGGAGGCCTCTGCAAGGCTTGCGCTGCTACAGTTGTTGAAGTCGGTAAGAGTGAGCGTGACGTAATTCAAATGGGGTTCGCCTGACCATGTCGTGCTGGTGGCGTTTAGTGGAGTAGCGTCGTTTAGGTGACGGCGTCCCGTTTTCCAAAAATCCACGAAGGCCTTCGCCCAGATCTGGGTGGTATATGTCGTTCCTTCGCCAATATAAATAACGATATCCGTGTCGCTCGTTATCTTGCAGTGATCTGCAGTATTGCCCTTTATTGAGGTTTCATCTGAGTAACGAAGTTTAGCGACGACATCGAGAAGCGCTGAAGCTTGTGTTTGTGGATCGCCTTGAGCTGGCAGTGCTGTGTTACCAAGTGTCAGGAGTAGTAGTGTTAGGCGTGTCTTGTGGGTTTTTGATGGTGACCGCACGTTTTTCCCCCAAGCTCAGTAAAGTGTCGGCACATACCTCTAAAGTTATTTGTGCAATATTGAGACGATCTAAGAGGTGACACCTACAGCGCCCTGCCTCATTTGCTGCTCGAACGTTTGTGATCATAAAGCCATCATAGAATCTCTGTGCCAGTTTATCTATGCTCAATTTTGAGCTTGTGCCGCAGACAAAAAAAACCGCGACCTAGGCCGCGGTTTTTTTATTCCTAGGTGTTCACAGCGCCAACTTGATACGTCCGTACCAAATTTGTCCCCGTGGATCATGATGCTTAGGGTCGTAGCTGAAGTTAGCGGCATCAAAGACTCGAGGCGCATCTTCGTCAGTGATGTTCTTGCCGCCCAAAGTAATCATTGCTTCGGTACTGCCCAGTTCAAAGCTGAACGAGTACTGCAGATCAAGGGTCATCCAAGAGTCAATATCTTGTGAGTACCCGCGATCAAGTAAAGCATCGGGAACAACGCGCGATGTTTCATACTCAGAGGTATAGAAGGCTAGCAATGCAATCTTATGATTTCCTACTCGCCAATCGGCTGTGGCATTGACCTTGGTCTCAGGGATCGATCGTGCAAAGTTGTCGTAGTTAAAGTAACCCGCAACGTCCTGTACTCCACTGTCACCTGTGCATCCTCGATCGTTGGCTGCTGTACAGGGGATCTCGTAGCTCAGAAAATGCGTCGCCGATAAGTGCAGTCCGAATTCACCCGCGTTGGACGGGATCATCCAGTCTGCCGTCACATCAATACCATCGGTGGTCACTTCTTGAGCGTTAAGGTACGCCACGTTAACGCCCGATAGTGTGCCGGCTGAATCCCGAATAATGTCAGCACCGTTGGGATTGTCGTTCAGTTTGCCTTGGGCGTTTTCAACCGTGATGACGTCTTCGTATTCAAAGCGCCAGTAGTCGACCCTAAAGGTGAGGTTATCAGTCGGAGTGAATACCGCACCCATGTTGAAGTTGGTCGAGGTTTCAGGCTCGAGCGCCGTGCTGCCCTGGGAATTCACACGTACAAACAGCGCGCTGCTAGAGCCACTCGCGGGATCAACAAGCCCCTGTAGCGAAGTCTCTTGGTTATAAACTTGTACCAGTGATGGTTCGCGGAAGGCAGAAGAAGCCGAGGCCCTAAGTACCAGCCAATCGGCAGCTTGCCAACGCAGTGATAGTTTGGGGTCAAGGCTGCTATCAGAACTCAGATCTTCGTATCGCACCGCAAGATTTGCTTCTAATGATGACGTGAGTGGGAAGTTGGCTTCCGCAAACACAGCGTAGGAATCTCTCGACTCATCAATGGGTAGGCCACCACCCAAAAAGATCAAATCAACGGGAATCGTCGCACCTGTTACAGGGTCGATCGACTGTGTATACAGCTCATTACGATTGGCTGAGTAACTCTCTTCACGCCACTGGGCACCTGCGGCAAAGCCGACAGGTCCTGCGCTCATTTCGAATAAATCACCACTCACCACAAAGTCAGCGACGGTGAGATCGGTCTTTTTATTGGTGAAGGTTTGATAGCTCAGCCATTCAATCAATTCTGGTGAGTTTGCACTGGGGTCGAAAGGGCTGAACGACTCGGTGCCGCTAGGGCCACCCGCACCGCTCAACGCTGCGCTTAATCTCGAGCTGATGGTATCGGGCTGATAGACCTCGCGATCATTTTCAGAGTAGGTTAATGCACCCATCCAGTTCCAACCGCTGTCGAATTCACCGTCGAGCTGTAGTGATGCACGCAGGGTATCGCTTTCTCTAGGTGCTAAGGGCGAAGGCGCTTCTGCTCCTAAAGGTCGTCCGTACCAACGAACAGGTACGCTAAAAGGGCTGCCTGCCGTGCCGGGTAAAAGAGTGGGAAAGGTAAGGGCCGGGTATGAGGGGGACTGTGGGTTGTCCTTAACTTCGTGATGGGTCCAACCCAATTCGGCGACTAATGAAAGTGAGTCAGAAAAGTCGTGGGTGACATTACCGTATAACTGTTGCTTTTCTTCTTTGTTGATAATGTTAAATCGAGGGCCATAGGCGAACCCACATTTGCCGCCACCGCCGGTGCCAGGCCCATATGCGCCTTCTGGCACAAAGGGTGTGCCCGGAGCGCCACCGTTAGCGGTACAAGCAGCGTCGGGGACTGTTTCAAGGAATCCGTAACTGCCTGCGTAATCGCCAGTGCCTACACCTCCAGGGGCGAGGGTCAGGAAACTTCGTCCCAAGGTAGAAACAGCATTTTCGGTGGTATACGCCCGCTGTGCAGAGCTGAGGGGGTCCTGGCTAATGAAGGAGCCCGCCAAGGTGACGTGAGTGCGGTCATTACCAAAACCAGCGAGCAGATTTAGGTCGTACTTGCCAGCGCCACCGTCGCTAATCTCCTCATAACCGGTAGAAAATTCAACGCCCTCAAAGTCTTTGCGTAAAATGAAGTTCACCACACCAGCGACGGCGTCAGAGCCATAGGTGGCTGTTGCGCCTTCCTTGAGTATTTCTACTCGCTCGAGAGCGGCCATGGGAATGGTGCTGGTATCAACAAACACACTGCCGTCATTGGCGGTTGCTGCGGTAATTGTTTGGCGTTTGCCGTTTACAAGCACCAGTGTTGAGGTGAGGCCTAATCCTCGGAGGTTTACGTTACTGGTGCCCTGAGTTTCACCCGAGGTGAATGAGTCGGCGTTGTTTTCAGTGCCTGAACTGACCGATAGCTTGCTCGTCAACTCGCCAACATCAACAGCGCCTGAATTGACAATGTAGTCGTTGGAAAGCACCTCCACTGGCGACGCCTCATCTTGGCTGGTAGAGCTAATATAGCTACCCGTCACCATGACTTCTTCAATCATGCCATCGTCTTCTTGTGACAGGACCGTATTAGCGACCGCGAGGCACAGAGGCGCCAAGGCAAACGTAGCTAATCTACGTCGTAAAATTGTGGTCGAACTTTTAGTGTCATGCATGAGAAGTGATTCCTTAATTTTAGTTGTTATCGCCCTAATAAGTGTTGCAAAACTGGGAAAAAAAATTAAGTGCCTGCAACGGATGCATTCAGTGACTTTGTCCCGGTTGTTTTTATTTCGCGGGTATGAATCTTCGATTTTTTTTTGCCAGTAATATTCAGGCGCTAAACCTGAAGCCCATATTGATGCAAAGCACAAAAAAATTAGCAGTTATTTTGGTCAGGTATGACATCGGGGTTACGCAGCTGTGCTGCAAAAGAAATTGATGGGCGAGTTTCGCCACATCGTTTTTAGGCTAAGCCAGCATAGCTGAGCTTCGCTTTGAAATAGGGAGGGATTTAAAAAGTGGGTTTTTAGCTAGTAACACTTTTGTAAAGCGCGGCGCTCGAGCTATGGACTCATTCTTTACCTTCTTGCGCGAGCTGGGGTTTTATTACGAGGTCGATGCGAGCTCTTAGCTATCGGGGCAGGGGTTAATCTTGGTTTTAGGACTAGGCAGCGGCGAGTTTGGGTAGACGGTTAGCACGATAAATACCCCAATGTTTCTCGGGCTCTAATGGATGATCCGACCCTTTCCAATTCTCGTCGAAGGCTTCAAACACATAAACGACAACTTGCTCGCGGTCAGCCCAGGCAATGAGCTCTTCAAGGTACTGCTTTTGGTACATTTCACCGACGTTCTCTGGTGGTATTCCACGGCCGTTGGACGCCGTGGCCCAGCCGGCTTCAGTGATGATAACTTGCTTGCCTGGATGGGCAGCTTGCACAGACTCGAAGTTCTGGCGCGTGTAGGCCATGGCGTCGTCGACGGTTTTGTATTCCCACACGGGATAGGTATGTATCGAAATGACATCGACTGTTGCGGCAAGGGCTGACAGTTTGTCCAGCCAAGGAACATAGTTTTCACAAAATGTTACTGGCTGAGGAATCGCGGCCTGAATTTTGCGGACATAACTGATGACGGTCTCTGGTTCTACTAAATGGTCGGTCCAATCGACAGTAGCTTCATTGCCGGCCGATACAATATCCACGATGTGACTGTATCGGTTAGCCCATTCGATGAGCCGGTCAACTTCTTGCTGATTCTTTAAGGTATTGGCCCCTAAGGTTTCGCTAGAATGCATCCCACCCCAAGGGCAATTTGGATTATTGACCTCGGCACTAATGTAGGCTCCCAACATAACCTTAAGTGGTAACTGCTGTGCGTTAATGGTCGCTAGCACTTGTTCTGCGTGAGGATCACAGGCGTAGAGTCGAATGGCAGCCCAGTCAGGAATAAGCAATCGAAGGTCTGATTCGATTTCTACATCTGATGGAAAGATACCGGTATCGGGACTCTGACCGTCGCGAAAACCTGAATAACAAATAGCGCGTCGATACGGTAGTGTTGGGTTAGAGATCATAGTTTTGAAGCGTACTTGAATTTTTCCTGCATGTCCCATAACCCCCAATGGGCACCGACATCACCCTCGCCATCGTCGCCTCCTACCTTCCAAGCTTCGTCAAAAGACGAAAAGTAGAACATCTCTACCCCTTCGCTGATGGCCCATTCCTGTGCTCTTAAGAAGTACAAACAGGAGCCCTGTAGCGAAGCCTCTGCGCCGTAAAAGTCGCCTCCTGCGCTGGGCCAGCCAGTTTCCGTAATGATGACACGCTTACCTTTGGCGACTTTTTGCACCCGTCGGTACATGTCCTGCATGTAGAGTGTGGAATAGGGTAGTGCACAGCCCTCCCAATAGGGGTAACAGTTGCTGAGTAACACATCGCAGGCCTCTGTAATTGCGGGTCGGTCCTCGAATTCATAATAGGCATCGACATAGCCCATAGGAATATTGGACGGCAGTCGCTCTCGGACTTCATCTAGTATGGCCAATAACTCAGATTCGCTCATTTCCTCTCGATATAGCACTTCATTGCCCACTGCAGCGATATCGACCAGGCCTTGATGCGCTAGGGTAATGAGGTTGTCAATTTCAATGCGGTTCTTATTGTTTTCGCTGCCAAGCCACGCACCAACCAGCGTCTTCAGGCCACGTCGTTTCGCAGCGACTGGGATCAGTTCATTGCCCTCGGTTGTTGAGAAAGATCGAATCCAGTCAAAGTGTGGTTGTAGGATCGCCATACGATGTTCGATTTGCGCCTCGGTTAATTCATCCCCAGGTTGTTGCCCTTCGCTGTAGGCGCTAAAAGAAACGCCATGCATACCGGCTTCGGTAATGGCTGCTAAACGATCATCCAGTGTCAGGCTGTCGCTGGTGGATGGGTCGGTACCCAGTAAGTTGTAAATTTTTCCGGCGCGCTTGGACATCGAGGGACAAATCTCCTGTCAACAGATAGAAGCAGTAATTAAGAACTGCAGATGCTACTGAGTAGGGGGCAATATCTCATGCGTAATACGACAAGATGTCCAAAAGCCCAGACAAGCCGGATATTATCCGGTGTCACTCCTGATACCCCTGCATTAGTATGTTCGAGCTCTAGGTGGGGGATCACTCTTGAAGTGCTTCACACGCGTTTAGGCTCATCGCCATTTTTATTTCACGGGTGGTGATGCAGGTATTATCGGCAACACAAAGTATATCGAGTTAGAGCGGTTTTACGGGTTTGCTCGAGTGCCTTATAACGATCAATAACGTTGAAGATATATGACTAAAAATAGCATTTTCTTAGGTAATTCCCTGCTCAATTCTGACCAGAGAAACGTGTCCGGTGATTACGTCACACGAAGCGGAGAGCGTTTCTACTGCATTAAAAACTTTGATGGGATGGATGATTTCTTTATCAGTGTTGTAAGTGACTCAAATCACTGGTTATTCATTTCCACCCGGGGCGGTCTCACCGCTGGCAGAACCGATTGCGACAGTGCCCTTTTTCCTTATTACACCGAAGACAAGATTCGCGATAACTCCCCCCATACTGGCAGTCGAACCGTTTTACTCGTTCACGGGGAGTCATGTACCAGTCTTTGGGAGCCTTTTGCTCGCCAGCACGATGGGATTTATTCAATTTCACGCAATCTTTACAAGAATGTGCTCGGCGACAAACTTGTTTTTGAAGAGATCAATCATGATTTGGAGCTTGCTTTTAGCTACTCATGGTCGACATCGGATAAGTTTGGATTTGTGAAGCAGTCCACTATGTCGAACTTGAGTAAGAAGGCACTGTCCGTTGACGTCCTCGATGGGATTGAAAATCTTTTGCCCTACGGTGTATTGGCAGGAACTCAAAATGAGTTGAGTTGCTTGGTTGACGCCTACAAGAAAAACGAACTCATTGCTGATGTGGGGTTGGGCATCTATGCGATGAGTTCGATATTGTCTGATCGTGCAGAGCCAAGTGAGGCTTTGTGTGCGACTACCGCTTGGTCTTACGGGTTGACCGAGCCTAGGGTATTGCTTAGTTCGCTTCAGCTTGACACCTTTCGCCGTGGTCAACCGCTAGTCCAAGAGTCTGAAGTACTGGGTCGTCGAGGGTCTTATTTCGTGAATGCAAGGGTCGATCTAGAGGTAAGCGAGAGTCGAGGTTGGGGCATCGTTGCCGATGTTAACCAAGGACCTGCCGCTGTAAGAAACCGACTAGAGCTTTTGCGCAATAACAGTGATGCCGAGGTTGAAACGCGCATCAATGAGGATATTGCCCGCGGTTCGCATCAACTGGAACGCCTCATTAGTACCGCAGATGGTATTCAAGTGAGTGAGGATACGCTGACTGCGAATCATCACGCATCTAATGTACTGTTCAATATTATGCGCGGCGGGCTGTTTGACGACAACTACATGATTGACCGAGCTGACCTGTGGGATTTTTGCCGGAGTTGGAACCGGAGCGTCACGCGTTCTAATCAGTCATTTTTTGAGCAGTTACCAGCAACGCTTAGTCACCATGATTTAGATCAGTTTCTTGAAAATTCGAGTGATAAACAACTCAAGCGCTTGTGCGTTGAGTACTTGCCAATGACCTTCAGTCGGCGCCATGGTGATCCTTCAAGGCCTTGGAATCGATTTGCGATAAAAGTTAAAGACGAGAACGACGCCAAAATCTTAAGTTATGAGGGCAATTGGCGCGATATTTTCCAGAACTGGGAGGCGCTTAGCACCTCGATTCCATGTTTCGCGCAGAACATTATTGCTAAATTTGTTAACGCAAGCACCGCTGATGGCTATAACCCGTATCGTATTACCCGAGAGGGCATCGACTGGGAACGCCCTGAGCCGGAAAACCCTTGGGCAAATATTGGTTACTGGGGCGATCACCAGCTCATTTACCTGTTAAAGCTTATTGAGCTGTCGCGCGATCACAACCCTACCGCTATGACAGCCATGCTTACGGACGAGACCTTTGCCTACGCCAACGTGCCATATCGCATTAAATCCTATGCCAATATCTTGGCGAACCCTTACGACACCATTGTCTTTGATGATGCGCTGGATCGCAAAATTGACGAGCGCGTCCAAGCCATGGGTGCCGATGGCCGCTTAATTTTGAATGCGAAGAACGAGGTCTATCAGGTCAACTTAACGGAAAAGTTGCTCGTCACTTTGTTGACCAAAATCTCTAACTTCATTCCTGATGCGGGTGTTTGGATGAACACCCAGCGTCCCGAATGGAATGACGCAAACAATGCACTGGTCGGCAACGGGGTGTCCGTGGTGACCCTGTGTTATCTGCATCGCTTCTTGAAGCGTGCATTAGCCTTGCTGGCAACGCTGAGCGGCGAGAGCGTTACGCTGTCCAGTTCAGTTGCCCAACTTCTGGATAATCTTTATACCGTATTAAAACAGCACCAAGCCGCAATAACTTCTGGGCCCGTATCACCCGCCGTGCGTCAAGCTGTCATGGCTGGGTTGGGCGGTGCTGCAGAAGTTTATCGCGAAGGGCTTTATGCAGGTGGATTTTCAGGCGATAAAAGGTTGGTTTCACTAGCGACCATTACCGGCTTTCTTGAGCTTAGTTTAGAGGCCAGTGCGGTGAGTATTGCGTCCAATCGCCGGGAAGATGGATTATTCCACGCGTATAACCGAATTTCTTGGACCGATTCGGGTGTCGAGATACGCTACCTTTACGAAATGCTTGAAGGGCAGGTGGCGGTGCTCAGCGCACAGGTTTTGTCTGCTGAAGAGGCCTTGCACGTCATGCAGACATTGCGCGGCTCCCCCCTGTACAACTCGCGTCAACATTCTTACCTGTTATATCCCGATCGCAGGCTACCCACATTTATTGACAGAAACTGTATTCCCGAGACATTTATCAAGCAATCATTGCTCATGAGTCGACTTATTGATTCAGGAAACACTGGGCTTGTTGAAACTGACCATTCGGGGAGCGCTTATTTTGCTGGGCGCTTCAATAACACCGCATCGGTATCAGAAGCGCTCAATGACTTAGCTGAAAACGGATTCGACGCTGAGGTTGCTGCGGAGCGTCAATCGATTGAAAGCTTGTTTTCAAGGTTATTCGATTGTGACAGCTTCACAGGCCGTTCTGGTGGTATGTATGCTTATGAGGGGTTGGGGTCAATTTACTGGCACATGGTGTCAAAGCTATTGTTGGCTGTTATGGAAAATTTTCAGGCAGCTGAGTCCACAGGCTGTTCCTCGGAGGTTCTTTCTGGCCTCAAGAGTGCTTACTACGATGTGCGTGACGGTATTGGCTTTAATAAGACTCCGGATGTTTACGGTGCTTTCCCTGTCGACCCTTATTCACATACACCTGGGTTTGCGGGTGCTCGCCAGCCAGGTATGACCGGTCAGGTAAAAGAGGAAATCTTGACGCGTTTGGGTGAGCTTGGCATTAGCGTTGCTGGTGGTTGTGTGAGCTTTTGTCCGAGAATTCTTCGACGGCGAGAGCTGCTGGCCGAAGACGCAGTTCTGCACTATTTCGATGTCGAGGGTAACCGTCAATCGCTGGCGCTTACCTCAGGGCAGCTGGGGTTCACCTACTGCCAAGTGCCGGTGGTTTATACGCAGGCCGAACTGCAGGGGAGCATTACACTTTCGTTTGCTGACGGCCCGGCACAGACAGTACCGGGTAACACCTTGACCGCTGATCTTTCTGAGAAGATTTTTAAAAAGAGTGGCGCGATTACACGCATCGACGTGGCAATTACGATGACACTTGATTAGGCGATTAATACTGCGCTGACCGCGCTAGTGACGGCATTGGCAGGCCGCACTATCCGCTGTATCTAGTGGGGATTGAACACCCTGAACATATGCCTTTGTTATGTGGAGTAACGCGGGCTTTGGTAGGGAGTTGCTATCACCCAGCGAAGCTCAGTCGTGGGACCCGTGGATGTAAAAAAGCCATCGCCATCATGGTTAAGAAGCGCTCGAATCCGGGCTTATGGTTTTGCCTGACGAAAGATTCCATAGCTAAAACATGACTGTATGTTGTGCTACCGAGAGCTTTTAGCATCCAGCTTTGCTCGAATGCCATTTACGGTGTTCTCATCGAGTTCGTAAGAGCGCATCACTAGTATGCCGATAACGGTGCCCGTTACAGGCACTAATATAAATGCAGCGCGTAGACCGGCTAGGGCACTGTCTGACTGTATTGTCACCGATTGATCGAAGCCAACAGAGGCAAGTATCAGTCCGCTCAAAAGGCCCGCAAAAGCGGCGCCAAATTTAACCATCCACCAGTAGATTGCCCCAAATAAGCCTTCTCGTCGCTCACCGGTTTCTAGCTCATCCATATCGCAAATATCGGCGGTCATAGACATCATCAATGTGAAAAGCCCGCCAATACCAAAGACATAAAGAGGAATCGGCACAAACATGAGGTAGGGATTTTCGGGTGAGAAGCTCCACCAAAACATGGAGTAGCCCATCAGTGATAGTGTTTGAGTGATGGTAAAGGTTTTAAGTTTGCCCCATTTTTGCGCCATCCAATTAATCACGGGGATGACGAGAAAGCAGGTGCATATTGCCGACACGCTGCCGAACAAGGCTGGCCAGTTACCCGCTTGCACGGGATCACCCTGGTTCATGTAATAAACAATAATAAAGAATGCGAATCCAGCGACCGTATTGAAAGCATTAAAAATACAAAATGTCGCAATACAGACCTTTTGAAAGGGCTTATTCGCAAGAGTGATCAAAACACCACGCCAAAGATCTTTGAACGTGTCGCTCAATGATCCCATGGCCTGACTTTCTTCTGCCGAATTATCGTCAGAGCGACATAGCAATGCAGGAACAATAGCCAGCCCCATACAAATGAGACCGACCCAAATGGACAGCGTTCGTGCGCCTTCCGTTGCCGAGTCAAACCAGTTGGGGTCGTATAGGATAATCCAGAACCATGGCGCTATGACCCATGCCCACTGACCAATCCACTGGGCCACGGCCATAAGACGCGTTCGCTCGTGGTAATCGGTACTCATTTCATAGCCCATGGCTACGTAGGGCACGCTAAAAATGGTCATGCCTAAAAAGAAAATGATATTCCAGCCTAGAAAATACCAAAAGTTATAGAGCAGGCTGTTGTCCTCTGACAGTTGCCACATGGCTATGTAGGACAGCCCCGCAATAACTGCGCCTATGAAAATATAGGGTCGGCGTTTGCCCCATCGCGATTGCGTACGATCTGATATGTAACCCATCAGTGGATCGGTAATAGCGTCGATTAGCTTGGGTAGGAAAAAAATAAGCCCCCACATGATTGGACTCATTCCAAGGCTTTGAACCAAGATCACTATGAATATTGACAGCGCGGCAGGGAACATTTGATTGGCGAGCATGCCGATGCCAAAGGCAATTTTCTGGCTCATCGGTATGCTGGTTGTAGAAGGAACTTCACTATTCATCAGGTATTAACTCAAGGATTTCTGGACGGTTGAATTAGAGGTGGAGGTGATGCTTTCGGCCGAGGCCACCAGAAAGGGAATGTTGGCGACTGCACTGGTGTTGTTAGGGGTATCGACCTGGCAAAAGAGGCGATATTCACCCGGGGTTGGAATTGAGAATTGATACTGAAGATCTTGGCTCGAAACACAAGACGCGATGGTAGCCGGGGTGGGCTCATGATCGCCACCATCGCTTTCCAGCGAACGCTCCACTTCTTCGCGTATAACCCACGAGATAGAAGTGTTGTTTTCCCTCGCAGAGAAATCAACCTGTGCAACCGCAGTGTCTCCCGGTGTTATAATGACGCTGCTCGGCGCAGATAGTGTATTTAAAGTTAGCGCCTCAATTTTCGGGGCGCAATGCTCTGGCCAATGGCCGGTCCAAGCATGCTGAAGAACATCTACCGCTTCAGTGCGCTCGCCGGTTTCAAGAAATAGCCCGTACCATGTGGGTGTGCGCTCCTGTTTTTGTCCCCAAAGAAAAATATAGGACCCCAGGCAATTGGCTTTGTCCCGCAGGATAATTTCATTGTAGCGACGGCTTATGTCTTGTGCCTTGTCATGACTGCTCGGCTCAAAAGGGCGCTTCCAAGCCGTCTCAGGGCTTTCCCAATGACCGGTGGGTCCCCATTCAGTAACCTGATAGGGCCCTTGGTAGTCGACCTCTTTTAGAATTTCAGGCAGCTGGTCAATCTCACCATAAATCTGAAAGGAGAGTAGATCTAGTGAGGGGGCCCTGTGTTTGATCGCGCTTATGGTGGGCGCGTCGATACCCGCTAGCATGGTAGTGACCAAATGATGAGGATCAGCAGCTTTGATTTGTTTAGCGAGCTGCTCAACCGCATCCCAGACTTTGGGGTTTTTGGCGCGCAGATTCAACTCGTTACCAAGGCCCCACATAAACAGCGCGGGGTGATTTTTGAGTCGCTCTACATCTTGCATTATGGCTTCGTTTTGAGCTTGGACAGCCCCTGGGTTTGAATAGTCGAAGCCATGACGCTCTCGAGCCAACTCAAGCCCCATACAGACAGACAACCCAAGTCGCTGGGCTTCATCCAATAATTCAACCACGTCGCGAGAGCCGTTGTCGACGCGCCAAGTGCGAAACGTATTGCCGCCGGCTTCGGCAAAGCTTTTAAGCTCAGCGAATTCTATGCCAGCGCCTTTTATATAAAACGGCTGGTCATTGTTTAATAGTATGTGTGACCCATCCCTTTGAGAGATGAGCTGGCTCTTTGGCATCGGTAAACAACCAAACTGTTGTAATTTTTTTGTTGCTTGAGGTTACCAGTGCCGATCGACTTTCGGTCGGTGAACTAGGCAAACAGGGTCTGAGGTGAGACCAGTGGGCACGGAGTATTGCGGACCTCTGTTGATGTGGAGTCTTGTCCGTAAGGATGTTTCATATCAACGGCTCTCAGGGCCTGAAACGTCAATTTATGTTGCTTAAATTACTTCGCGTTCTAAGCCAGAAGCCTCAAACTAGGATCCTCAAAGCTGAACTTTGCCAATTGCTTCTACTGTTGCAGGTCTCAACCAAGGGGGAGGCAACTGCAGTGCAGGCTCATTGATGTGACCTCAGGTGGCTGGCCAGAAAAATCCACACCTAACGCTGAATCGATGGTGTGTGTTTGTGAAGGGGTTTGAACGCTACTTTCACAGGAGTAATTGCTCTAGACGAGGCAAGCAGCTTTCCATACTCCTGCGAATGAAGCTCTCGATCTCTACAGGAGTCACCTCTGCTTGCCAAAGAAGCTGGCATCCAGCCGTGTTGGGGATAATCTCCATCCGGGCGTGGTGTGATTGAAGTGGACCGGGAGCATCAAAACACGAATACTCGATAATACGATGCTCATTACTGTGAAGCAGTATGCGCTCTTTGATGTCACCAGCCCCCGGTAACGTTAGCGACCGCACATCGCCTTCGAGCACGCAACGCTTCACTCCGGGCACCCAATCAACCCGATCCGGAGTGCCTAAGATCTTCCATAAACGATCGGCAGTTGCGCTAAATTGATAGTCGATTATTACGGTCATCTTTTCTGGGTATTACCCTCGTACGATTTGATTCGTGAGATTAACCCAATCAAAGGCTCAAATCTCACATGAGAATGGCGTCTAAAAATCTGCCCTATCAAATTGACTTGTCGATGGTGTTAGACGCCGGTTAGAAACTAAAAATTCCGTACCCATTGTTACTCTGGTCTGGGTTTTTCATAGCGCTCCAAGACTCAAGCACGTTAGCACTAAAGTGTGTTTGAGGACTGCAGAAAAATCTTGGATTTAGAAGCGTGCGGGCCTTACTGATACCACAAGCCGCCGTTAAAACCGAACGGGCCGTCTTTAGGCTTAGGTCTGACGGAAATTTGGTAGCCGGTGATTTTCCAGTTCCGCTGTATCGGGCTTAACGCTCAAATTTTCGGTGTCTCTAGGACCCTGCCAGGGATTGATGGAAACGATTCATACCCCGGATCCAACGATCATAGTCTGCAGTTTTTCGCTGCATGTATTGTGTGACCTCGGGGTGCGGCAGAATCAAAAACGACTCTTCTTTGAGTCCTCTCATGACAACATCGGCTACGACGCTCGTCTCAAGCATGCCATCTCCCGCCGCCGCTTGAAGACCTTCAGTACCTATTTGATCGGGGTCTGTGGCGGTCATTGCCGTACGAACAGCCTGCGGACAAAGCAGGGATACTTTGATGCCCTGGTGACCATAGGTCAGCGCTAGCCATTCGCCAAACCCCACAGCTGCGTGCTTGGTGACACCATAAGCGGCTCCTCCAATCTGGTTGAGAAGTCCAGCCGCTGATGCCGTATTGAGAAAGTAGCCGCCGCCTCGCTTAATCATTCTTGGCACTAGGTGGCGAGCGGCATACACGTGGGCCATGACGTTAACATCCCAACTGATTTGCCATTCTTGATCGGGAGACTGTTCGCTGTTTCCTGCAGCCAAGCCGGCGTTGCTACAAAATAGATCAATTGGACCAATTTCTGATTCAACCTCTTCGATAACTCGAATCATGTCGGCTTCGCACGCGACATCAGCTGTCTTAGCCAAACAACGATTTGCCATTGCAGTTTCAGCTGCATCTGCAGCATTAATATCGACAGCGATGACTTGCTTGGCACCTTCAGCTACGAATTTCTCGACGAGGGCTTTGCCAATGCCACTGCCCGCACCTGTGACGACAATAATTTTCTGCTCAATTTCCACAAACACTGACTCCCGTGACTACATTAATAGCGTAAAAATCTGATAAAACATTTCGGTCGGTTACTGTTCTAGCTGCTGAATGGGTACTTTAAAATACATTGACTGCAATGGGCTATCACTGCCAATAAAGCGGACACCAATACGCCCACCGTTCGTTATTTTGATGGCGTTTTGCTAGGTTTTGCACCCGCCCATACTCAACAGCCACACGATCACAATAAACACTTAGGCTTGTGCTTGCCACATCGGGATATATATTGACATTAATAGTGCCAATAAATAAGGTGTGTTGTTGCCATGGGGACGGTAAAAGAGACGCCAATAAAACCAGCGGTATCCGCTTAAGACGCAAGAACCGTTAGAGGAGGTAGCTGTTATGACTAGCCAGAACGAACCGGCGCTAGACCAACCAGCGCTGACGCTTTATGGCTCTAATATTTCTTATTTCACTGGGAAAATGGAGAATTATTTTCGCATTAGAGGCATTCCCTACCACTTGAAGTCCATGCAGTTTCCACGCATGGAGCGGCAGTTGAAGCATGAGATTGGCGTCTCGCAAATGCCAGCCGTGCAGCTTGCCGACGGACGTTGGCTCACAGATACAACGAAAATGATCGAGTGGTTTGAGTTAAGGTTTGCTGACAATGCCCTGCTACCTGATGACTCATGCCAGGCTTTTGTCGCCCATCTGATCGAGGATTGGGCAGATGAATGGTGGTGGCGACCCGCGATGCATTATCGCTGGCACTATACCGAGGGTGCTCGTTTTGCCTCATGGCATCTTGCCACCGAGGTAACGGGTTTAGTCCCGTTACCTGTTTGGCTGAAAAGCCGTTTGTTAACCCGTCGGCAACGTCGCGGCTACACGGTGGGTGATGGTCTACATCAACTAACGTCCCTGCTGTTGAAGGGTGCGTGCAGCGATTATTTGGTCAACTGCAGCATATTTTCAGCGACCGCCCCTATGTATTGGGTAATAGGCCCTCGTTGGCTGATATCGGCTTAGCAGGTCCCTTCTTTCGTCATTTTGCGCTTGATCCCGTCCCTCTGGAAATTTTGCGTCAAACCGCACCTGCTGTTCTAGAGTGGGTCGCACGCTTATGGAATACCACTCAGGGCGACCTGAAAGGTGATTGGCCCGTTATGCTGCCTAATGATTTGAAGCCTTTATTACGCGACATGGGCTCGGGTTACTTGCCTTATCTCAGTGCCAATGCCGAGGCTGTACGTGATGGTCGCAAGCGCTTTGATATTCAGGTTGATGGTGTCGAGTACAAAAAAGCGCGGTACTCGCGCTACCGTGTTTGGTGCTTAGAGCAGTTGCGGAAGCGTTGGCTCGGCTTGCCTGCTCAAGGGCAAGAAACGACCAAGGCGCTGCTTGAAGCACAAGGGTGCTGGGGACCGATGTGGCAGCGCGAGGCACGACCTCTGCTACCCGATCAAGAGGCAGGTTTGCCCTTTAGGGCAACATCAAAGATGATCGACGTTTATTAAATGAAATACTGAGATTCGTCAAAAAATTCGGTACCTAAATAAAGGAGAGGTGGGTCATGGTTCGCAGTGGTGTTTTTATACTTTTATTGAGTTTTTCTTTGGAGTTGTTAGCCGACACCGTTGAGGGGCTTTGGAAACAGCAGGGTAAGGCTGTTTGGATTCAATTTGATGCTGACGGCGATGCAGGTGTGGTGGTTCGAAATGACCAAAAACCCGAGGCCGTCGGTTTCACGGTGGCACGTAATCTTGAAGCTACTGAAGATGAAGAAGATAGCTGGAAAGCTGAGGTTTTTGCAGCGCCATTAGGGGAATATAAGCCGGCTGAAATAACCTTGTTAGACAAGGACACCATGCGTTTTAAGGTCAAGGTGGGTTTTATGAGTCGTTCGGTAGAGTGGCAGCGCGTATCGGTGTTACCCGACGAGTGAGTGGCAGTGATGTGGGTATACAGGGTTGATTGGGTTTAGCGTGGGGGCATGCTGATGTTGAAAAAGATTCAAGAGATTAAAGAGGCCGCCCGCGTTTTCGGCGAAATGCGGCATTTATTGCCGGCGCTAAAATTTAAAATGGCAGCTCACGACGAAAAAACTTCATTGGCGACTGCCTTTGAAGGCGCGGTAGCAGCACACCCTGATCGGATAATGCTCATTTTTGAAGGACAAGAGTGGACTTACCGCGAGTTCAATGGCCTTGTGAATCGTTTCGCACGCCTCCTTCAAGAGCAAGGTGTAGCCCGGGGAGATAGCGTTGCATTGCTCATGGAGAACCGAGCTGAATTTGTTCTCAGCATGCTGGCGATACTAAAAGTAGGCGCAAGCTGTGCGTTAATTAATAACAGTTTGTCGGGTGCGGGTTTAGTGCATTGCGTGCAGGCTGCAGGGGCTAATCACATTATTGTTGGCGAAGAGCGGGCCCTTGTGATTGATGCAAGTCGCGAAGCTTTGGGGCGGATAACCTCTGGGTCCTATCTATGGTTTGCTGACTCTGGCAATACGGCCTGCCCTGATTGGTGCGTGGATGTTCAGGCGCGAATGGTTGGTCAGAGTGATGAGAATATCTCGGGCACACGTGAGATAACGGCGGGGGAGGTGGCATTCTACATTTACACCTCGGGAACGACAGGTCTACCTAAAGCCGCCATTATGCTGCATCGAAAAGCGTTGGCTGCCAGCACAGTCCTGGGGCGGCTGGGCTTTCGAGTCA
>Ga0213863_10001354_pt1 | contig 17786 bp, 11 predicted proteins | sample PICome_8_FD_160128 | JGI IMG/M metagenome (GOLD analysis project Ga0213863, IMG submission 160128) | Coastal seawater microbial communities near Pivers Island, North Carolina, United States - PICO497 | ecosystem: Environmental > Aquatic > Marine > Coastal | place: USA: North Carolina... | reverse complement strand
GCGTGGTCTCGAGCGGCGCGACCCCGGACTCCGCCATCCTCACGAACGCCTCGCGCTTCGCGTCGTTCTTGCCGGCCAACCGCGCGAACCACTTGAGCCGAAGTTCGCTCCGCTCCGCCTCTCCCATGGCGCCGACGAGCCCCGGCTCGGCGTCGAAGCAGCGCTGGAGGACGAGGGCCGCTGCGACCGACAGGTTGAAGGACTCGGTGAAGCCGTGCATGGGCAGGTAGATCTGCCGCGCCGTCGCCGCGCGCAGCTCATCGCTGATCCCCGCCATCTCACGCCCCATGATCAAGCCGACCCGATCGGGAAAGGGGCGCAACACCTCGGGCCCCGTGAGCTCCAGGGCGCCGTCGTCCAGATCCGTGGCCCACAGCTCAAGCCCCTCCTCGCGGGCCGCCGCGACGCACTCACTGATCTCGCTGAAGAAGCGCCGGGTGAGCCACTGGTGGCTGCCCTTGGTCACCTTGCGCTGCGCGCGGCCTCGCATGTGGGGGTGCTTGATCGTCCAAACGTGCTGGATCCCGAAGGACTCGGCGGTCCGCAGCACGGCCTGCACGTTCTCGTCGTTCCACGGACGCTCGAGGATGAGCACGAGCCGAGAGGTGCGGCGCTGAAGAACGGCCTCGGCGCGCTGAAGTCGGTGCGGGGTTTCGTCGAGGTGCTGCATCAGTTCCCGTCCGGAGCGCGCCGCGCAAACCGGAACGTCCCCAGCGTAGCGACCAGGAGCAGCGCCGACATCACCATGACCCCCCTGGCGCCCAGGACCGGGTAGAGGGCCCCCCCGATCATCCCCCCTGTCGCCACCGCGAGCGTCCGGGCCGAGAAGACCACCCCGAACGCGCCGCCCCGGCGACCCACGCTGGCCTCGCCCGCGGCCAGACCGAAGGCCAGCGGCCCGATTCCGGCCATGCCAATCCCCATCACGAAGCGGCCGACGAGCAGCAGCGAGAAGACCGGCGCGGCAGCCTGGATGGAGATCGCCAGGACCGAGAGGACCGCGCAGTGGATCAGGGCGCGCCGGTGCCCGATCGAATCGCCGTACCGGCCCCACATGGATAGGCTCAGCAGGTTGGCGACCGCCATCACCGCGAAGGATACGCTGGTGGCGAGGGCGACGGCGCGGTCATGGAGCCCGAGCCCCTCGGTCCCCGCCGCCGAGGTCAGCGCCTCCCAGTAGGTCCCCTCGAGGACGCGGCCAGCGAAGAGCTCCTCGACATAGATCTCGAGGGTCGGGTTCACCGCGCCGAGGCCAAACTGAAGCGCGAAGACCACGAGCACGGCGGAGCGCAGGGCTCGGATCTTGAGCACGTCGCCGATGTCACTGGCGGTGGATCGCATGACCCCCCGCCCCCCGGCTCGTGCTCCGTCGCTGTCCCCGCGCACCTGCCGCTTGGAGGTGTCCTCGACCGCCCCCAACCAGACGATGATGGCCCCCGTGAAGGCCATCGAGCCCACGACGAAGAAGACGGACTGGTAGGAGCCGAGCAGAGCGACGAGGAACCCGCCGAGCAGCGGTCCGAACAGGCCCCCCACCGCCAGCGCCGTGGAGAGGTTCCCCGCGACGCGCCCCTGCCGGTCCTCCGGCGCGACGACGCTCACCAGGGTGATGCTCGGCGGAATGAAGCCTGAGAACAGCCCCTGTCCGAAGCGCATGGCGAGCAGCTGCGCGGGCGTGTTGACGAAGCCCATCCCGCCGACGAAGACCGCGATGGCGAGCATCGCTCGGCACACCATGACCTTGCGGCCGAAGCGGTCTCCGATGGCCCCCCAGAGCGGCGCCGAGACCGTGGCCGAGAGCGGCGCGGCGGCGAAACAGAGGCCCGCCCAGCGGCTGACGGAGGCCTCGCCCTCGACCCCCATCTCCTCGAGCAGGCTCGGGAAGAACGGCAGGAAGCTCATCATCCCGATCGAGGTGATCAGGTTGGCGGTCCACACCACCCAGTACGTTCGCTTCCAGTGACTCTCCATGGGGCGCGGGGCCGTGATGGCGCGCCGCGGGCGATGAGGGTGCCCGCGGAACCGACCAGAAGCCACGGACAGACCCGAAACACCGCCCCGTCACTCGGATAATCTCAGGCGATCATGACCTCACGCCGCACGCTGCTCACCGCCGTCGCCAGGACGCGTCGCTCCCAGGACCCGCTCGCGGCACCTGCCCCCCTGACGCGGGTCCTGAAGTGGCCCCTGCGGTGGCCCCTGAGGCAGCCCCCTTCGGCCTGGGGCCTGGCCGCCCTCGCGGTCCTCCTCGTGAGCCCTCTCAGCGCGAGCCCGTTTAGCCAGGAGGCCACCCAGGAGCCGGTCGAGGCCCAACCGCAGCCGGCGAGCCTGCTCGTGGTCGACGGCGCCGGGATCCCCGTCCCAGGCGTCGAGCTGCACTTCATCGAACGGCTCCCCGGGACCTCGGTCTCGGCGCGACTCTCGGGCGGCGAGCGCAGCGACCCGCGGGGCATGATCACGTGGGAGCCTGGGGCCGCCCCCGAGGCCCTCGATATCACGTGCCCCGACCCGGACTGGACGGTGGCCTATGTCCACGCGGAGCGCCGCCTCGAGGACGGCCCGGAGGACATCGAGCGCCTCGCCACCATCGACCTTCGACAGCTGGCCGTGTGTGTCTTGCACGAGACCGGCACCGTGGAGATCGAGGTCGTTGGCGCGCAGCCCGAGGAGCTCTTCCACGCCACCTGGACCGACGCGCGGCCCGAGCCCGCGAGTCACCGCAAGGCACAGGCCTCCGTCAGCTTCGTCGGAAGCCGGGGCCGTCTGCGGGCGCCGGCGGGCCGGGGCACCCTCTATCTCACCCGCGACGGATTCCTCGGCGCGGCCACGCTCCGCAACGGCTCGCCGCTCCTCGTCAGCGTCACCGCCGGTGAGACGTCGACGGCACGGGTCCGCCTTGAGGCGGGGCCCGAGACGCTGTTCCTCGCTCCCTTCGACACGATCCAGTTCCAGCGACTGCAGGCGCTGGCTCCCGACGGGAAGACGGTGGTGGCCGACCTCGACTTCGAGTCCTCCCCCCTGCGCGTCCCGTCCGTCATCCCGGTCAGCGTGACCGGCGACCGTGACGATCGCCCAGGCGCTCGGCCTCGCCTCCCCAAACACCTGATGCGGGCGGTGGATGCGCCGACCTCGCTCGCCTCACTCGGCTCCAAGCCGGACCCGGCCGCGAGCCCGCGCCCGGGCGTCGAGCGAGCTCCCGTTCTGGTGGTCTTTCCCGTGGATCTCGGCGGCAAGCTCCGCTTCCCCGAGGTCGAGCAAGGCTGGATTCGGCTGGCGCTGCAAGGGAACCTCTTCCTCACATCGCAGCCCTTCGCCGTTCAACCGGGCGGCGCGCCGCTCCGGAGCAAGCCAGGCGTCGCGCGCCTCGACCGGGTCTACGCCGGCGCTCCCGGTCCGATCGGCGATCCACAGAGCCCGTGGCAGCTCGAGGTCACGACCCAGGACGGCGAGCCCGCGAGCTTCCGGGAGGTCCTCGTGGTGGGCGCTCCGCTCCCGGCCTTCCGCGCCCTCACCGACGAGGCAGGGCGACTTGAGATCCGGGGAGCGCTCGGCCCCGCCGTCGAGGTGATGGCCCTGGAGAACCTGGGGGACCGGCTCACCTCGACCCCGAAGGCCCACGGCACGACTCGTCCGGTCCCTCGTCCGGTCCTCGTCCTCAGCGGCGCGACCGGAACGGTCCGCGGCACCTGGAAGAGCCGGGCAGCAGAGGGGCGAATCCTGACCCTGATTCCGGGTGACGAGGAGCGAAAGCGCCGAGGCGCTGCAGGCACCCGCGCGACCTCGCTCTGCTTTCCCGACGCCAGCGGAGACTTCAACTTCGGTCTCACCCCCGCCGGGGACTACGAGCTCCGGCTGGAGGGCGCGAGCCTGGGCACGGTTGAGGTCCGCCCCGGCGAGACCACCACCCTCCGACTTGAAGGGGACGGGCAAGGCGTCAAGATCACCCGCTGAGGAGCGAAGATCGCGAGGAGCCCGGATCGACAGGGCCGCGACCTGTGCGGGGAGGGGGCGAAGGGCCCCTCAGGGCCACCGCGCCGGCAGATCAGGTGGGACTGCAGGGCCGAGGCGGCGGCAGAGCGGGTGCCGCCAGGAGTGAGATGCCACCAGGCGTCAGGGGCCACCAGGCGTCAGGGGCCACCAGGCGTCAGGGGCCACCAGCCGTCAGGGGCCGACCCTTCGGGGCGGGAACGCACGCACGTTCACCTCACCCGCGAAGTGCAGCAAGGGCGGCTCTTCGGGGATCTCCAGGCCGGCGATCTGGAACATGTCGTTCCGCCCCAGCTCGACCTCGGCCGCTTGCAGCGGCCAGGGCGAGTGTTCGATATCGCCTCGCAGGAGGCCGCCGCGCAGGCTCCTTGGGACGCCGTATCCGCGCTGCGCAAACAGCGAGTAGCGCTCGGTCAGGAAGTGCTCGAGGGAGCCCGGCTCACCCGGAGCCTCCGGTCCACAGGGCCGAAAGCGCACGTCGAGCGCCGCTGGCGGCCCACCGAAGCGGTCTTGACGCTGGCTTGCGAACTGAATCGCGCCCCCAGGCTCTCGCTTGATGGACATCTCTGCGTCGAAGTAGGGCAGCGCGAACGTCTGCCGCGCTGCGCGCACCGCGACCTTCGAGCCCGCGTCCAGGCTGAAGAACCAGACCCCGGGCCGGTCACCGTGCTTCACATAAGTCCGCAGGTTCAGCTCGGGAAAGTGCCGCACCCCGGGCACCGCGGGCAGCGGCGAGATGCGCGTGTCCCTCATCTCGAAGGGCACCACCCCCACCCAGGCGGCCCCGTCGAACTGGTCGATCTCCAGCGAGTCCGGGATCAACGGCCGCAGCGCCGCTGCATCAGCTCGCCAGTGCATGAAACACAGGTCGCGCCACGTCATGTGGATCGAGGGGCGGAGAGAGAACGTCATTGCGAGGCTCAGCCTATTCGCCGTGGCCCAGCGCATGGGTGCGCGGAGGGCCGCGACGTGGAGTCTCCCTTCTGGATCGCCCCCCTGACCCCCGAGAACCTCGCCAGAGCCGACCCCCTCGGCCTTGACCTGGAGCGGCGAAGCGAGGACCGTTCCCTCCATGACGCTCATCGCCCTCGAGAACGGGACCAAGGGGTTCAACGACAGGACCCTCTTCGAGGGGGTCAGCTTCGAGCTGGGCGAGGGTGAGCGCGTGGGCCTCGTGGGACGGAACGGGTCTGGCAAGTCCTCGCTCCTGCGGATCCTCGCCGGGGTGGACCCCCCCGACGAGGGCGTGGTGACCCTGCGCTCCGGACGCCGCGTGGGCTTCCTGGAGCAGGAGCCGGAGCTGGATGGACAGCTCTCGGCCCGTGAGGCCGTGCGCAAGGGCCTGGCCGGCAGGGAGAAGATCCTGGCCGAGCTCGCCACGGTCCATGAGCAGCTGGGCGAGGTTGAGGGCGAGGCCATGGAGAAGCTCTTGGCCCGCCTGGAGCGACTGGAGCAACGCCTCGAGGACTCGGGCGGCCACGACGTGGAGCACCGCATCGAGGAGGCCCTGACCTCACTCGACATCCCGGACCCCGACGCCAAGTGCGGACCGTTTTCGGGCGGTGAGAAGCGCCGGGTCGCGCTCGCACGCCTGCTGGTGTCACGGCCCGACGTGCTCCTCCTGGACGAGCCCACCAACCACCTCGACGCCTTCGTCACCGACTGGCTCGAGGACTGGTTCCTGGAGACCCGCATCCCGCTGGTCCTCGTCACCCACGACCGCTACCTGCTCGAGCGTGTCTGCGATCGAATCGTCGAGCTCGACGCGTCCAAGCTCTGGTCCTATCAGGGCGGCTACAGCGACTACCTCGAGCAGCGCGCCGCGCGCCTCATCGCGGAGCAGCGCGCGGAGGCTGGCCGGCTCGCGGTCCTCAGGCGAGAGACCGCCTGGATCCGCCGCGGCCCCCCCGCACGGACCACGAAGTCCAAGGCCCGCATCCAGCGCTACGACGACCTCGTGGAGGCCGCGCCCGAGCTACGCCCCGAGGACCTCGAATTCAGCCTCCCCCCCGGGCCGCGCCTGGGTGCGCGGGTGGTCCACCTCGAGGGCGTCACCAAGCGCTACGGCGAGCGCACCATCCTCTCCCCCTTTGACCTGGAGCTCGGGCCCGGCATGCGCCTGGGCGTGATCGGGCCCAACGGCGCGGGGAAGTCGACCTTCCTGAGGCTGCTCCTGGGCCAGGAGCCACCGGACACCGGCAGCCGCGAGGTCGGCGAGACGGTCTCGTTCATGGGCGTCGACCAGGAGCGCACGGAGCTAGACCCCGACGCCTCCGTGGCCGAGAACGTCGCGGGCCGGCAGGGCGTGGTCGCTGTCGGCGACCGCACGGTGCGCGTGGAGAGCTTTCTGGACAAGTTCGGCTTTGACGCGCGCCGCCGGGACTCGCTGGTCAAGACCCTCTCCGGCGGGGAGCGCGCGCGGGTCCTGCTGGCCAAGCTCCTCCTCCAGGGCGGCAACGTCCTGGTGCTCGATGAGCCCACCAACGACCTCGACCTGACTACCCTGCGCGCGCTGGAGGAGTCCCTCGCCCTGTTCCCCGGCGCGGCGGTGATCGTGAGCCACGACCGCTGGTTCCTCGACCGCGTGGCGACCCACCTCTTGTACCTCGACGGCAAGGGCGGCGTGCGGCTCCACCACGGCGGCCTCGCGGAGCTCCTGCCCCAGATCACGGCGGAGCGTGAGGCCGATCGGCTCGCGGAGCAGCGGGCTCGCAAGGGAGCGAGCCAGGAGCCGGCAAAGAAGCTAGCCCAAGAGGCCGCCGAGAGGCCCAGCCAGGACACCCCGGCTCCCAAGCGGCTCACCCCCTGGCAGGAGAAGGAGCTCGTCGAGGTCGAGGCGGAAGTGAGCCAGCTTGAGGAGCAGATCGCAGGGCTGGACAGATCCCTCGGGAGCCCCGACATCTACGCGCCCGGCGCCGACCCGCAGCGCCCCAAGGCCCTCACCGCCGAGAGAGAGGCCGCCCAGAAGCGGCTCGAAGAAGTCTTCGCCCGTTGGGAGGAACTAGAAGACCTGCGCGGGTAGTCCTCTTGATGCACAATGCGTCGCTGAGCACCGGCCGAGGTCGCCCCTGCTTCATCTGTTGATCCACCGCCATCCCATGAGCATCGTGAACTGCCCCCCGCCCTCCCGTCCCACGACGTCCCGCTCCTCGTTGCTCGGGGCCGCCCTTGCGTGCACTCTCGCGGTGGGTTGCTCGAGTGAGGAAGAGCCCTCCCAGGCCTTCGTTGTCCGTAGCACGGAGCACGCGGCCGCCAGCAACACGGAGCCGCTGCGTGCGGACAACGACTGGCTGGCCTACCGCCTCTCAGAGGCGGGCCAAGGCGCCGGGGCCGGTACGGACTTCAACGGGGACGGCGATACGCTCGACTCCATCGCCGTACGGCACAACACGAGCACCCGGATCTCCGAGGTCCTCAACGTCGCCGCGATCGAGGTCACCTTCGTGAACGAGACACTGTTCATCCTCGTGGACGAGGCCCAGGACGGTCGTGACTGGAACCTTGATACGGACCTGACCGACCGGGTCCTGCTCTTCCACGCCGTCGGCACCCCGGACCCGGTCTTCTATGACGAGGTCCCCACGAGCCTCAGCGGCGGCCTCGTCAGCGCGGCCGACCGGCTCCTCTACCCCTCCGCGACCGCCCCCACGGCCTCGATGGAGTCCAACCTCTACCTGGCGGCGGTCGCCGCCGCGGGGGCAGCTCCCGCCGCGCCCGCGATGGTCCTCACGGGCACCGACCCCAACAACGACGGGGTCTCGTATTCGGTGCAGAGCGAGAGCGCCGGCTTCGTCTTCCTGGTGGCAGACGAGGTCATCGATGGCGAGCTCAACGGCGACGGGGACGCGGTCGACGACAACATCCTCGCCGTGGTCGACGCTGGCGCGCTGACTCCGCAGATCGTGAACGTCGGACTCGCCTTCGATACTGGCAGCAGCGCTGACGCGGTGCCCGTGGTCGGCGGAGGCGAGTGGCTCGCGGCCTTCCTCGTGGATGAGGCCAGCCAGAATGACAACCTCAACGACCCGGCGGACTTCACCGGCGCCTGGCAGCCCGGCAACTGTGTGGCCGTCCCGGATACCGACGAGACCGACGCGGTTCTGCACTGGTTTCAACTCGGTGACCTGATCGCCGGGACACCCGCCGTCAACACCGGGCTCGTCGGGGACACCCAGGCCTACGCGATGATCGACCAGTTCGTCGGTACGGTCTCGCCGGAGGTCGAGGAGGGCAGCGGCCCTGGCTGCGACCTCAACGGCGACGGCGACTCCATCGACGGGATCTTCCGGTGGGTGGCCGCCGCAGACCCCATCGCCCCCCCCCTGCCCGTGACCAGCTCCGGGCGCCTGCTCGCCGTACGGGGCAACATCGCCGGTGGAACCGGCGGCGTCATCGCGCTCGAAGACACCTGGGCCATCGTCGTGGACGAGGCGGCCGACGGCAGAGATCATGACGGGGATTTGGGCACCGACCGGAACCTCGTGGCCGCCCACCAGCCCTCAGCCAGCGGCCAAGCCTGGAACTTCGATCACGGCTCCACCTTCACGACGCCCGTTGGCACGACCTGGATCCAGCCGGACCTCGAAGACCCCAGCCGCTTCTTCGCGGCGATCACCGAGGACAGCCTCCTCGCGGGGCTCGGCCCGGGCTACACCGGGAACAACGACGGCGACTTCGTGGACTCGATCTCCACGATCCCCACCGTCGTCTCCGGCAATACGCTCACCTTTCCGGGCGTCGCCTTCGCGGTCGCCGCGACCAGCCCAGGCCTCCGCGTGAAGCAGAACGTCGGCATCCACCGGATCTCCGAGGCTGCACAGGGGAACTCTGACATCAACGGCGACGGGGACGCGACCGACTTCGTTCTCCAGCGCTTCAGCCTGGTCGGCGCGTTCGCCAGCACGTACTTCGCCACGGCGGACAACGCGCCGACGCCCGCCACCTACTTCCAGGTGGGGCAGGCCAGATTCGGAGGCTTCCTGACCGACGAGTTCATGGCCGGGGGCGACCTGAACGGTGACGGCGACTCGGCCGACAAGGTCGTCCGCTACTACCGACTCCAGTGACCGGGCCCACGGGGCCATGAGGGCCCAGGTGCTGCTCCTGGGTGTCGCCGGCCCCGGTCTCCCGCGAGGAGTCCGGGGCCGGTTCATGTCAGAGAGCCTCGGCCGCGCGCGCGAGCCGGCTCAGGTCCGGCGTCGACGCGGACGTCGTTGCCAGGTCGGACTCCAGCACCTCGGCACCCTTCACGAGGAAGGACCCAGCCAGCACTCGAGGGTCCCCCTTGGGGAGCCCCACACCGTGCCGTCGGGCTCGAAAGCCGGCCGCCCAGGTTCCGGGCCCCACGAGCTGCAGGAGCGAACCGCGCTCCAGCCCGAAGGCACCGAAAAGGACCTTGTCCGGGTCGGAGACGGCACGCGCCTCCGGCCAGCGCTCCTCGAAGAACCGCTCCCCCTCCTCGAGGGTGCCCATGTGCACCACGAGCGCCGGCGGGAAGGCCGGGTCCGCAGCGCGGGCGCGCAGGTTCTCGATGTCACGCCGGCAGAACGTTCACCCCAGGTGCCGGACGAACACCACGATGGTGGGCTCGTCGCCAAGGGCTACGCCGAGGGTCGAAGCGCCCGCGAGTGCAGGTGTCGCCGAGATGGGACTCTGGAGGATGGACTCGGGCAGCGTGAAGGGTGTCATGGGTCGGGGCGCGTGGGCGCGTTCAGGGCGGGGTGAGCGGCTGAACCGCTCCGAATGGAGAGTCAGGGTATCAGCGGACCGCCCGGCGTTCGCCCATGAGGCGGCCGGGGACGCGACGGTCAGTCGCGGCCGCCCTCTCCCTCTTCCCTTTCGCCCTCGCCCTCGCCCTCGCCGCGACCACGTCGCCCTTCAGGCTGCCTCTCTCCGCGCCGGCCGCCCCCACGCCCGAAAAGTCGCTCCCGCGGGATCTCGTCGGAGCCAGCGGTCTCCAGGAACGAGCGGAGCCCGGCGTAGGGCTTGCCAGCGAGGACGCTGAGGCTGGCCTGAGCGGCCTCCTTCAGGTCTGGCTCGTCCGCCTCGGCGGCGGCCAGCTGCTCGAGGAACGGCTTCCACTCGGGCTGCCTTGAGATCCCCATGGCGACGACCGCGGCGAGGCGCTCCTCCTCGGTCACGTCCTCCACGTCGACCTTCGCGAGACCCCCGTGGACCGCGGGCGTGGCCGCCGCCTTCAGGCGCTCCGCCACGTCCTCGTCCGCGTCCAGCCACCCGAGGGCGAGGAGCGCGTTGGCGCGGATCAAGGGCTGCTTGCGATCCACCGAGGCCTTGAGCAGCGCCGAGCGCGCCTTGCGGTCATCCCTCGCCACCGAGCCGATGGCGCGGAGCACGTTCTTCTGCCGCTCAGGCTCGGACCCGCTCCGCCGCAGCGCCTTCATGAGGACCGAGAGCGAGTCCTCCGCCCCCAGTTGCTCGAGGGCGACGACGGCCTCCTGCTTGACGGCGTCGGCCCCGCTGTCTGCAAACTCGATGCAGACCTCCCAGTAGCTGGCCGGCGACTGCTCTCCGATCCACCGCAGGAGCTGGCCCCGCTCGCGATCCGAGTTGCCGCCGCCGCCACCGCCGCGCCCGCCACGACCGCCGCCCCCACCTCGGCCGGTGCTGCCGCCTGCGCGCAAGACGCTGAGGACGTACTCCCTCGCCTCGGGCTCGTCGGAGGTCGCGAGCCGCCGGATCATCTCCCGCTGTTCCCCGCCGTTGCCCCCCTTCTTGATGGTAGCGATGAGCTCCAGCGCCTCCTCGCGGGTGACCGGTCCATCCGCCCCACCGAGCTGAGCCACGTCCCCCACGATCAGGCGCCGAGGCCTGCGCCCCGGGTGGGACCGGTCGGCGAGCTCGACGCCCGCCTGGATCGCCGCGGCCTCGTGGAAGCACCACTCCAGCTCCGAGACCGAGATCCCGTAGGGCACCGAGAGGATCACGCTCCCGTCCGGCGCGCAGAACACGTGCTGTGGCGCGATCACCGCGCCCGTCGCCGACGGCTTCAGGACCTCTTCGCGCACGGCGATGTCCACGAATCGGTGCTGCTCACAGGACTCGCATCCAAAGCGCGGGCACTTGCCGCTCTTGCGGTGCCGGTCCGCGGAGGCGATCAGGTTGACCGTCTCGGCCGCGAGCTCCTTGATGCCCCGGTTCTTGTAGACCTTCCCGGCCATCTGATCGTTGGCCCGCTCGCCGTCCATGTTGACCGCGATGAAGATCACCCGCTCGTCGCTAGCAGCGGCCTCGAGCGCGTCCCCGAAGGAGGGCGACCACTGAATGTCCGCGACGCTGGCGGGGAGGAGAGCGGCGGCCGACGACGCGACGAGCAGGGAGAGGGATCGGAGCATGGGTCTACGGTCAAGTGGAACGGGTCGGCCGGGAGAGGGAGGCCCAGCCAGAGAGCTGATCTGAACCGCTCGGCATCCCGGAGGTCACGCCGACCATGCGAGATCCCGCCAACGGCGTTGTATCGGTTGGGAAAGGGCGGGCGGGGTGCCCCATCAGAAGAGCCCGAGCTGAGCACCGGGGGGGATGAACCCGGAGGCGCTTCGCCAGGGCCCCAGTACGGGGCGGCCCGCGGCCGCGAACCGGCGCTCCAGGTGCTCGGCGAGGTCGACGGTCTGCGCCTCATCCTGCTGGTGGAAGAAGACGAACGCCTGCTGGAGCCCATTGTTCACCCAGCCCAGGAGCCGCTCCGCCCATCGATCGAGTCGCTCGAAGTCCGAGGGGTGGAGCCCGTTCCCCACGAAGCGAATGAGCGTCTTCGGGGTCGAGAGGGCCATGTGAGCGCAGTCCCTGCGGCCCGCGGTGTCGGTGATGATCGCCGTCACGGACAGGGCCTCCAGCAGCCCGAAGAGCGCCTCGGTCGCCCCGGGGTCCCTGAACCAGCTGGGGTCGCGCACCTCCAGCGCGAGAGGCAGCTCGCCGGCCCACTCATCCAGGAACGCGGCCAAGGTTCCCAGGCGCTCCGCGCCGAAGAAGGGGGGGAGCGCGAACCAGGTGAGCCCCCGGTGGGCACCCAGGGATTCGGTCGCGCGGACGAAGGCCCCCATCTCCTCCTCCACGCCCTCGAGCATCCCATCGTGAGTGATCGCGCGTGGGAGCTTGGGGCAGAACAGGAACCCCTCAGGGACCGCCGCCGCCCAGCGGGTGAAGCGCTCCACGGTGTAGCCGTAGAACGTGGAGTTCAGCTCGTTCGATGGGACCGCAGCGCTGTGGGCCCGCAGCACCCCGGCCGGACTCTTCCCGCCGAGCCGGCCCGCGAGCCCTGGGTCCGACCAGCTGGGGAGCCCCAGGCGGAGGTCACCGTCGCCCAATGGAGACGCAGCACGCGCCCCCTCAAGGAGCGGGCGGTTCCGAGCGGGGTCGACGGGCAGGGTGAAGTCCACACCGCGGACATCGGGTAGGCGGCCGAATTCCATGCTGGGCTGTTCGAACCTGCGCGGCGGCCCGATTCAGCTCCGGCCAGGGACTTGGACAAGGGCCTCCGCCGCCGCCCCTTCTACGCGGTGAGCTCTGCCACGTCAGCACGGTCAGCGCTGCGCCGTCAGCACTGCGCCGAGATCACTGCGCTGAGATCACTGCGCTGAGATCACTGCACTGAGATCACTGCACTGAGATCACTGCACGGTGACCTCTGCGCGGTGACCTCTGCGCGGCGATCACTGCGCGGCGACCTCTGCGCGGCGACCTCTGCGCGGCGACCTCGGCGCCGGGAGCGCCTCGAACCCGGCCTCGCCTGGGCTGCAGTGCGTGGAGGACGCCACGTGGAGGACACCGAGGCAGGGCATCACTTGAGGTACTTCTGAATGTAGAGCACCCAGTCCTTCTCGAACTCGTCGAGGTCGACCTGCCCCCATGAGGCCTCCATCGCGGCGTCCCAGATCTTCTGCTTCTGGCGCGGGTCGAGGTCGAAGCGGTTGATCTTCAGGTCGCTGGGATCGAGCTCGCGGTCCCTCTTCTTCGCCTGCTCGATCCGCTTCTCGCGGATCTCCTTGTAGGCGTCCTGGAAGCCCTGGTTCAGGGTCGAGACATAGTTCGGGATGATGTCCGCGTACTCGTCCTTCCACACCTTGCGGCTCACCTTGCGCAGGGCGCCCTGGCGGAGCATGTAGATGACCGACCACGACTGGGCGTAGCAGCTCACGTTCGAGGGCCCCTGCGACTGCCACTGGCGGTGGTTGTAGTAGAGGTGCTCGGAGAGCGGCTTGTAGGACTCCTCACGGACCATGTCCCTGATCACCGAGAGGCGGTCGAGGCCAGCGGGCATCTTGGGCGTGATCTTTCCGCGGCTGCCCGCGACCCTCATCCCGCCGTAGTAGTCCCCGTGCCCCTCGTCGAACCAGCGGTGCGCCTCGGACTGGCCGAAGAGGAAGTGGCAGTACTGGTGGAAGGCCTCGTGGCTCACCACCGCGTAGGTCGAGTTGCGATCGGTCTCCACGTTGTCATAGAGGACCAGCTCGACCGACTGCGGGCTGAAGTACCCGGCCGCGCCGGGAGGGGCGTTACTGAAGCGCTGGAACTCCTCGCGGTCCTTACAGATGCGGATCACCGACACCGCTTTGAACTCCGCGGACGGGGGGAAGTCCTGCTCGTAGATGTCTCGGGACACCTCGAGCCGCTTGAGGACCTCTTTGATGAAGGCTTTCTTGGTCGCGTTGGTCAGCACAACGAAGCGCTTGGAGGGGGTGCCGATGGCGCGCCAGCCCTCGACCTTGGCGGCCTCGGCCTCGGCCCAGGCAAACTGAGACTCGAAGCTCCGCGTGGTCGTGTCGATCTCCTCCGCCTCGACCCGCTCGATCAGCTCGAAGGACTCAGCGGACTGGCGGATGGCCTTCTCCCACTTGCGATTGACCTCCCCTGGGATGAGATAGATCAGGTGGATGTCCGCGTGCTTCAGGGGGAACGACCACACGTCCAGCATGTACCCGTCCAGCTCGAACCGCAGGTGCTTCGCGTCGACTCCGTCGACCTCGACCATCTCGTCGACCTGCGGATTCTTGCCCACCTTGTCCGTGAAGCCCTTGTACCGCTTCAGGTACCCGACGATGCTGCGACGCCGCTTCTTGGCGACGGTGCTCCCCTCTTCGACCTCCTCCGAGGGGCCCTCCGATTCAAAGGCGTGAGCGGTGAGCTCCCGGCGATCCTGGGCGAACTTGAGGGCCTCGGTGCCGCCACGTCCGCTGTCGATGGGGACCGCGTCGAACTTGTCGAGCGGCTTGAACTGGAAGCCGTGCTCGGGGCACGCCACCGGCTTGCGAGCCACCTTCTGGGCGAGCCCGGTCGAGGGGATCGCCACCAGGACGAAGATGGCGAGGAGGACGATTCGGAGGGATGCTCGCATGGTGTGCACTACGCCGCCGGGCAGGATCTATTGCGGCCAACAGGAGTTTACGGAGCGGCGCCCACAATTCACTCCACCCGCTGGCGACAGTCCAAGGACTTACGCACTCACCGCTCTGAAGACCCCCAAGTCCCCTGCGTGTGGACCGTCCAGGGGATGTCCGCCGACCTCGATTCAGCGGCTCTAGCCCCCGGTCGCGGGCTCCGGGCCCGCGCGCCGCCAGTCGGAGGCCCCCACTCCCTCCAGACGGAACCCCCGCGGGCCGCGGGTCAGCTGCCCGGTGACCAGCAGGTAGTTCTGTCTGAATTCGTCCTTGGTCCCGGGCAGGTCGAGGGCCTCGAGTGCAGCGCGCCCCGATGCCGGGACGCCGACGCGGACCGCCCGCTTGCGGTCTCCCGAGCGCAGCAAGATCGTCCAGGAGCCGTCGTCCTCGTCGAAGAATCGATCGACCGAGGCCAGGAGCGTGACCTCTCCGCCGCCGGCCTCGAGCGCCGCCTCCAGCCGGTCCGGATCATCGCAGGCCACGAACCGCTTCGGGCTGGCCGTCGCGCGGGCCCGGAAGTCGTCGATGGCCGTAGCCCGTGCCGTCCACCAGGCCATCAGCCTGGAATAGTCCCGGCGCTTTCCGCCCTCGTTGGTCTTCGAATCCCAGATCCCGAGCTTCTCGGCCATGGCCGTCCGCTGCGCCGCGAGGAAGCGCTCGTGGTCGAGGCGGCTGTTGCCGTACTTGTTGAAGTACGGGCTGTGCCCCATGCGGACCAGGAGCAGATTGAAGTCGATCCCCTCCTTGGTCACCACGTGGCAGAGGAGCCGGCCGTAGATGTCGCGGGCCTCCTCGCCACCGGGGAACCGAAGGCCGACCTTCGCCGGGCCCTCGTCCGGGCTCCGGGGCAGGAAGAAGCCGGTGGCCCAGCCAGTGGACTGCTCGGCGAAGCGGGTGGAAGGCTTGGACGCGGAGATGTCCTTGCCCCCCATGTACTTCTCTTCGGTGTCCACCGAGAGCAGCCGGAGCTTCTCGCGCGCGCCGTTGCGCTGGATGTAGATCGTGTCCCCATCCACCACCCGCTCGACCGTGAAGAGCTTCTCGGGCTTCTCCACCTGGCAGTCCCGGAGGGCGTCGGACACGCTCGCGCGGGGCGGCGGCCAGCTCGACTTCTGCTGGGGCGCGGGGGCGGCGGCGTGGAGCGGCGCCGCGAGGAGCAACAGGGTGAGGGTGGTTCTCGTGAGCATGAATCCTGGCGGGGTCATCGGTGGCCCGACATTGTGGGATCGCTGACGCGGCAGGGGCGCGCGAGAACCCCATTCCCTGGCCGCACCACTTCCCTGCCGCCTGGATTCCCCGGAGTCTGAGTCCGCTGCCGGCCGGGTTTCCAGCTGCCTGAGTCCTCTGCTGCCTGAGTCCTCTGCTGCCTGAGTCCTCTGCTGCCTGAGTCCTCTGCCGCCGGAGTCCTCTGCCGCTCCGCCCGGGCGCGGGGACCCTCAGCGGCTCTCGAGGGCGTAGTCCGCCGGGCGAAGGCCCGCCCGGTATCGACCGAAGGCAAAACGCGAGGGCTCGTAGGTCCCCACGAGCGCCACCTCCGCCCCGCCCTTTGGGACCTCGCGGCCGAGCAGATGCAGCGCCGCGTTGATGAGCATCCGCCGAGATCCTGGCGCCACGAGATCCGTCGAGGCCCCGAGCGTCGAGGTGAAGGCCTTGCCCGGCTTGCCGCCGGGGAGCTCGTAGGCTCGGAACCAGGCGAGCGGCATCAGCGGGTCGTTTCGGGCCCCCTCGGCCACGCGGTCGTCCGGACGCATGCCCATGAGCGGGTCCCCGTCCTCGCCGGGGCCGGCACGGTCGAGGACCTGGCCGAGCATGACCACCTCGGTCCCCTCGAGCATGGGCATCCGGACCCTGTACACGTCGCTGGGGCCCCATACGTCGCCATCGGAGAGCCCGCGCAGCGCAGGGTGCTTCGCCTGATCGGGCGCGAGGATGCCGCGTGAGCTCTGGCTCCCGTGGGCGCCGTGATGGGCCACCCACTTCTCCCCGAGCACCAGGCGCCCAAAGCCGCCCTTCCACTCCGACCTGGGCCCGTTGTATCCGTTCGCGTAGTGAGCCCACGGCCCGTCCTTCGCGTTGCGGAAGCCGTGCGTGGCCGTGCGCAACCCGAGCACCGGCTTGCCCGCCTTCAGGTAGGCGTCGATGTGCTGCATCTGCTCGTCGGGCAGGTCGCGGAAGCGCGTCGCGATGACCATCAGGTCCGCGGTCTCGAGCGCCTCGAGCCCCGGGATGTTGTCGAGGCAGGTGGGGACAATCTCGCCGCTTTGCGGATCGATCGGAAACAGGACCGTGCAGCGGACCCCGTGGTGGACGGACAGGATCTTGCCCAGCTGCGGGAGCGCCTCCTCGCTGCGGTACTCCTCGTCGCCTGCGATGAGCACGACGTGGGGAGCGTCGTCCCCGGCGCCCGGGTAGCTGACCCAGAGGTCAGTATCGGATGGGGTGAGGACCCCGGCGATCATCAGCGTGAGGAGGTCCATCATCGGTTCTTGGAGGCGTTCTCCTCCTTCTTGGCCTTCAGGTCCGCGGCGGCGCGCGCCGCCTTCTCTGCGACCTCGGTCCACCTTGCCACGGCGTCCTCGTCTCCGGTCTGGGAGGCCGCCCGGATCAGCACCGTCATGAGGGCTTCGGGGTGCGAGAAGGCGGCCGTCGTCGCCGCGATGGCAAGCGCGGCCTCGGGGCCCTCCCGCTCGAGCACGCCCTCGACGACGCTCGCCAACCGCGAGGTCACCAGCTCGCCGTCGGTGAGCATCCCCACCTCGATGCGGCTCGCCGCCTCGTCGCCGCCCAGCTCACGAAGGGCGTCCACCACCCAGAGCCTCGACCGCGCGTGGATGTTCTCGAGGTCAGCGAGTTCGAGGGCCAGCGCCATGCCCTCGGCGCCAAGCCCGACCTCCCCCATGCGCACGGCGCAGAGCGCGAGCGCCTCCACGGCGGAGGAGTCCAGCAGCCGCCCATCCTCGAGCCAGGCCAGGTGACTCTCCGCGAGGCGCGCGAACCACCGGCCGGGGTCCTCGAGCCCCTCCCCGGCCTCGGGCAGGACGGCCTCGAGGACGTCCCGGGGGATCCGCTCGGGCGCTCCTGGTTCGGCCATCCAGAACATGTCGGGATTGCCGACCTCGGACGCGCTGAACCGCGCGGTCCCGACCTCCAAGGCGCGGAGCGCCCGCTCCTCGTCCCCGGTGGCGAGGTAGAGGGGAGCGAGCTGCACGGCGACCGAGCGCTGCAGACCCTTGGCGAGGTCCAGAGCATCCACGGCGATCGGGCCCAGTCGCTGGAGCGCCTCCTCGGGTTCGACGAGCTCAGCCCAGGTCTTCACCGCCAGGGTCTGGGTGCGCTCCATCTCCCAGGGGCGGCCCCCCGACACGCTCTGCAGCAGCGCAGCGATCGGCGCGACGCGCTCCTCCCCCA
>Ga0213863_10001353_pt1 | contig 17803 bp, 33 predicted proteins | sample PICome_8_FD_160128 | JGI IMG/M metagenome (GOLD analysis project Ga0213863, IMG submission 160128) | Coastal seawater microbial communities near Pivers Island, North Carolina, United States - PICO497 | ecosystem: Environmental > Aquatic > Marine > Coastal | place: USA: North Carolina... | reverse complement strand
CTTTCGCTTCAGTGTGTCTTCAATTGTTACCAGTAAACTTTTGCAGCTTGGGCATCTTCCTTTAGATAGAATAACTTCCCAGCTACCATCTCCTGTTTCAAACATATTGTCCTCCATATAAAAGAGGCAGACCCTTGGAGTAGATCTGCCTCAGTATGATGAGTAAGAAGAACCACCAACCTCATCACTTATTAGAACGGTACATCATCTCCATCTAGGATCTTGACAAGCGGATCTTCTTTCGGCTGCGCTGCACCATTTGTTTTCTCCGATAGTTCAAAGGACATGTAGGCAGATCCGTCCTTTGTTCTACGCCATGCGGCTATGCGTAAGTTGTCTTGGTAAGGGCCAGTGTAGTCTGGCTTGTTCTGGTTGTCGCCCTTATCGTTCTCGAATAATGCACCAACCTTTTGGTATAGGTCAATACGCGGCGTGCCATCTTTTGATGTGGTCTTGACAAGAACGAGTTCTTCATTGCTGCCGTTGTTATCTACCCTGCCTTGCAGAATCATAGCCATTTCTGGGAATGGTTTAAAGGCTGCGCCTTTGTTAGTATTATCGTAATCGCTCATAGAAGCCTCCTGAGTGGGGTTAAATTATTTGGGTAGGTGAGTAGCTATGAGGGGCTTACCACCCCTCACCGCCTTTTTTAGAGCTGTCTGCGGCATATTTATTACCGTCCATCTCCCCAAGGAATACATCTGCGTTGAATCCTAGGTGTGACAGAGCCTTGGTAAGACCGTCAGTGATTGCCATCTTGGGTGCATCTTCTGCCATGCGACCCTTGGCTGCATCGAAGAACTTGCGGCAACCAGAGAAGGGGCCGAAGCAATACTCATCAGAGCCAACCCAGATGGTAACATCGGCAATGACTGCTGTGTCTCCATTGGATACATCGATGAAGCGTGTGTTGTTCTTCCATCCCCAACCAGTACCCACTGGGCCGAACTGTTCTGTGGCGCAGCGTACCTGATACTGAGGATCGATAGCGGTGAATGAACGTGATCCGAATGATACCTTCTTGAGATACTTTGGATCTGATTTAGATACTGTATTCCATAGCTTTAGATTGTCAGACATTCTGGTTCTCCTTAACTGTGACACGAAGTGAGCCGCGCTTGTCGCGCTTGATAGAGAGAAGGTCACAGTATACTTCCCTCTCATCATCGCCTACCATTGCCTTGAGATCAGACTTGGCAGACTCGAATAGTTTTGCATTGGTTTCATGCTGTATGTAGTCATGGCAGCGTGAAATAAACTCGTTGTCAGATGATGCATCCCTGCGTACCAGACCATCGACTTTGATTTTGTCAATGCTTACTGGCTCCGCAAGGTTATCACCGAAAGGGCGCATATCATCTTTCACACACTTCCAAAACTCAACAAGCATGACTTGCATCTTCTTGATGTAGTCCCAGTCTTTTTGTACATAGACTGATTCCCATCTGCGATTGCCAAATATTACAGATAGATAGCAGCCCTTTGCTTGATGTACCCACATGTAAAATTGCATCTGAGGCATGTACATCTTGAGGCAACCTTCCATTGTGTTGCGTTCATAGGTATGTTTGCACTCAATAATTTCATCGGTAAACTCTCTGTTTACCATTATGTGACCATCAACACTGCCCTTTAGTGGCACACCTTCCCAATTCATTTCTTTTGCAAGGCCATTGCCGACACCCTTATGACCTGCAGCAATGGTCTCACAGCCTTCACTTGTATGCTGTTTGTTGAACCATTCTTTATTGAAACGTTCTGTGGTTATGCCTAGCTGCACAGCCAGTACATTGGAAAGATCTTCTGGCTCTACACGCCCAGTCTTCTCTTCCCATAGATCGACCCATTGGCCTTCCATAATGCGGCGCATATCTGAGCCGCCGATAAATCCCTTGCGTTCCATTTGGTTCTCCTTTGTTTCTTTATACTGCAACTACGCAGTATGGTCAAGGGTTAATAGTTGTTTTTCAAATGCTTCTAATAGTTTGTACCTAGTCTTGAGTTTGTATTCGATGTGCTTATGAAACTCTGCATAGGCAGGCCAGAAGGTTGTGGTCTTGGATACATTGTCAATAGCCCTGATAACTATGTCGGCAGGGAATGACACAAGCTGAGATGTAATTGCTTTTATCCTGATCTTATGATCGGAAGACGACTCACCTGTTGGCTTCACCACCAGCGCAGCCAACACGGTGAGGCGTTGCGCGATCTCTTCTGCTGGCAGTGGGGTGAGCGACTGCTTGATCTTCTTGATAGCTTGGATGCACTTGTCCTTGTCTTCACAGCGGATCTTGTACCCTTGTAGCTGTATGTCTACAGTCTCGTCTTTGAGATAGCGTGTGCGCTGGATAGGCTCGACTCTAAAGCCCGTCAATAATTCCAGCGAAGTAATCAGCCTTTTGTCTACCGCCAGTGGATCGGTTGCCGATACCAGTAGTGCTATTGCTTGCTCTTGCTCGGCTATACTTAACTGAATTTCTACACCAGTTCCTATAAGCTTTGTCGATGCTGGCAAAGACGTTGCCCTTGGACTGATGGTAATCGCAGAAGCTAGGGGTTTCATACTCATGGTCAAGGTTCTCCTTCAGTGATTCATTTATAGATTCAATCAACTCATTAGATGGTTTCCAATTCTCAGGCACCCCCCCTCTTTTCTTAGTTGATAGTTTCTTTGATAGGTTAGGGTCTCTGTCTGAGACTACCTCGTCTCTGTGTGAGACTATCTCTCTAAGAGACAAAAGGGTATAGAGCGTAGACTTTTGTGAGTTGCCTTTGTTTCTGTGTATGATTCCTGATTGCTCAAGATCATTTAGTTTTCTAGCTACAGTTGCCCTGCTCATACCTGTGCGCTGCACTAGCCTGTCTATGCTAGGCCAGCACTGTAGTCTATCTTCATCAGCATGATCTGCAAGCACGACAAGCAGCCACTTGGCTAATGGATCTGGTATGTCTGCTTGTATAGCCTTTGCCATTGCAACAAATGCCATGTGGTTCTCCTTATTTTTTAATGAGTGGTGCTATCCTTTCTTCAAAGAAATCACCATCAAATATGACTAGGGTTTTTGGAGTGCCGTGTCTCCGCTTATATAGGGCTGCGTCACGGCCCTCCATTATTGTGAAGGGATTGGGAAAGTTTGACTTGTCACGATACTTGACCTCGACTACCAGTCGTTCTCCCCCGAACTCCCAGATGATGTCGCCTCGATACTCGCCTCCCAAGCTGCCCGAGAGGGGCTGGCGTTTCGCTTGGAAGCCGAGCTTCTTGAGCCAGTCAACGAACCACTTCTCGTGGTAATTTCCTTTGTTACGATTTTTGTTTGCCATGTTTCCCTCTCATAGCAATCGACACAGATTATATAATGCGCCACTGGTTCTATAGATGCAAGCACTGCAACAAAGTATGGTGTACTAACTGCACATGCTTCGCATGTTTGTGGTCTGCCAGACCTATCGCTTAGAATTTTTCTTCGTGATCTTGATCTGACAGCCAAGTGCATCCAGCCAGCATGAAAAGAGAAACCCGCTTGGCACTCTCTTGTACTGTTCCCATTTGTGAATTAAAGATTTAGCACAGCCAATGCGATGAGCCAGTTCTTCTTGGCTTATCTTTTGACTGTTGCGTTCTTGTACAAGCTGATAGATTATCATCTCGTAAGTGTCAGGAACAGGCGTTTCTTTCTTGAAGTGCTGAAAGTTTTTCAATAGCCTTTTCCACTTTGCAAGCTGTGCTGTGTCTCAAATTTCTACCCATCTTTGCGCGATAAAAAGTTGAGTCGGGAACACCAGCATATACAAAGGCTTTCTTTAGATCGACCTTTGCAGATGCTGATTGTTCTCTCAATGTATCCATGTAACTAAGCATGGTCACATAATCTGCACAGATGCAGTGGTTGTCAACAGGTTAATTGTCTGTTGAGTGTAGGCCAAGAGTGCTAAGACCAATGACATCAGTTGGCTTTGAATAGTAAACGCCAACGTCATCATCAATAACATCATCTGCAAATGCATCGGCTGGTATTAGTTCACCAGCTTTGCGGCACTGTTCTTTCATGCGTTCACGTTCTTGCCTATCGTATGATTCAACAGCAGCAGAGGTTGCGTGCCTAATGTACTCATACTTTTTGCCGTTGACATACTTGATGCTCTTAATCCCTTGCATCGATAAACTCCTTGCCCTTATCTGTTATCTTCCAGACGACTTCGTTTCTGTTGCGTGAGTTCTTAACACGCTTGCCTGAGTCTTCAACCATTCCAATGCGTACAAGCTCAGTGATCCTTGGCTTAATAGAGTACAACCACTCACCTGTTCGTTTAGTTATTTCTTCACCTGTTGATCCAAACCTACCATTGATTGTATCACTTGATAAGTATAGATCTCTTAGCACAGCAAGCCGCAGCCCTGTTACGCGAGGCGCAATAGACTCAGCAGCTGCTACCTCTGTGTCTACTGCGTTCTTGTGGTGCATTGTGTTTAATTGCACATCAAATAGATCTTTCATTTTGGTTCTCCTCTTGGCTCCCCACTAAATAAGGTAACCTTGCCATCGTTCCAACAGTACACCGCCCCGTCGGTTTCAATCCAAACTTTAGCCCCGCACGATAGCGGTTTATCTGGTGAATAGATAACTTCACAAGCATCAGCAATATGCACCTTATGAGCGTACTTGTTATGCTTACTAGTTTTAATTGTAATTACTGGTTTGTTTTCATTATTACGCGCATTAGAACGGATTACATGTTGGTTTATGTGGATTCGCTTTTTCATAATTAATCCCAATCCTTTCTGCTTTCCTCATTATTGTAGCCGCGTGTATAGTCTACAATCTCTTGAGGTGTGAGAGATTCTATTGTTACTCGCTTGCCATCTGCAAACATGTGAGGATTCCAAGGCCGATTGTAGTAGGCATCGGCTGATCCTCTGTCCTCTGCCGTGTCTGTCTTAGTATGGGATTGAGTCATCGATATCCTCCGGTGGGTGTGCATCTTCCCAAGCTTTGGTTGCAACCTTGATAAATTTATCCCGATTAAATTTCGGATTGGTTGCAGCTAGTTCATCTGCCAATGTGAGAATGTAGGTAGGCCAAGGATATGTTGGCGCAATATTCCTAGCGATAAATTCAAAGTGACGCTGTTGCATGAGTGCCATGTTAAACTCCCTTCAGTACAGTTGCCCAAGCTGCAGAGATATGTTGCTCTGCTGTTGGGTGTTGGTAAATATAATCTTGAACGACTAACTCGATTGTTGAGATAGCTTGCACCCAATCCATATCTAATTGTGGCTTGGCTGTTTCGCTATCAAACTCAAACACATTGATACCTTCAGACATTACTTGATCTCCTTGAGTGGTCTGTAGTTAGAGTCTTCGGTTGCATCACGTTCAAGCACCTCGTCATAGGTGTCTCTGACTTTATCCAATGCCCACTTAGCTTGTTGGATTGTAGACTTGAACTCTGATCCCTCATCGTGAGCGCGATCATAGATTGCATTAACTAGGCGTGATGCTTCTGTTACCTGATTGATGAATGATATTTTCATTACGCGGTCTCCTTGAAAAAGAATTGTGTGATGTCTTGAACGTCACCAAATGCTTTGTAAAACATTTGCAGCATGAATCTGTCACCGATAAACACGATGTCATTTCTTAGCTGTTCGATTGTAGTTTTGGGTGAGATGCTCTCGCCTTCCTCATCAGTGCCAAGGATCAATGCATCTCCGGCTAATGCCTGCGTGTAATTCCTATGCACCCAGAAGCTTTGTTTCTCTCGGTATAATCCTTCGTCATCTACATAGGCAACGTCATGATTTGCATATAGTCTAGCTACATCAAATGCTCTTGCACCATTGAGATGAGGATAGATCTGAGTGTAATCACCATTGTATTCTACCTCAGTGATTGTCTCATTGAAGGCATCGATTTTATATCCAATCATTTTTTGGTTCTCCTTTGATGATGGATTAGCGGCGCAATACTACGCCAGACAGCATCACGAATGATGCAAAGAATAGTAGTGAGACATGAATCCAGATTGCTGATTCAGTCTGTGGATCGAGTGCAGATGCTAGTATTAGCAACATGAATCCGATTCCTAAAAGTAAATTGCCAATCAGTTCGTCCTCCTTACTGCAATGATGCAGTGATTAAATTTTAATTGCAAGTAAATTTTTGCTTAAACAGGATTGATTCCTGTTGATTTAATATCAAACTTTTGATGCGGAAAATTCTGCTCAAGTTTTTTTTGAAGGATTCTTGCGTACCTCCAAGAGCCAATATCATATGCGATTATGTGACCTTTGCACCAAAGCTGAAACATACCCTGTTCCTTCCTGAGTTAAGTGAACGATGACAAAAAAAGGGACAGCTTGCGCTGCCCCTTCGGTGCTATCCTAAGATAGCTTTTGCTGCGGCGAGTACGCCTTGTGAGTTCTTTGCCATCTTAGACTTGGGGCGAGATGACCATACTTCACCAGTGATAGTCTTGTAGACCTCCAAGTCAGCGTCATGGCGCAGTTGCAATTCGTCAAGTTCAAGTTCCATTTTCTGATAGATCTCGACTTTGCGAGCGATGTTGACATCTACAACTTCTGCGCCTTCGCCTTCCATCAGTGAAGCTAATTCAGCTTTGACATCTGACATTTGCTGAAGCTTCCACTGAATCGAATTGTTGCTGGTGTAGCAAGCATCTCGAGCGACTTGGGTTCTGAGATATTCATTGTCATCACCTTTATGAAAGTTTATCACAGCCATCTTCAGATCTGCGAGGGTAGTGGTAGTCTTTGAAGTGTTAGTAGCTTTAGACATTTCTAGTTCTCCTTTGTTGTGGCAGGGGATTCCCTGCTTATGTCCCATCCGAAGCCACTGATGACCAGCCTTTAGGCCGCGATCCATCCCTGCAGGGATGGTGAAGCGTCCAGATCAAGGACAGCCACGGAATAAGAAAGACAACAAGCTAACTCTCTGCCAGCAGGGTGCGGCCTGCTCCTTGATCTGGAGGGGCAACTGTGGCTCGGATAATGGGACTTGCAGGGAATCACCTGTTGCAACAAAGAAAGAGAGAACTAGGAATGGCTGAAGTTGCTAACACGGAAAAGGCTGCCGCTGCCCGAGCAGATCTGAAGGTGGCTGCTTTTAGAGTTTTATAAGGGTGATGACAATGGATATGTCAGGTTCCAAGTGGGTTGAGATGATTGATGCACCAGTGACAAGGCGAGGCTGTGGATGGTTCGGCAAATGTTAGGTGGCAACGATGAGTTAGATTTGCTGGTGGAAGGTGATGGGGCAGATGGGGTAGATGTTGGCATCGTTTGCAATGGCGTGATCTGTCGGACAATGTAACTTGTGCTTGGCGAAGGGTGACTGTGACAGGATGTTGTCTTTGAGTCGGCAAGACTGTCGCTGTTGAAGTGTGGTTATCTTGTGCCAAGGCTGAGATGGTGAAGGTTTTACAAGGCTTGCTTGCAGCACAAATGCTTGATTAGGATGGCACAGAAGGCGCAGTGCAAGCTTTGCCTTGTTGCGGAAGCAGAGAACGATTTGTGAGTTGACAAGGCAGTGCAGAACGAGTGATATTTGGGGGGGAACACAAGGGGGGGCAAGAGAGATTGAGCATGACTGATGTATTGAAGGTGACCGAGAAACAGATGGCTTTGGTGGATACGCTTGTAGCAGAAGGATGTAGCATCACTGAAGCTGCGCGCAAAGCAGGATACTCGGAGGGGAAAAGCGGGAGAGTCACAGCCAGCCGTGCTTTGCGCTTGCCACATGTGCAGTCGTACATGATGACAAGAGTGGGAGAGGTGTTAGGGCTGAACGCTACCACGGCAGCAGCGAAGCTCGTTGGGCTTGCCAAGGGAGCCAAGAGTGAGTACGTGCAGCTAGAAGCGAGCAAGGATATCTTGGACAGAGCTGGCTTCAAGGCTCCCGACAAGCACATGCATTTACATGCAGGAGAGATATCTGTGAAGATTGACTTGAGTTAAGCAGTGTAAACTGCGCGAAGCAGAGCTTCGCAATTATCAGTGGCAATGTAGCTGATCCTAGATCAAGACTACATTGCGCGGTTTTTACAGGGAAGCGTTTCCTGATATAGCGGTGGGGGGGTTAAAAAAGTGCGTTGCGAGGTTGCGAAGGGGTGGGTTACAAACATTATTGGCAAAAAGGTTCGATGACCAGACACGGCGACATGGCTGCAATCTATTCCCTCTAGTCCTTGCGCCTGTCGCCACCTTGAAAATTTTTTAAGAAGGAAAAGTAAAATGGATATAGTAACCAAGGACATCACTGCAGAGAATACGTTCAGTGACATGATCAATGTTATGGGTAACTTTGATCTGAGCATTGCTGGCACGTTTGTTGCCACAGTTACAGTTCAGCGCAGCTTTGATGCTGGTTCTAGCTGGGCTGACGTAGATGACTTTACTGCACCTATTGAGACTGCTGGCTTTGATCCTGTTAGCTGCAACTATCGTGTTGGTGTTAAGACTGGCAACTTTACTAGCGGTACAGTGACTGTTACCATTCGTGAGAATGACATAGGAAGCTAACATGTGTATTTCAGCCCCAAGCTATGCTGCTCCTGTTGCGAAGGATACCTCAAAAGAGCCGATTAAGAGTATGTATGAACTCACTCCCGAGCAGATCGAGGAGAACAAACGCCGCCGCCGGATGAGCAGAAAGCCTCGTTCCCTTCTTAATGACAAGGGTGATGGAGACAACGGTATGGGTGCTGGCACTTCTGTTGGTGGTGGCGACTATGGCAGTGTTGGTGATGCAAGCGGCGGGATGGCGCAAGTGTAATGGCTAAGACACCAGCATGGCAACGCAAAGAAGGCAAGAACCCCAGCGGTGGTCTCAACGCTGCAGGACGCGCATCTTACAAAGGCGGCACCCTCAAAGCCCCAGTGAAGTCAGGGGACAATCCTCGCAGAGCGTCATTCCTTCAACGCATGGGGAATATGAGGGGGCCGGAGAAAGACTCGAAGGGTCGCCCAACCAGACTACTTCTAAGCTTAAAGGCGTGGGGAGCAAGCAGTAAGGCTGATGCCAGACGCAAGGGATCATTAATTAGTAAACGAAACAAAGCAAAGAAAGCGAGTGCGTAATGCCTAATGTAGCAGGAAAGAAATACCCTTACACTAAAGCTGGTATGGCTGCTGCCAAGAAGATGGCAGAAAAGAAAAAGGCTAAAGGCAAAAGCAAAAGTTTAATTAAGAAAGGTTAACCAATGAAAAAAGTTCCTAGAAAAAAAAGTTTATTAAAGAACAAGAGTAATGCAGCAAAGCTTTTTAAAAAGGCTGGTTTGTACGATTTGTTAAGTAGTGATGACCAGAATTTGATTGAAATGCAGATGGGCGATGACACGGCAGATGATTTTATCAGAAACTTTGTCGATCAAAATTATGACGAAAAGATACGCAGTAGGATGGCTATAGAGTTATTTAGAAAACGATTTGGCAAATAATAACTAAAGATTGATAAAAAATATGGTGGAAGAAATTGAAGTATCAGTTTCGTGATGGCACCCCTTACGAGGGGCCAACGATAAAAATGCCTGATGGCAGAGTTTTGTCTGGCGCGACTTACATGCCAGACTCTAGGCGTTTAATACCAGTGGAGATAGAAGATGGCGGTGAACGCAGCGGGGAACTACACGAAACCCAAGTTGAGGAAAAGCCTGTTCAACAAAGTAAAGCGCGAAGCAAAGGGCGGCGCAGCGGGTCAGTGGTCGGCAAGAAAAGCGCAAAGGCTCGCGCTACTGTATAAGAAAGCTGGTGGAGGCTATACTAACTAATGGCACTGGCACCTTCACAGAAATCTCTTAGGGCATGGACAAAACAGAAGTGGCGTACTAAATCTGGTAAGCCATCTACTCAAGGGCCAAAGGCTACTGGCGAGCGGTATCTCCCTTCCGCTGCAGTAGCCGCCTTGAGTGATTCAGAGTATCGGCGCACCACCAGAGCAAAGAGGGCAGCGATACGAAAAGGGAAGCAAGTTGCCAAGCAACCAAAAGATGTTGCTAAAAAAACAGCAAGGTACAGATGAGTTTCTTACACATTCTAAAGCCAGAAGAGAGGGATGTTCTTCGGCGTGTAGTTAAAAAAGTACACCTCGCCTACCATCCAGAAGAGTTCTGCACTGACTATGAAGCTGACAAGGTTATAGCTTCTATCGGGCCAGAGACTGTTGATCGTATGATTAAGTTTGGCAAGGAACACAAAGTTGACCAGCTTTAATTACAAACCTGATGGTCAAGTCTTAAAAGACTTTATGAAGGACGACACCTTCTTTCGTGGCATCCGTGGGCCTGTAGGCTCTGGCAAGTCTGTTGCTTGCTGTGTTGAAGTATTCCGCAGGGCTTTACAGCAAGAGCCAAACAAGGCTGGAGTGCGCCGCAGCCGCTGGGCAATCATTCGAAATACTAACCCGCAGCTAAGAACAACTACAATCAAGACTTGGCTTGACTGGTTCCCTGAGAATGAGTGGGGCAAGTTTACTTGGTCAGTACCTTACACGCATAATCTTAAGAAGGGGGATCTTGAGTTAGAGGTTATCTTTTTGGCACTTGATAGGCCGGAAGATGTCAAGAAACTTTTGTCTCTTGAACTTACTGGCATTTGGATTAACGAGGCTAGGGAAATACCCAAGTCAATCATTGATGCGTGTACTATGCGTGTAGGTCGTTTCCCCTCTATGCGAGAAGGTGGGCCTAGCTGGTCTGGCGTTATTGCAGATACCAACGCACCAGAGGAAGATCACTGGTGGCCTATTATGTCTGGTGAAGTGCCTATTCCAGATCACATCCCTCAAGAGCAAGCCAAGATGCTGGTCAAACCAGACAACTGGTCGTTCTATGTACAACCTCAGGGTATGCTTGAGGAGTATGACGAGAAGGGGGAGATCAAGGATTACAAGCCAAACAAGGATGCTGAGAACAGAAGAAATATGCTTGAAAGCTATTATCCGAATCTGATTCGTGGTAAAACTAAAAGCTGGATAGATGTGTATGTAATGAACAAGCTTGGCTCAATCCAAGAAGGCAAGCCTGTCTATCCTATGTTTGTTACTGAAACTCATGTTGCAAAGGAAGAAATTCCTATTGCTATTGGTGTACCGTTATATGTTGGTATTGACTTTGGCCTCACCCCTGCAGCAGTATTTGGACAGAAGGTTAGAGGTAGATGGCTCATACAATCAGAGATTGTCGCTATCGATATGGGCATTGTTAGGTTTGCGGAAGAGTTGCGTAGAGAAATAGCAACACGCTTTGGCAACCTAGAAGTTCATATCTATGGCGATCCGGCTGGCGACTTTAGAGCGCAGACCGATGAGTCCACTCCATTCCAGATTCTAAGAGGTGCTGGCCTTCGCGCTTTCCCTGCGCCAAGTAACTCTGTAGATCTAAGGCTTGAATCAGTTAATCAGTCTTTAATGAAAATGGTTGATGGTTTGCCAGCATTTATGATTGACAGACGTTGCCAGACATTAATTAAAGGCTTCCAAGGTGGATACCAGTACAGGCGCATACAGGTGTCTGGTGAAAGGTATGATGACAAGCCTGATAAAAATATGTATTCTCATATTCACGATGCATTGCAGTATCTAATGCTTGGTGCTGGTGAGGGAAGGCAGCTTATCTCTGGGCAGAAACAAGCAACTGCTTTTAATGCAAAGGTTGACTTTGATGTTTTTGCTAGACAAGCAAAGCCTAACAGAAGAAAATCTAGTCTATGGGCTAGATTGTGAGTTGAACAGTTTTTGTTTTTATGTTTAAGGATAATAAACAATAGGAGTTTATTATGTGTGTAGGCCCATTAGCCCCATCAGTCCCACCACCCGCAGGGGAAACACCTGAGGAAAAAGCAGCGCGAGAAGCTCAGATGGCTGAAGAGCAAAGAAGGCGTGTTGCAAGTAAGGCAGAACAACTTGAGATGGCTGCTGGCAAAGCTAAAAAAGGCACTGGTGCGCGGTCATTAATTGCTGGTTCTGGTGGCGGTGCTGGCTTTTTCCAAAAGAAAGTTCCATAATAATGATTGTACAAACAGACACTCTTGATGGAGTATACTCACCGACAGGTGTAGCTGCAGATTACCTTAAGAAGTATGAAAAGGCTAAGTCTGTTAGGGAAAACTTTGTTTCTTTATTTGAAGAGTGTTATGAGTACGCTCTACCGCAGAGGGAGTCTTTCTATGCTGAAGCAATTGGACAAAGACGTGACGATAAAATCTTTGATGAAACTGCTGTGGTTGGAGTGCAAGAGTTTGCCTCGCGTCTACAGTCTGGCCTTGTGCCGAACTTTGCTCGTTGGGCAGATTTTACTTCGGGTTCTGAGGTGCCTCCTGAGGAACGCGATGAGGTCAATAATCAACTTGATGAAGTCACTGATTACGTTTTTGAAGTTATTCAAAATTCCAACTTTGGTCAAGAAGTTCACGAATCCTTTCTCGATCTTGCGGTAGGTACTGGTGTCCTTCATGTATCTGAAGGCAATGCAATCAATCCTGTAAACTTCTCTGCAATACCATTGCCGCATGTAGTGCTTGATGCTGGCCCTGATGATCGCATCGATCATGTTTATCGTGAGCGTAGTATGCGTAACTCAGATATACCTAACGTGTATCCAAAGGGTAAGTTTTCTCCTAAGGTTATGGATTCTATTAAGCAGCGTCCAGATCAAAGAACAAAAGTTCTTGAGGTTGTGTGCAAAGACTATTCTTCTAAGAATGAAGAAGCGTATATGTTCTTTGCAATTGAGATGTATACTAAAGATATTATTTCTACAGAAACTTACAAAGGCGTTGGCTCTAATCCTTTTGTTTGCTTCCGCTGGTCAAAGTGTGCTGGTGAAATCTATGGTCGAGGCCCACTTATTAATGCGTTGAGCGCGATTAAAACAACTAACCTTACCATCGAACTGATTTTAGAAAATGCACAGATGGCTATCTCTGGCATCTACCAGATGGAAGATGATGGCGTAATTAATCCTGATACAATCAATCTTGTTCCAGGGACAGTCATTCCAAAAGCTGTTGGATCTAGCGGTCTTACACCTATTCAGTCTGCAGGATCGTTTGATGTTGCCAATCTTGTACTGTCTGACATGCGCTTAAATATTAAACGTGCGCTTTACAATGACATGTTGGGTAATCCTGATCGTACACCAGCATCTGCTACTGAGGTTGCAGAACGCATGGCAGATCTTTCACGCCGGATTGGTTCAGCCTTTGGTCGTTTGCAAGCAGAGCTTGTACAGCCTGTATTGCAGCGTGTAGTTTATATCCTAAAGAAGCAGGGACGCATTGATCTACCTACAATTAATGGCAGAGATGTAAAGGTTCGTTCTGTTTCCCCTCTTGCACAAGCGCAAGCAAATCAGGATATTACTTCTGTTGCTCGGTTCCTTGAGTTAGTACAGGGACGCTTTGGGCCTGAGATTACTAACATTCTAATCAACTCTGAAGAGACAGCCGTGTATCTAGCTAAGAAGTTTGGTGTACCTGATACTCTGATTCGTGATTTGAACGAGCGACAGCAACTGGTTGCAATGGCGCAACAGTATGCACAGCAACAGCAATTGACGAGTCAACAGGAGCAGCTTATTGGTGGACAGCAATAACTTTGTAGGTATTGACGGATTTCGCCGCAAGAAGAGTGAAGACGCTATCATAAGTAAGAATGTTGCAAGCCTCTTTTCCACTGACACTGGAAGAGAGGTATTGCGCTACCTACGATCTATTACTATAGAATCAGTGAATGGTGCAGCAGTTTCAAATGATGAACTGCGGCATGTTGAAGGTCAGCGATATATCGTTGGCCTCATTGAGGGTCGTATTAATAATGGACATAAGGTGAAAGTAAATGAGTGAAGAGGGTCAAGTAGCAGAGTCTGGTGAGGCTCAAGTAGAGGATTCTGGTATTGTAACTGAAGGCGGTGATCCGCTTTTACAAACAGAAGAACAGTCACGCCCTGAGTGGCTACCAGAAAAGTTTAAGTCTGCAGAAGATCTAGCCGCTGCTTATTCTTCTCTTGAAGGTAAGCTTGGTCAGAAAGAACAAGAACTTAAAGATTCTTTCTTAAAAGAAATAGAAGAGCAAGCCTTTCAAAACAGGCCAGCGGATAAGGGTGACTATCAATTGCCAGAAGGCATTGATGAAACTCTTGCTGCAGATAATGAATTGCTTGGCTGGTGGGCAGATCATGCATTTGAGAATGGCTTCTCTCAGGAAGAGTTTAGCGAAGGCATTAGCATGTATATTAATGCAATCAATGCTAATGTTCCTGACTATGATGCTGAGTTGCAGAAGCTAGGGGATAATGCTTCTGCTAGAACTGAAGCTATTAGTTTGTTTGCTAATCAATTCTTTCCAGAGAAAGTAATGCCAGCTATTGAGCGCATGTGTGAGACAGCCGATGGTGTTATGGCTCTTGAGCATATTATGGAAAACATAAGGGAAGGTGGCCCTTCTGGAAACAGCATCCCTGCTGCACAAACAAACGAAAGTGAATTAAAGCAGATGATGCTTGATCCAAGATATCACGATCCAGTAAGGCGTGATCCTGTCTTTATCAAGCAAGTGGAAGAGGGATTCAAAAGACTATATGGCTAATGAGTACGCAAGGGTTGGTAACATTTACCTTACCGACTCAACACTCTCACATGCCAAGCATGTAGCAGAAAAAATGCGTCCTCACGATATTCGTGAGTGCGCGATCCATATGCTATCTCCAATAGAAGCATTAACCATCCCCTTAGAAACAGAAGGGGCTAACAACTACACTGTAATGCATAACGACACACCCATTGGTATGTGCGGAACAGTAGGTAATGAAGAGAACCAAGCTAGAGTTTGGCTTCTTGGCACAACGGATATAGATAAAAATTATTTTAACTTTGCTAAAAGCAGTAGAGTTGGAGTTGAGTTCCTTCAAGGAACTTACGATCTTATTGAAAACTATGTACCAATTGACCATCACCACACAATAATGTGGCTGGCATGGTCTGGTTTTGTCATCCTAGATGAAAGACTGATCCTTAACGGATATGAGTTGTTACATTTTGTGCGTTGCAATTCAGTGCAATCTAGTGTTTATAATACGTCTAATCGGCCTGTAATACACTGAGCGACCCGCTAGGACAATCGCGTTGAGGATGTTGAACAGATAACCGCGACAATAGTAACTCTCTTTGATAAGGAAAGCTTAAAATGGCTAATACAATTGACCAAGCCTTTATTAAGCAGTTCGAGTCCGAAGTTCATATGGCTTATCAGCGTATGGGTTCCAAGTTGCGGAACACTGTTCGTTCAGTAAGCAATGTGAGTGGTAACACTGTACGTTTCCAGAAAATCGGAACTGGCTCTGCTTCAACAAAATCTCGTAACGGTAATGTTACACCAATGGAACTGGCTCACACCAATGTCGAAACAACAATGGCTGACTTCTATGCAGCCGAGTACATCGACAAGCTGGATGAGTTGAAGACCAACATCGATGAGCGTCAAGCTGTCGCTAAGTCTGCTGCTGCAGCACTTGGTCGTAAGACTGACGACATTCTTTACACAGCAATGGACGCTGGTGCTAACGCAACTCAGCTTGGTTCTGCTGGTTCCGCTGTTGGCAAGACTCAGCTTCTGTCTGTGTTTGAGACATTTGGTTCTGCCGATGTTCCTGAGGATGGGGGTCGTTACATTGCGATGCATCCAAAAGGTTATGCTGATCTGTTTGCAATCAACGAGTTTGCTTCTAGCGACTTTGTTGGTGAGCAAAACCTCCCATTTGCGGGCGGCATGACAATGAAAGAGTTCTTGGGCTTCAAGATCTTTTCAACTTCTGCTGTAACTGCTGGCAAGAACATGGCCTACCACACTTCTGCTGTAGGTCTTGGTATTGGCGCAGATGTTACAACTGAGTTGAACTATGTAGCCGAGAAAGTCTCTCACCTTGCAACCTCAATGATGTCTATGGGTGCTGTTGTTATTGACGACAACGGTGTCTATGAACTTCTTGATAACAACTAGGAGACTGAATAATGGCTTTTGAAGCAGAAAACCTAGTTCGTATTGGTGGCGGTTCAGGTCGTGCGTTGTGGTATTACACAACCACTGAGGCACAAACTGCTATTCGGGTAGAAGATTATTTTCTTCCTGCAATCAACATGATTAACAAGAACGATGTAATCATCTGTGTAACAGCAACAGGTGGAACACCAGTAGTCTCTCATGCATATTGCAATGAGAACGATGGTACTACAATCGACATTGTTAACGGTGTTGCTATTACCAATACTGATGGCGACTAATAGGGGGAGGGGGCTTCGGCCCCCTCAACTTTCATGGCAGTAACCAGCATTGCATCCAACTCACCAATTGATATTTGTGCCAAGGCATTAATTCTTATTGGTGCAGACCCGATTACTTCATTTAATGAAGGTACTACAGAGGCTCTTGTCTCTGTAAATATGTATGAGGATGTTGCAAGAGCATCTCTTGTCAACACACGCTGGCGGTTTGCCACAAATCAGGCTGTGCTTAACAGGCTTACAGCCGCGCCTACAGGTAGGTACAATTATGCCTATCAGCTACCTACAGACAATTTGATGGTACACGCTATTACAGTTACAGACTTGCCAATTGAATATCAAATTTATGGCGACAAAGTGTACGCAGATACATCTACATCTGATGTAGTTATTGCAGACTATTCATTTAGGGCTGGTGAAGAGAACTGGCCTTCATATTTTGTTATTGCTGTTGAATATGCACTAGCAACAATCTTTGCTTCATCTATTGCAAGGGATGCAAACCTTGCAAACATTATGGAAAACCAAGCGCAACGTGCTATGGCAAAAGCTAGAAACCTAGATGCACAACAGCAGACAACAAGAAAGCTTACTACTTCGAGGTTCATTTCTGAAAGGCGCAGCTAATGCCAACTAAGATCCGTGTGCCTCTTACTAACTTTCAGTTTGGTGAACTAAGCCCATCTATGCTCTCAAGAACAGACTTGAGCGTGTATAACAATGCGGCAAAGAAGATAACCAATCTCCTGATTAAATCAGAAGGCGGTCTAAAGAAACGCTTTGGGTCTCAGAAGATCTATGAGTTTGACACAACCATAGACACAAGCAAGACGCAACAAATTAGGATTGAGCCGTTTATCTTTTCAGATGATGAAAGATACATTGTGTCTTTCGAGCATCAGAAGATCCGTGTGTTTATTATTGATCCAAGCACAGGCGTTGTATCTCTGACTGCTACAATCACTCAAGACACAGATGCTGTTACCTTGCCAATTACTGACAGCATCCTACAAGAGATTAGCTTTGTTCAAGCTGGCGATGTTATGTTTATCGCTCACAGTTCTTTTGCTTTCTTACTGTTAACAAGAACAAGCTTAACTACATTTGAAGTGCGTCCATATGTATTTGATGTGGATGCTAATGACGATATTATTTATCAGCCCTACTATCCATTCCAGCCACTTGGCATGACTCTTGATGTAGACAAGACAACAGGAACTGGTGCAATTCTGACAACCAGTGCTGATTACTTTACGTCAGATCACGTTGGAAAGGTTATTAGGTATCAAGGTAATGAGATTGAAATCACTGCTTACACCAATGCAACAACAGCAGTTGGAACAATTAAAGACAAGCTTGAGGTTCATCTGGACTTCAATGCTTTTAAAACTACAGAAGGTATTGCTGATGTTGAAGTAACACAGGTTGCTCATGGATTAAACATCGGTGATGCTATTGTTGTCGATCATGCTGGTACTGTTGGTGGCATTAGCAAGAACCAATTGAATG
>Ga0213863_10001352_pt1 | contig 17814 bp, 1 predicted proteins | sample PICome_8_FD_160128 | JGI IMG/M metagenome (GOLD analysis project Ga0213863, IMG submission 160128) | Coastal seawater microbial communities near Pivers Island, North Carolina, United States - PICO497 | ecosystem: Environmental > Aquatic > Marine > Coastal | place: USA: North Carolina | collected... | reverse complement strand
CGTGCGCCGCCGACTATCACGTGCACTCCGGGTACTGCGAGCCGTGCGCCACCGGGCGGACAAGGCCCGCGGGTGATGATCCCTCGGGCGCCGATACGATGTGCGCGTGCGCCGCCGACTATCACGTGCACTCCGGGTACTGCGAGCCGTGCGCCACCGGGCGGACAAGGCCCGCGGGTGATGATCCCTCGGGCGCCGATACGACGTGCGCGTGCGCTGCGGATCAGCACGTCATCTCGGGCGACTGCGTGGCGTGCGCCGACGGGCGGACCAGGCCCGCGGGTGACGACCCCATGACGTCCGGCGATACGATGTGCGCGTGCGCCGCGGATCAGCACGTCATCTCGGGCGCCTGCGTGGCGTGCGCCGACGGGCGGACCAGGCCCGCGGGTGACGACCCCATGACGTCCGGCGATACGATGTGCGCGTGCCTCGCTGATGAGCGCGTCAGCTCGAACGCGTGCGTGGCGTGCGCGCCCCGCTCGATCAACGCGGCGGGCGACGACCCGAACGGTTCCGACACCGAGTGCGACTGGGTGGGCATCAACAACTATCAAGAGTTCCGTGGCAACGTCACGCGGTCGCCCTGCTACCACATCCTGGGTTCTACGGCGGGTACCCGGCGAGGCACGCAGCGCTTCTTCTGCGACGCGTCTGGCGCGTTGACCTCCGTGAAGTGGTTCACCGGCTTGGACGGCGAGTTGAAGAATCCATCCTGCGACGTCTCCGCGGTTCCCGACGAGATCTCGTACGGCGCGCACAGGATCAACCTCCGGAACGACCTCGCGTCCTGCGACGTGCCCAGCGCGTTCGACGCGGCGCGAGGCCACGCGTTCGCCAAGCTCGAAGGCAGTTGCGGGTCGTTCTCGCGCGCGACGGCGTACGCGCGCGTGGACGGGCGCGCGGGGCCCTTCGCCAGCACCAAGCCGTACGCGTTTCCGCACGCGCAGAGGCGCGAAGGTACGCCCTGGGGATGTGCCACCGACGCGTGCATCAGGACGCGCGAGGAGTTAGGGTACGACATATGAGGGAGTGCGCGTACAGAGCGAGCGCGCCGTACGAGGGACATCGATAGGTCATGTTTTGTACGTTGCCGACGTAGCGTCTATCTACGTACGACGCCTTTTGTTTCTTTCGCCGAGGCGCGTCGGCCATGGGATCAAATCGCGGCGTTTCGTGAACTGGTGAAACCCACCAGAGTTTGCGAAAAGGTGCTGCTCGTGGCGTCTTCGTCTCCCGTGAACGCGAGCGCGATCTCGACGACACACCACGACGCGCCATGGCACCGCCGCTCACGGTGGTGCTGGACGAGAAGGGAGCCCGCGAGTGGAAGCCCGCCGAGTACGAGGACGAGCCCACGTACAGTCATCTGGTGGAGATCGCCAAGACTGGTCGCGCGAGATGCCGCAGGTGCGTTCGCGACGCGGCTCTCGCGTCCGCGACGCCGAAAACGCCGTTTCGACAGATCTGGCGAGCGGTATATCGCAAGATGCGCATCGCCGCGTCTGACCCTCCATCTCGCCCCACGTCTCCCGCTCTTCGATCCGCAGGTGTAGCGAGCTCATCGCGAAAGCCACCGTTCGCGTGGGCGTGCCCATCAAGTGGCGCGGAGGCGAGTACGGCTGGATCTCCTCGTGGCAGCACCCGACGTGTTTGCGCGTGCCCGACGTGTCTCGCGCGGAACTCGCGACGCAGATTCACGGGCTGAACGACCTGTCCACCGAGGACCGGAAGGCGACGCTGGATGAGCTGACGAGCAAAGACGCGGTGCAGCTCGACACCATCGACCCGAACGACCCGTCCTTCAGCAAGCGCGACGATTCCAAGCCCGCACCGCGCCTCGACGCGCCGCGTCAGCTCACCAGGCCGCTGTTGGGGTTCCAGCAGGAAGGTTTGGGATGGATGGTGGCGAACGAGGCGGGGGCCGTGAACGGCGGGATCCTCGCGGACGAGATGGGTATGGGCAAGACCATCCAGACGATCGCGCTGCTGCTGCATCAGAAGGATGCGCGCGAGAAGCTTGCCGTGGCGGCGGCGAAGAAAGGGCGAGCGACGCGGCGCGAGGACGCGCGCGCCCCGACGCTCGTCGTCGTGCCTACGTCGGCGCTCGCGCAGTGGGAAGACGAGATCCGCGATTGCGTCGCGCCCGGCGCGCTGCGCGTCGTGGTGTACTACGCCGACCGCAAACGCGTCGAGGCTTCCACCTTGCAGAACGCGGACGTGATCCTGACCACGTACCCGGTCGTGGAGGGGGAGTGGCGCAAGTGCGTCAACCGCGCGATGGTACCGTGCCGCTGGTGCGGGAAAAAACTCCTCCCGCGAAGCCTGGTCACGCACCTGAAGTACTTTTGCGGGCCCGACGCGGTGCGCACCGCGAAGCTCGCGAAACGGGAGAAGACGCGGGACGTGGCGAACGAAAAGGCGATGCGCACGCTGCGCATCAAGAAGGGCGACGCGAAGGACTTGGTCGAGCCGATGCGGAGGCCCGAACCCGCGAGCGGCGCGCCCGCACCCAAGAACGCCCTCCCGACGCCGGGAAACTTTTATCGCGAGCTCATGACCAAAGCCGGGAGACCGGCGATGTCCATGTACGACGGCGCGATAAAGGCGGGGCGAAACCCCTCCGGCGCCGGAGCGGGCGACGACGACGGGGGGGATTCCTCGGTTTCCGACTCGCAGGTTTCCGACTCCGAGGTGAAGATCGTCGGCGAGACGACGCCGGCGAAGTCCGAGGGGGACGCCGTTGACGAGGCCATGCTCCGCGTGGCGATTGAGGTCTCGAGGCGCGAAGTCAAGGAGCACGACGCCGCGGCGGCCAATTCTTCGCGGCCGAGCCGTGGCCGGGGAAAGCCCCCGGCGGCGTCGACGGCGAAAAAGGCTCCCGCGCGCCCGAAACGCGGGAAGCCGGCGCCGGCGGGCGCGCGCGACGAGAAAGCGCGCGGCGGGGCGAAGAAGAAAGTCGCGGACGACTCGGACGACGACGAGTGGCTTCCCGACGCCGTCGACGCGACGGCGTCGCGGGATGATCGGGACGCGCAACTCGCGATAGCGTTGGCGCTCGACGACGCGACGCCCGATCTCGTCGACGCGGCGACGTGCCTTCCCGTCAAACGCGAGACGGAATCCGACGCCGCGGGCGACGCCGTCGCCGAGGAGGACGTGGTGGACTTATCCGACTCGCTCTTGCACACCATCGAGTGGGATCGTGTCGTCCTGGACGAGGCGCACAAGATCAAGGCGCGCACGACGAACACGGCTAAGTGCATTTACGACTTGCGCTCGGACAAGAAGTGGTGTTTGACCGGAACGCCGCTGCAAAACCGAGTCGGCGAGCTCTACTCGCTCGTTCGGTTCCTGCGCATGGACCCGCACGCGTACTACTTCTGCAAAGTCAAGGGATGCGAGTGCAAATCCCTGTGCTGGAACTTCGGGCCTGAGCAGCGCGCGTGCCGCGAGTGCGGCCACGCCGGCCCGAGGCACTACAGCCACTTCAACCAGACGGTGATCAACCCGATCAACCGGTACGGGTACGTCGGGGACGGCCGGAAGGGTTTCCTGACGCTGCGGAACGACATCCTGTTCCCGGCGCAGTTGCGCCGCACGAAAGCGGAACGCGCGACGGACGTGCGGCTCCCGTCGCTGACCATCGACGTCGCGGTCACGCACATGGACGAGGTGGAGCGCGACTTCTACGAGAGCCTGTACATGCTGACCAGAGCCAAGTTCGACGGCTACGTCAAGAAAGGTTCGGTGTTGCACAACTACGCGCACATCTTTGAGCTCCTCTCGCGACTGCGGCAAACGTGCGATCACCCCTACCTCGTCGTGCACTCAAAGTCCCGCGCCACCGCCGCCGCCGGGGAGGACGCTGAGAGGAGTAAGAGCGCGGTGGCGGAGAAGCGTGCGGCCGACGCCGAGAAGGGCGAGGCGCGCGGCAAGCGACGAGGGCGCGGCGACGAGAGCCCGAACGAAGCCGACGACGCGTTCGAGACCGTCGCGGGCGCCGCGGAACCCAAGTACTACTGCGGCATGTGCCAAGACGCCGTGGACCCCGACGACGCCGCCATGACCGGATGCAAGCACGTGTTCCACCGCGAGTGCATCACGCAGTATGCGTCCTGTGCGCCCGAAACAGGGAAGAAGGTGACGTGCCCCACGTGCAGGGTCCCGTTGACGGTTGACCTGCAACCCTCGGACCTTTCCCTGGCGAAGCGCGCCGGCGCCGGCGGCGCGTCCGCCGCAGCGACGAAGAAGCGCGACGAGCTCCCCTCGAAATCCATATTGTCCCGCATCGACCTGAGCAAGTACACGAGCAGCACGAAGATTGAGGCGTTGCTGCGAGGTCTGCGCGAGATGCGCGACGAGGACCGGACTCGCGAGACGGATCGCGCGGGCGGAACGGCGGCGGCGGCGGCTTTGGCGCCGAACAAAGCCATCGTGTTCAGCCAGTACACGTCCATGATCGAGATCGTGGAGTGGCGCTTGAAGAAGGAGAACTTCGTGATCGCCAAGCTGCTCGGCTCCATGCCCGTCACGCAGCGCGCCGCGAATCTGCGCGCGTTTCGCGAGGACCCGAGCGTGACGGTGATTCTGATGAGCCTCAAATCCGGAGGCGAGGGCCTGAACCTGCAGACGGCGAACCGGGTGTTCGTGCTCGAGCCGTGGTGGAACCCGGCGGTGGAGATGCAGGCGGTGATGCGCGCGCACCGGATAGGTCAGACGCGGCCGGTGATCGCCACGCGCTTCTGCACCGCGGACACCATCGAGGAGCGGATGTTCGACCTGCAGAAGAAAAAGGCGCTCGTCTTCGAGGGGTGCATGGACGGCAACCAGGCGTCGCTCGCGCAGCTCACGGAGGAAGACCTTCAGTTTCTGTTCAAACGGTGACGCGCCGCCGGCTCGGGCGAGTCGGGCTCGATTGCGTGTCGCGAAAGCCTCCTCGGCGCAGCTCGGGGAGGAAGAGCGCCGGTTCACGCGGCTCACGCGTGAGGGGGGGGAAGAGCGATGCCCTCGCGCGATCGAGACGGCGAACGCTTTCGACCGCTCGACGCGTAGCCAGCGATTTTTTTCAGCGACGCGTGCGCTTTTGCGTCGCGCGGCAAGTGTCTAAGCTACGATAACACCCGATTTCGAACGCGTTGCTGCAGCGCCTTTTTTTTTACTTTCTATTGGTTTTTCACCCACCGGTTGACCGGATCGTTTGAAGTTTCGTCGGTGGCACGCGTTTGATCGGCGGGTTCCACCGAGGCGCGCCTTTCCGATCACCTCCGATCACCGAAAAAATCGGGGTAACTCCGGTAATAAAGAACTACACCAGATACGCCATACGCCGACACGCGTCGGTCGAAATCGCAGGGACGCGGGACGCGGTGCCGCGACGCACAGCGCACCGCGCGGTGGCTCGGACCTCGAGCGCGGGGGCTTACGCTTCGGATATTCCATCCGATCGCGGCGGCTCTTCGCGGGTTCAAGCACGCGACGGGTTTACGCGCGCGGGCTGCGCCTTCTCGCGGGCGAGTTTCCCGGTGGGTGGGTGACTGACAGCACTAGTGAGTAGTGTGACGAGTCCGGACGTCCGATTTGGGCGGGGCGAGGGTAGTAACCGAGCGTATCGGTGGCTTCCTCGTCACGTCGCGGTCGAACGGCGAACGACGCGTCGAGACGCGTGCGTTCCGTCGCGAGTAGAGAACAAAGCTCGAGATGTGCGTCCCCGACCGCCCGAAGCGACCCTCGCGCGTGGCGGTTTTCTCGTACCGCAGTAACAAGCCCCCGCGAAACGTCTTGGTTTTTTCAAGACCGGGCGTCTCGCGATCGCGCCCGCGACAGAACGCGCGCCGGGCGCTCACCCGACCTCGACCGCTCGCGTCGCTTCGAACGATCCCTCGTCGAGCGCTGACACTCCTTTTTCTCGTGCGCGCAGGCTTCGCGGGGCGCGCGACGCGCTGGGCTTGGCCCGCGTGCCTATCGATTTGGACGACGCGGGCGAGGATGACGACTTCGCCGCGAGCCCGGCGGCGGCGCATCGGAGCGACGCGAGACGTGGTTTCGACCCCGGTTTCGGAATCGATCCGGACGGGGACTCGGACGACGGCGCGTTGGACGACGAGGCGAAGGCTGCGGTGGATGAGGACCTGAACGTCATCACCGCGGATCTGAGACAGCAGTTGCGAGATAAAAAACGCCGGGGCGGCGGGTACGTCAACCTGTTCCAGTACTTGTTCTTCTGCGCGTTCTACTTCGTCGTCGTGTTCATACAAGCCGACGTGTACGACGCGTACGCCGTGGTCAGCTCCGTGCGACGAGCCGTGGTGCCTCTGGACGGGGACGGGTACGCCGTCACGTCGATGGCGAACCCCGCGCAGATCTTGGACTGGCTCGTGGAGACGGCGTTTCCCGTGTGGGTGGACGAGGTGTGCGGAGACGGGACGTGCAACGAGCCGTTCGAGTTCCCCGCGTACGGCCGCTTCGGGTGCCGCGCGGACTGCGGAAGCAACGCCAACCTCACGACCATGCTGTTACAGGTGCGGGCGGATTTCCGCGACGACTTGTACTCGCCCCGCGCGCTGATGAGCGCGGCGGCTTGGAACCTGTGTAAGCGCGACGAGGCGGCGAAGAAGGCGGGGTTCCCGGACGTGTGCTGGTGGGAGGACGACCGGGTGTTCAGCAAGGTGGTCGAGAACCACCTGGAGACGGTGAACGTCCCGCCGAACGAGCTGTGGTTCGTGTCCATCAAGGGAGACTACATGGGCCGCGTCGTGGGGAACATCTTCATTGCCGAGAATAACTCGCTGCCATGGGTCGGGACGGTGCCGGAGTGGAGAGCGTGCGCGAGAAACGTCGACAGAGCGAGGAGGGAGGTGGCAACCACGAACACGAGGAGGATGTTGCTGGACGTGGACAAGCACGATGACGCGCACGGTCACGAAGACGTGGGCGCCAGAAACCCGCTCCAAGGCGAGAGCTACGAAGCCATCAAGAAGCGCGTGCTGTCGCACAAGCGACGCGCCGAGCCGGGAGAAAGCGCGCAGGAGTTGCTCAAGGCGAGCTCGAGCAGTCGTCGGAAGTTGCAGGGTGGCGCCGCGGTCGCCGGCGCCGGCGCCGCGATGGAGTCCGCGTTCGACTGGATCGACGAACAGGCGGAGGACTTCGTGGACTTCTGGACCAGGCGCGAGTCGGCGCCCTCTCCGGCGGCGCCCTCGTTGCTGAAGACGGCGCCGACGCGCGTCGAGCCCGCGTCGGCGCCGGCGCCGACGCCGCCGCCGGCGAAAGACACGGGCGCGCGCGAGCGTCGCGTGCTTCTCGGCGACCGCGAGGACGCGTTCGTTTTCGATGGGCACCACGCGGCCACGGTCACGTCGGTGTACGACAACCAATGGGGCGCCGACCTGCAATCAGGGAAGATGACGTTCGAGGCGTGGATCAAACCCGACGCTGCATCGAGTTTCGGCGTGACGCTCGCTATGAGCGGCAACTTCGGCTGGGCGATCATGCTCGCGTGCGGCGGCACCGACGCCGGATGCTGCGGTAACCACGTCGACGGCGCGGTGGCGTTTTTCTACGACGAATGCGCGAACATGCCTTCGTCTGACTCGAGCGTGCCGCTCGGCGTCTGGACGCACGTCGCCGTCACCGTGGACGTCGCCGCGAATCTCACGGCCTTCTACTTGAACGGCGAACCGGCCGGGAATGTCACGAACCACGAGTTGTCGCTTCCCTTGGGCGGCGACGCGACGAATGCGGATTTCCGTTTCGGGTGCGCCGCCCCTTCCTGTTCGTCGGGATCGTGCAGCTGCTTCGAGGGCGAAATGGACGACATTCGCGTGTGGAACAAAGCTTTGTCGGCCGCCTCGGTTGCCGATTGGCACGCCAACAGAGCCGGGGGCGTATTCGACTCCCACCCCGACCAAACCCCGATCGCGCGATACGACGCCGCGGACGCGGAGATGACCCACAATGGAGTTGCGATGGAGTTGCGTGTCAGGAATTCCGCGACGTCGACGTCGACGGGTGACATGGTATTCCCCTCCGATCCCGACGGGCTGCCTCCGATCGTGATATATCTGAAGGACCAAACGGCAATGTCGCTGGATTTCTCCGCGGACACCGCCATGTCCGTGTACAAGACGGACGACAACAACGCGTTCAAGCAGGCGGTCAACGCCACGGGCGAGCTGACGGTCGAGGCTTGGATCAAGACGTCGAGCGTTAGCAGCTCGCAGATGATTGTCTCGCAGGGCGAATCCGGCTGGGCGGTGATGCTGGCGTGCGGCGGCACCGGTGTCGGATGCTGCGGCGCGCACGCGGACGGCTCCGTTGCGTTCGTGTCGTCGCAGACCGCGGGTGAGTGCGCGAGCATTGCGTCCGCGACCGTCGTGGAGGTTGACGTGTGGACACACGTCGCCGTCGCCGTCAACGCGACCGCCAAGGTGGTACATTTCTTCGTCAACGGTGTATCCACGATCGACGACGCCGTGGACGCGCCCGGCGTGTACCTCGGGTACAGCGACACGGACACAGCCGGCTTGGCTTTCGGCGGCGCTTCCGGGTGCGACGTGTGCATGCGCCTGGACGGATATCTCCACGCCGTGCAGATTTGGAAGACGTTTCTCGGTCGCGGAACGTTCTCTGAACTCGGCATCGGATCCCGCAAGGAGCTCGTCGGCGCCATCGCCGCGCTCGGCGACGAGACTGCCGATGTCTACGATCGGTTGTTGACGTTTGTCGCGAGCGACGCGCACGGGATCGCGAACGGCGTCGTCTTCGAGCGATCTTATGCCGGGGGGAGTGTGACGCTGAACAACGCGCGATTCGCGTTGGACGCTCCGAACGACGGGCACGGCGTGTTCGAGAACTACGTCGGTGACGATGCACCGTCGGCTGCGATTTTCGCGTTCAACGGCATCAACGCGTTCGGCGTCGTACCGTTCAGCGAGGCGATTTCCTTCGACGCGACCGACGTCGCCCGCGCGATGACGTTCGAGGCGTGGATCAGTGCCGACCAAATGTCGGAGGCCATGGTCATCGCGGCGATGGACGATGAAGGGTGGGCAATCTTTAAGCATTGCGACCCCACGGCAGCAAACTCGCAGATGGGATGTTGCGAAGGCCATACGGCAAACGCCCTTGTGTTTTGGCCGGGTAAGGCCAGCGCGACCGACGCGACGTTTTGCGAGAGCATCGTGTCCACGGAGGCGCCGTTGAAGATGAACGAATGGGAACACGTCTCCGTGGCTGTGGACGTGGATTCCGGTCGTTTGGACATATTTTTCGACGGCGTCACGCAAGTGCTCACCACCGTTGGGGATGACTCGATTTCGACGCGACTGGCGTCGTTCGCGTCGCACGTGTCCGATGCCAGCTCGAGCCGCGGCATGGGAATCGGGATGCTCCCCGGGTGTAAGCAGGACTGCATGAACTACCATGGGTTCATGGCCGCCGTGCGCGTGTGGAATTCCGCGGTGCCTCCCGTGTACCGCGGCTTTTCAGAGAATGCCATCCCGAAGGAGGACGCCCACCATCTCGTGGGAAGTTACCGACTCGTGGAGGGCCGCGACTCGCTCGCGCCAAACGCCGCGATCGGACACGGCCGGGCGAACGACATGCAGCTCATCAACGTTTTGGTCATGAGCGACAATTCCAATCTGGTGCTCCCGGCTGGATACGGCGTCCCGGCGCCGAGCGCGTTCGTTTTCGACGGAAACACGACCATCGTCGTCGAGGAGAACGCGGCGACCGTCGCTCTCATGCCCACTGACGGTTCCATGACGTTCGAGGCGTGGATCCGCCCCGATGACGTGGCTTCGCTGGCTTCGCAGCCGACCGTCGAGGTGCTCGCGACGATGGGAGACTGGGGCTGGACCTTGATCTTGATTGGCTCGCATGGTGGCGGTTCTGACAACTACCCCAACGTTCCTTACGACACCCTCGCATTCTTCGAGGGGTCTTCGTCTCCTAAAGTCTGGGACGCCGGTGACATTCATTACTACACGCTGTCGAACGAACCGGTCACTCGAGGGGTGTGGAGCCACGTCGCGGTGCGCACGACGTACTCCGGGACTGCCTTGACTGTTGACTTTTTCATCGACGGGCGCAGCGTGGGGACGGGTCTGCACGGTCGCGTCGATTCCCCGTCCAATACCCTCGACGCCGGCGGAGCGAACCCTTCGCTGAAGCTCGGCCGCGCGGACGCGGAGCATTGCGGAACTGGAAGTCCGCCTGACTGTTACGGGTACCACGGTTACATGGACGTCGTGCGCCTGTGGAACGACGCCGTGCCGGAGAGCTACCTGGAGGCGAGGTACAACGAAACCGCGTATCCGTTCCACCCGGCCTTGGACGCGATGATTTTCGAGTTCAGTTTTGACGACGCGCCCGAGGGCGACGTCGTGCTGGACCAATCCGCCAACAGGAAGCACGCCGTCGTGAACCTGACTTCATGGTCGCCTTGCGTAGACGGCACGTGCACGACTCCGTACACGTCCGACAAGTTCGCCGCGACGCGCTCGAGCACGCACGACGTCGAGCTTAAACCCGGGACGTTCAAAAAGGCTGACCGTGCCTTGTTCTTCGACGGGTCCGGCGGCAGATACTACATTGGCGGCGACGACGCGCTCACCGCGTTCGCGCCTCTCGCGGCGTTGACTTTCGACGCGTGGGTGTACCCCGATATTACCTCCGCTGACAGTGGCGCTACGATCGTGTCGTACGGCTCCGGTTTCGAAGGGTGGGGCGTTCAGTTGATGTGCGACGCGGTGAACGGCTTTGGGTGTTGTCCCGGGCACCTCGACGGATCGATCGGTTTCTTCGCGAAAGGCGACGCTTCCTGCGACGATTTCGCGTCTTCCAACACCACCGTGTCGCGAGGCGCGTGGACTCACATCGCGGTGACCGTGACACCCGGCGGCGGCGTCTACGAAAACGAGACGCTCGTCGCTTTCTACGTCGATGGCGTTCCCGCCGGCGAGACGATCACGGCGTTCTCGCTCGACTTCGCCGGCGATACCTTCACCGGAGGCGACCCGACGCTCGGCGTCGGGGGCGCCGGCGGGTGCACCGGCGCAGTCTGCTTCCCGTTTTCCGGTTCGATGGACACCGTTCGCGTGTGGAACACGACGATCCCCGCCGAAGCCATGCCCGTGCTCGCCGACGGTCCGGCGTATCACGGTTTCCCGTTCGCCGAGCACGTCGTTGCGGAGTTCACGTTTGACGCCGGAGCGCGGGCGTCGGCGGGCAGCCTGAGCCTGACGGTTCCCGAGTTGTCGTACGCGGCGCTCTTCGCGACTGACATCGCTAAGCCGTTCGGGGACGCGGCGCCGTTTAGTGGAGACGCGTCGCTCGTCTTGAGCGCCTCGTCCCCGATTTGGGCGCGCACCTCCGGGGGCGCGGCCGAGGGTCTGAGTCCTGAAAAGTTCACGTTCGAAGCTTGGATCAAGGCTGACTCGGCAAACGCGAATACGTCCACGATTGCGATGCTCGGCGACTTCGGCTGGGGCGTCATGCTGACGTGCTACGGCCCGGCGGACGAGTGCTGCGACGTGGACGTCTCCGGATGGGAGGCGGACGCGAACACGACAAACGTCCTGGCGTTCGCCACGGACACGTCGTGTGACGTGTATCCGCATTCCACACTCGCCGTGGTGCCCAACACGTGGACGCACGTCGCCGTCACCGTGGATTCCGCGGCGGAGGAGGTTGCGTTTTACGTCGACGGCGTCGCCGCCGGAAACGGCACCGGAAGCGGCACCGCCGCCGGCGACGGCGGCGGGGGTCCGCTCGCGCTCGGGACAAACCCTTCGTGCGCAGACTTGACGGACTTGACATCCGACCCATCGATCGCGTGCGCGTCGTTCACGGGGCTCATCGATAACGTTCGCCTGTGGAACGCGACGTTGCTCGATTGGCAAGTCGCGAGGACGCGCAACACGCACCTGCACCCTAAAGACCCGGTGGTGCAGTCGTTGCTCGCGAACTACTCGTTCGACGCCACAATGGCGGACACACACAACGGGGCGCACGATTTGACGGCTGCTTTGGACGAATTTCCGTTTTCCTTACGCGATCGCGTGCAGCTTGACCCGGCGGCGTACGCCGAACCCGAGCCCGCGGCGTTGCAGTTCTCCTCGGACACGACTGTCGTCATCCCGCTCGCGGACGCCGCCGCGTTTGCCCCCAAGTCGCTGACGTTCGAAGCCTGGGTTAATCCCGACTCCGACGCCTCGGCTTTCGGCGGCTTCATCGCGTCCCTCGGTCACGCGGGGTGGCGCTTGGCCATGATGTGCAACGCCGACTCGGAGTCCTCGCCGGATCACGTCGGCTGTTGCCTGGATAGCCAGCACGTGGAACACTCCATCGGGTTTTACGCCAACGCGACGGCGTCGTGCGTGGACGTTCCGTCGTCCACGACTGGCCTCGTTCGAGGAACTTGGACGCACGTCGCGGTGACCGTGGCGGAGCCCGGGGCGAAGATCAACCTGCGCGGGCTGCACTACGAGGTGTGTTTCGTGATAGACGGCGTGTCCGCGGGATGCTCGTCCAACGCGACGTACGGTGTGCCCAGCGGCGTGAACATGACGGCGCCGGAACGACCGAGCGAATTCGTTCTCGGCGGGTACATCCCGAAGAACCGCACGTTGTGCGGCGCGACCGCGTGCCCTTCGTTCGCGTTCCGAGGATACATGGACAACGTCCGCTTTTGGGCAGACGCGATTGACCACGAAATCCTGAAGGCGTACATGCGCTCCGAGATCGATTCGGACCACATATTCTTACCGTCGCTCGTGGCGAACTACTCGCTGGCTCCGGGCGTGTATCACGGGCTGGAGAACAACGAGACCATCTCGGACACGCACCTCAGCAAGTACCCGTCGCCCATGTTCGACGGGACGGTTGAGCACGGCGCATACGTCAACGCTGAAGATCAAGCGCTATCGCCGCATCCGGATTTTGGCGGATCGCCGATCGGCTCGACGGCGATTTATTTCAACGGCTACGACCAGTACATAGAGACTCCGTACAACGCGTCTCTCGCCCCGAACGACACCATCACCGTGGAGGCGTGGGTGAAACCCGATGGTCCGGACTACGTGATGCAGCCGATCGTGGCGCTGGGTGACATGGGATGGGGCGTGCACCTGATGTGCAACGAGACGGCGGCGGGCAACGAGACGGACTGGCGCGGATGCTGCGGCCACCACGTGGACGGCGCCCTCGGGTTCATGTCGAGTCTCGAGGCGCTGACCGGCGAGGAGTGCGCGGCGGTGCCGTCTTCCTCCGCCGCCGTGACGCTAGGCCAGTGGAACCACATCGTCGTGGCCGTGGACACGAGCCGCCGGACGGCGACGTTCTTCATCAACGGCGCGGACGCGGGAACCACCGCTTCGTGGGACGTCACCTTGACGAACGGCGGCGCCAAACCCTTGATCATCGGCGGGTGCCCGAGCGGCACCAATAGCAGCCAGTGCGCGCATCCGTTCAAGGGGTACATGGATGAGATCCGCGTGTGGCACGCCGTCCTCGAGATGGACGACATCGACGGGTACAAGGACCGGAACTTGAGCGGCGTGTCGCACCCCATGTACCACCAGCTCATTTTGAACTACAAGTTCGACGCGAGCTCGGGGATCGACGGCGGAAGAGTGGTGGACCTTGGGCCTTTGGAACTCGACGGCTTCGCGTCGAGCGCGGACGATGACACCATGGTGTACTACTCCGCGGAAGCGAAGGCGACGGATCCCGCCGCGCCGGCGCCTCCGCCGCCGTCGCCGTCGCCGCCGCCGATGTCCCCTCAAGTCGGTCCGGCGTCCATGTACTTCAACGGCGTCGACACGCACGTCACCTTCGGCAGCGAATCCGCCACTGTGGCGGCGTTGACCGAATTGACGTTCGAGGCGTGGATTAAACCCGACGAGGACGTGCGCGCGGAGGCGCTCGTGATGTACGGCAACTTCGGCTGGGGTCTTCTGCTGATGTGCCCGGACGGCGCTGGCAGAGGGTGCTGCGGGTCACACACGTCCGGCTCGCTCGGGTTTTGGACCGCGCAGTCGAGGTTCGACGACACGGCATGCGCGAACACGCCCTCTTCCACGGAAGCCGTGACCCGCGGGCAGTGGAACCACGTGGCGGTCGCCGCGCGACGCGGGCTCGTCGAGTTTTTCATCAACGGCGCGTTCGCGGGTTCCGCCGGGGGCGATGGCGTGCTCGTGAAAGGGGGGGGCGGGAGCTCCGAGCTGGTGATTGGCGGCCTGGGCGCCTGGTGTCCGACGTGCTTGCCGTACGCGGGATTCATGGACGAGCTTCGCGTGTTCGGCAGTATGCTCGGAGGGCACGAAATCGCCGCGTGGAAAGACGTCGAGATGGGTCACGAACACCCCTCCGCGCAGGAGCTCATCGCGCACTTCACGTTCGACTCGGCGAACGGCGAGACGCTGGTGAACCGCGCGGCGCCCGCGATCGGTCTCGCCGCGAAGATGGACGTCGCGCCCACGGTGGTGCAAGACATCCCCGCGGATTCTCGGCTGGTCGCGATTGACGGCGACACGATGGTACACTCGTCGTCCGCAAACTTGATGCGCATTTACCGGCGGCGGTATCCCGGGCGGGCGTCCTCGAATTGGTTACTTGTGCAAGAAATCTACGGAGACGTGCATCAATGCGGGTTTCAAAGCACTAGTCTTAATGACGACATGGTCGGATCCGGCGATTTGGCCATTCACGGCGACGTGATTGTCAGCACGTGCACAACATATGCCGGCGCCGACGACACGAAGGCGTTCGCGGTCATATTCGCGCGTGACGTCCCGGGCAACTTGAGCTCGACGTGGTCGTTGAGCCACAAAGTGACCAAGACGGAGCAACTCGGCGGAACGGACACCACGCTCATCAGGTCGTGCGCGGTGCACGGCGATACCGTGGTTCTCGGCAAGCCCGATCTTCGATCTTCGGCAAGCACAGACACGGGTTACGTGTTGGTGTACGCGCGCGAACCCCCCGACTCGACCGCCACAGCGGCCTGGACGCGAGTCCAGCTGGTCAAGCCCCTCGTGATTAATGCCCTTTCCACGAATACGCAGTTTGGCAGTGGCCTCGCGATTGACGGCGACCAACTCGTGGTGGGCGCGCAAAGTTATGAGGTGGCGACGGACGCGGAAATCGCGGCTGCGGTTGACTTTAAGTTTACGGAGTACGATGAAGATAAGAGGCGGCATTACAGACAGGCCGGCTCGGTGTACGTTTTCAAGCGAGAAGTGCCTGGCGACGCGTTTTCGAATTGGACGGAGACCGCACAGATCACGCCCGCCTTTGAGACTGCGCCTTATGACAAACCACGCACTGCGTCTGCGGCGTTCAACCGAGAGCAGCAACGTTTCGGGCGGCAAGTCGATCTGCAGGACGACGTTCTCGTCGTCGCCGCCACGGGAGCAGATAGGTGGGGCTCGCTCAAGTACGGAGACACCGGTCAGGTGGTCGTGTACAGACGATTGAATGCGTCTTTGACGTCTCCGTGGATGATGGAGACGGTGCTTTACCCGGAGCACGTGACGGATGAACAAGACCATCAATTTTTTGGAGCGAGAATCTCGTTCCGCGACGGGGTTTTGGCGGTTGGGGCGCCTTATGAAGGGGTCATGTACGTGTACACGAGAAGTCCGAGTTTCGACGCCGGCTTCGAGTGGTCGCACGTGCCCTACGACTTCTTCGTTCCCGACAACACTGGAGTACGCAAAGCGCAGGTTGGATGCGGGTGGTCCGCCGCCACGGACGGCGCCGTCGCGGTGATGGGGTGCAAGAGTCTCGGAGGCAGCTCCGTCTTCTCGATCGCGCCCGACGTCGGCGACGGCAAGGTCGCCTCCGGGTCGGATGGTTACGTGTTGTGGAACACCACGGAGCACAAAACGCTGGCTGCTGCGTCGTCGGCGACTCAGACGACGTACAACAGAGCCGGGCCGGCTTCCATGTACTTCAACGGCGCGGACACGAAAGTCACGACGCGGTGCGGATCGAACGACGCCACGCACGTTTGGAACTGCGACGGCGCGTCGGCGGCGACGGGGTACTCCGGATTGAAGCCGGACGACTTTTTGACGTTCACCGCGTGGATCAAGCCCGACGAAGGCGTGTCGGGCCAGATGATCGCGATGCTCGGCGAATGGGGCTGGGGCGTGCTCTTGATGTGCCCCGGAGGCGCCGGCAAAGACTGCTGCGGTGACCACGTCACGAACGCGATTGGGTTTTGGAGCGACAACGACGTGACGGAGACGTCGTGCGCGGAGACGTTCTCGTCCGACGTCGGCGTCACCAGGGGCGTGTGGAACCACATCGCCGTTGTGGTGGACGCGTCGCACTACACGAACGAGGTTCTGTTTTACATCAACGGCGCTCTCGCGGGACGGCGAAGATCGAGCAAACGAGGCGAGATTGTCGCCCCGCTCGGCGGCATGGACCGCGCGCCGTTCGTGATTGGCCGAGGCCCGTGTCCGAACGGGTGCTTTGATTACAAGGGGCACATCGACGAGCTCTCGGTGTACACCGCGCTGTGGAGCGCGACCGAGATCAATTCTTGGTACGACAAGCCGGCGGCGCCCGCGACGAGCACGACTCGCGCGTCTCCGCATTTCGCGCTCGGCGTTTTGGGGTATTCCTTCGACGGCGCGCAAGGTAACGCGGTGAAGAACGTGTTCCCGGATCCCGACGAGGGATATTACGCCGGGAACCGTTTCGACGGCGTCATCACGTCTCGCGACGCCGGCGACGTCGTTTGGGACGCGTCAGACCGCGCGTCGTTGGCGTCGGCGCCGGGATACTCTCCGCCGCCTTCCGCGACGTCCGCGCCGCCGTTCACGGACTCGACCTATTCGTCGCTTCGATTCGACGGCGCCGAGACCAGCGCGTTTTTGCAGGAATCATCGGAGGGTGGGAAGTACCTCAACTTCACGGACTCCGGCGTGATGACGTTGGAAGCGTGGATCAAACCCGAGCGGTTCGGGAAGTTTCAGTTCCTCGCCGCGACGGAGGGGTACGAGGGCGACCGCGCGGGGTGGTCCATCGCCATCATGTGCCCAGACGGCGCCGGCGAAGGCTGCTGCGGCGACCACGTCAACGGGTCTCTCGGTTTCATGGCCAGGAAAGCCGTGTCCTCGGACTGCGCCAACGCGAGGTCGACGAAGACGAGCCTCGCGCTCGGCACGTGGCAGCACGTCGCCGTGTCCGTGGACGCGACGGAAACCGTCGCGAACACCGGCGTCGGCATGGTGCGTCGCAAGGTTTCGTTCTACGTGGACGGCGAGTTGGTGGGCGTGTCGACGTCCTCGCAAGACGGCGCGTACGCCCCGATTCAGCTCCCCACTCCGACGCACGGTCCGGGCACTTCCGGCGTGCGCTTTGGCGCAGGCCTGTGCGGTCAAAGCGACGACGTGTCCGTGCCCAGCGGTGTGACGCGCGAGTGCGGGCACTTCCAGGGTTTGCTCGATGAGATGAAACTTTGGCGCGCAGCGCTCTCTGACGTCACCGTCAGGACACATTACGATAAGGAAATCGCCCAGTGGCACGTCAACGTCGACGCGCTCGTGGCGTATTTCAATTTCGCCGCCGGTTCCGGCGTCTCCGTGCCGTTCGAAACGCGCGTCAACGTGACGGGATGCGGCGGAGGCAGCGTCGTGGACCTCACCGAATGCGATGTGTTCCAGATGCACAACTTGTCGTTGCAACCCGCTTCGCTCGAATCGACGTTCTGGGACAGCGAAACGCACTCCGTCGACGCGGCGGTGCCGGCGCCGCCGCCGTCGCCGCCGCCGACGTTGCCGCCGACGCCGCCGCCGC
>Ga0213863_10001350_pt1 | contig 17838 bp, 12 predicted proteins | sample PICome_8_FD_160128 | JGI IMG/M metagenome (GOLD analysis project Ga0213863, IMG submission 160128) | Coastal seawater microbial communities near Pivers Island, North Carolina, United States - PICO497 | ecosystem: Environmental > Aquatic > Marine > Coastal | place: USA: North Carolina... | reverse complement strand
CGTGATCGCCGCCGTCAGCGTCGTCTTACCATGGTCAACGTGCCCGATCGTGCCCACGTTTAAATGGGGTTTTGTTCGCTCAAACTTCTCTTTGGACATGCATCACCTCTATCGAGATTGGTTTCGTTAATTTAACTCGCCTTGCTGATTACCGCTTCAGCAACATTACTGGGTACTTCCTTGTACTTCTCAAACTCCATTGAGAAGGTCGCTCGGCCCTGCGTCGCAGATCGCATATCTGTCGCGTAACCAAACATCTCTGACATGGGCACTTCCGCACTGACTGATTTTCCAGCCGGCACATCTTCCATGCCTAACACAACGCCTCGGCGTCGATTTAGATCACCGATAATATCTCCGTAGTGCTCTTCTGGCGTTACCACTTCTACCTTCATTACAGGCTCTAAAAGTACTGGGTCAGCATCAAGCGCTCCGGCCTTTAGTGCCATCGACGCCGCTACTTTAAAGGCAACTTCGCTGGAGTCAACATCATGATATGAACCATCGTACAAGGTCACTCTAACGCCTTGTAACGGGTAGCCTGCTAGGACGCCATTGGCCATCTGTTCTTGAGCGCCTTTTGCCACCGCGCCAATATATTCCCGAGGAACCACGCCACCAACCACGTCATCAACAAACTCAAAATCATCTTCACTGATTGGCTCTAAACGAAGCCAAACATGCCCATATTGTCCACGCCCGCCGGTCTGACGAACAAACTTACCTTCCGACTCGACCGTCTTGCGAATGGTCTCTCTATAGGCCACCTGGGGCTTACCGATATTGGCCTCAACGCTGAACTCACGCCGCATACGATCAACAATAATGTCGAGATGCAACTCTCCCATCCCGCCGATGATGGTTTGTCCGGATTCTTCATCGGTTCGAACTCGAAACGAAGGATCCTCTGCTGCCAACTTGCCAAGGGCTGTACCCATTTTTTCCTGATCCGCTTGAGACCTTGGCTCTACCGCAACATGAATAACAGGCTCAGGGAATTCCATCCGCTCTAGCGTGATGACATGCTTCTCGTCACACAAGGTGTCACCGGTTGTCGCAAGCTTTAAGCCGATCGCTGCAGCAATATCGCCGGCACGGACTTCTTTAATTTCTTTGCGTTCATTGGAGTGCATTTGCACCATGCGTCCTACTCGCTCGCGCTTTCCTTTAACCGAGTTGTATACAGCATCTCCCGAGCTGAGAACACCTGAATAGACTCTAAAGAAAGTTAGGGCACCCACAAAGGGATCTGTGGCGATTTTAAAAGCAAGCGCAGCAAAGGGCTCGTTGTCATCGGCGCTTCGCTGAGCTTGCTGCTCGCCATCATCATCAAGAAACCCCCGAATCGCTTTAACCTCATCCGGTGCGGGCAAATAATCAACGACGGCATCAAGCATCGTCTGAACACCTTTATTCTTAAACGCCGATCCACACAGTGCCAAAACGATTTCATTTGCCAGGGTACGCAAACGAAGGCCCGTTTTTATCTGGTCGTTGGAGAGAACACCCGACTCTAAATAGGCTTCCATCAGTTCATCATTGGCTTCGGCGGCCGCCTCAATCATATGTTCCCGATGAGTCTCTGCTAGACTCAGTAGATCGGGTGGAACTTCAGCTTCCTCGAACGTCAGACCCTGGTCTTCTTCATTCCAGTAAATCGCTTTCATTTTAATCAGGTCTATGACGCCAGAAAAATTCTCTTCGGCACCGATGGCGAGCTGGATTGGCACGCACCTAGAACCTAGCCGTTGTTCGATTTGATTCACCACACGCAAGAAGTCTGAGCCTGCGCGGTCCATCTTGTTTACAAAAACGACTCTGGGCACTTCATACTTGTTGGCTTGCCGCCAGACTGTTTCAGACTGAGGCTCAACACCAGACGTGCCGCAGAAAACAACGACGGCGCCATCGAGCACTCTGAGGCTCCGTTCAACCTCAATGGTAAAGTCAACGTGCCCTGGGGTATCAATGATATTGATGCGATGCTGGTCAAACTGGTTTTCAGTTCCTGACCAAAACGTTGTGGTCGCAGCAGACGTGATCGTAATACCGCGCTCTTGTTCTTGTGCCATCCAGTCCATGGTGGCAGCGCCGTCGTGGACCTCTCCTATCTTGTGCGATAGCCCCGTGTAAAACAGCACGCGCTCGGTAGTCGTGGTTTTACCCGCATCGACATGGGCGACGATACCAATATTTCGATAGCGACGAATCGGAGTTGATCGCGACACGGCATAACCCTTTCAGAAAGGCGGAGGCAGGCCTAGTAGCGGTAGTGCGCGAAGGCTCGGTTCGCCTCGGCCATTCGATGAGTATCCTCACGCTTTCGTACAGCAGAGCCTCGGCCTTCAGAAGCGTCCTGTAGCTCACCTGCCAGCCGCATCGCCATAGATTTTTCGCTCCGCTTTCTAGCAGAATCAACAAGCCAGCGCATGGCCAAAGCCGTTCTTCTTGATGGTCGGACCTCGACAGGTACTTGATAAGTTGCACCACCAACGCGACGAGATTTAACCTCAACTGCTGGCGCCACCGCTTCGAGAGCGGCTTCAAATATTTCGAGGGGATCTTTTCCGCTGCGGCTTTGGATTCGATCCAAAGCGCCATAGACAATCTTTTCTGCGACTGATTTCTTACCGCTGGTCATTACGTGGTTCATAAATTTAGCAAGCGTCTGATTGCTAAATTTTGGGTCGGGGATAATAACGCGTTTTTCTGGGACTCTTCTTCTAGGCATTTCACTTTCTCTTCAGGTTTTATCGAGATCATTAAGACTCGACCTTACTCTCGCAGGATTGCGAGTTTATTATCGATATTAGGCTTTGGGTCGTTTTGTACCGTACTTCGAACGACCTTGAGTTCGGTTACTGACGCCCGATGTATCAAGCGCACCACGGACGGTGTGATAACGCACACCTGGTAAGTCTTTCACACGACCACCGCGAATCAGCACCACCGAGTGCTCTTGCAAATTATGGCCTTCCCCACCGATATAGCTGGTGACTTCCATTCCGTTGGTTAGACGTACCCGGCATACTTTTCGAAGTGCTGAATTAGGCTTCTTCGGCGTGGTGGTATACACCCGAGTGCAGACTCCGCGTCTCTGCGGACAAGCCTGAAGGGCGGGCACGTCACTCTTGACGATTTTTCGCTTCCGAGGCTTTCTGACTAATTGATTAATCCTTGCCATGTTTCCTGATTACTCCTATTGGGTGCAACGCTTGCCGCTGCTGCGAGGGGCGAATTCTAAAGAGCCGGTTGGGTTGAGTCAACCGGCGCTTGAATATCACCCGTGTTTATAAATCGCCCTGACTGAGCGCGTCGCTGAGCGCTTGCTCAACTTCGCTCGCACTTACGGTCGGTTGATCCTCTGATCCACGCTCCTTTCTTAGCTTACGCTCATTGTGGTACGTCAAACCGGTTCCCGCAGGAATCAGCCTTCCAACAATGACATTCTCTTTGAGTCCCCGCAGATAATCACGCTTGCCGGTCACAGCCGCTTCGGTGAGCACCCGAGTGGTTTCCTGGAATGAAGCTGCCGAGATGAAAGACTCTGTGGCCAGTGACGCCTTGGTGATACCCAGCAACATTCTCTCTCCACGTACCGGTTCGAGTCCTTCATTCGAGAGCCGGTCATTTTCATCAAGGAACTGATTCAGTTCGACCTGCTCTCCCTTCACAAACGAAGACTCACCTGCCTCCATCACTTCAACTTTACGCAGCATCTGGCACACAATGACTTCGATGTGCTTATCATTGATTTTCACACCTTGGAGCCGATAGACGTCTTGAATCTCCTTGGTAATGTAATTGGCTAAAGCCTCAACACCTTTTAAGCGGAGTATGTCGTGAGGATTCTCCGGCCCATCTGAGACCACTTCTCCCTTCTCGACCTGCTCGCCCTCAAATACCGTCATATGACGCCACTTGGGAATCAACACTTCGTAATGATCCGATCCATCGGCCAACAAAGATCCATCTGTTGGGGTAATCACCAACCGGCGCTTGCCTTTGGTTTCTTTACCGAAGGACACTGTTCCACTGATCTCAGCCAATACCGCAGCTTCTTTTGGCTTTCTTGCTTCAAACAAGTCAGCTACGCGCGGCAACCCACCTGTGATATCACTGGTCTTAGATCCTTCTTGAGGGATTCTAGCAATAACGTCACCAGCAGCGACGGCATCTCCATCTTCTAGGCCCAAAATTGCGTTGGCCTCAAGGAAGTAATGTGCAGGTACATCGGTACCTGACAACATCAAAGGCTTACCTTTACCGTCCACCAAGGACACAGCAGCTCGCGTATCCTTACCTGCCGTTGGTCGATCTTTCGGATCGATAATCGAAATATTGGTCAGACCCGTCAGTTCGTCGGTCTGACGACGGACGGTGATTCCTTCCTCCATATTTTCAAAGACTACTTTACCGGCAACCTCAGTTACGATTGGGTGAGTATGCGGATCCCAGGTACAGACAATGGCGCCTGCTTCAACCGTTGCTCCTGGTGCGGCTTTGATCAAGGCGCCGTAAGGCACTTTATAACGCTCTCGCTCCTTGCCGGACTCCTGATCTGCAATCGCGACCTCACCTGACCGAGAGACTGCAACCAGCTCGCCGTTCGGTTTTTCGATTGTCTTTAAATTATGAAGTCTGAAGACCCCTTCATGCTTGACTTGAACGTTATCAACAGCGGTCGCTCTGGATGCTGCGCCACCAATGTGGAACGTTCTCATGGTCAACTGAGTGCCTGGCTCACCAATTGACTGCGCCGCAATCACGCCGACAGCCTCCCCAATGTTCACCAGATGACCTCGTCCAAGGTCTCTACCATAACAATTGCTACAAATGCCGTAGCGCGTCTCACAGGTGATCGCGCTTCTGACCTTGATCTCATCGATTCCCATGCCTTCAACACGGTCCGCCCACTTCTCATCGATCAGTGTGCCCTTCGGAATTAGAACTTCATCCCCAGCCGCATTGTAGACATCGACCGCAACGACTCGGCCAAGCACTCGCATCCCCAAGCCCGCAATGACGTCACCGCCCTCAATCACGGCGTTCATAATCATGCCGTCTTCGGTACCGCAGTCTACTTCGGTAACAACCAGGTCCTGTGCCACATCAACCAGACGTCGAGTCAGATAACCTGAATTCGCCGTTTTAAGAGCCGTATCGGCCAAACCCTTTCGTGCTCCGTGGGTTGAAATGAAGTACTGCATCACAGACAGGCCTTCTCGGAAGTTCGCCGTAATCGGGGTTTCAATGATTGAACCGTCTGGCTTGGCCATCATTCCACGCATACCAGAGAGCTGCCTGATCTGAGCGGGTGAGCCTCGAGCGCCAGAGTCGGAATACATCCAAACGCTGTTAAACGAACTTTGCTCTTCCTCCTCGCCATCACGATTAAGCACCTTCTCAGTGCTCAGGGTGTCCATCATGGCATTACTGACTTGGTCACTAGCGCGCGTCCAAATGTCGATCACCTTGTTGTATTTTTCACCCTGGGTGACCAAACCCGACGAAAATTGGCTCTCAATCTCGCGAATTTCATCCTCGGACCGACTGATGATTTCTGCCTTTTCGTTCGGGATCACAAAATCTTCGACACCGATGGATGCGCCCGATCGCGTTGAGTACTCATAACCCATGTACATCAGTTGGTCTGCAAAGATCACGGTCTCTTTTAGGCCAACTGTTCGATAACATAAGTTGATCAATCGAGACATATCCTTATTGACCATTGTCTTATTGATCTGCTCGAACGGCATGCCCTCAGGAACAATCTCAAACACCAACGCACGCCCTACCGTGGTTTCATGAATTTTCGAAGACGCCTGAAGAACACCCTCATCGTCGATCACATTCTCTTGTACTCGAACCTTGATCCTTGCTTGCAAGCCGACCTGACGATTGGCATAGGCTCGGGCAACTTCTTCGATATCAGAAAAACTCATCCCTTCACCAAGATCGTTTACTCGATCCCGGGTCATCCAATAAATCCCTAACACCACGTCCTGCGAGGGCACGATAATGGGTTCGCCATCTGCGGGCAGCAAAACGTTGTTGGTTGACATCATTAAAGCCCGAGCTTCAAGCTGCGCCTCGAGGGTTAGCGGTACATGCACCGCCATCTGATCCCCATCAAAGTCAGCGTTATAGGCAGTACAGACCAATGGATGCAGCTGGATCGCCTTCCCTTCAATCAAAACTGGTTCAAAGGCCTGGATGCCCAGTCGGTGCAACGTTGGAGCCCTGTTAAGCAGAACAGGATGTTCTCGAATGACTTCCGCAAGAATATCCCAGACCTCCGCGGTCTCATTCTCAACCATCTTTTTAGCCGCCTTGATGGTTGTGGCTAACCCACGTGCCTCAAGTTTTCCAAAGATGAACGGTTTAAAGAGCTCGAGTGCCATTTTTTTCGGTAACCCGCATTGGTGGAGCCGCAGGGTTGGCCCGACAACAATCACCGATCGTCCGGAATAATCAACACGCTTACCTAAGAGGTTCTGACGGAAGCGTCCTTGCTTACCCTTAATCATATCGGCAAGAGACTTGAGGGGTCGCTTATTGGTTCCCGTGATCGCTCGACCTCGGCGTCCATTGTCCAATAACGCATCCACAGCTTCTTGAAGCATACGCTTTTCATTTCTGACAATGATGTCCGGCGCTGCGAGATCAAGTAGCCGCTTCAGACGATTATTACGATTGATGACGCGGCGGTAGAGATCATTGAGATCTGAGGTTGCGAACCGGCCGCCCTCCAGAGGAACAAGTGGCCTGAGATCTGGCGGCAGTACCGGCAGGACATTAAACACCATCCAAGATGGCTCGTTCCCAGACGAGATAAACGCTTCGATTAATTTGAGCCGTTTAGTGAGCTTCTTTGTTTTGGTGTCAGAATTGGTTTGCGGTAATTCTTCCCGAAGCCGCGCCACTTCATCTTTGAGGTCCATCTGACGCATCAAATCCTGAATGGCCTCAGCGCCCATCTTAGCCTCAAATTCGTCCCCGAATTCTTCGAGCGCCTCATAATACTGATCGTCAGACAACAACTGTCCTTTCTCGAGCGAAGTCAAACCCGGGTCTATCACGACAAAGCTCTCGAAATACAAAATGCGCTCAATATCTCGCAGCGTCATATCCATGAGCAAACCGATACGCGACGGCAACGACTTTAGAAACCAAATGTGTGCGACTGGGGCGGCCAGTTCAATGTGGCCCATGCGCTCGCGGCGAACTTTGGCCAAAGCGACCTCGACGCCACACTTCTCGCAAATTACGCCACGGTGCTTCAGCCGCTTGTACTTGCCACAAAGACACTCATAGTCTTTATTCGGTCCAAAAATCTTGGCGCAAAATAGGCCGTCTCGCTCGGGCTTAAAAGTCCGATAATTAATGGTCTCTGGCTTTTTTACCTCGCCAAAGGACCAGGAACGGATCATCTCGGGAGACGCCAAACCAATCCTGAGTGAATCAAATTCTTCTGTCTGACCCTGAGCTCTCAGCATATTCAGTAAGTCTTTCACAGTGTTCCTCCATGTTGGGCACCTTGGCCCAGTAGAAAATTAACGTGTTGATCCAAACCTGACATCTCAGTCGTGTTCCAACTCAATATCGATTCCGAGTGAACGAATCTCTTTCACTAAGACATTGAACGATTCCGGCATTCCCGGCTCCATTCGGTGATCACCATCGACGATATTTTTATACATTCGGGTTCGACCGTGAACGTCATCGGACTTGACCGTCAACATTTCCTGGAGCGTGTAAGCTGCGCCGTAAGCTTCAAGCGCCCAGACCTCCATCTCACCAAACCGTTGACCGCCAAATTGCGCTTTACCGCCAAGGGGTTGCTGCGTGACCAGGCTGTACGATCCTGTAGAACGCGCATGCATCTTGTCATCCACAAGGTGGTTCAGCTTCAACATATACATGATGCCCACCGTGACCGGACGATCAAATTGCTCACCGGTGCAACCATCAAAGAGCAATGTCTGGCCGTCGATCGGAAGCCCTGCCAAAGATAGCATCTGTTTGATCTCTTCCTCATTCGCGCCGTCAAATACACCCGTCGCCATCGGCACCCCACCTCGGAGATTGCCAGCCAACTGAAGAATATCTGCGTCAGACAGCGAATCAAGATCTTCCCGTCGGCCGCTCTTGTTGTATATCTTATCGAGGAACTTTCTTAGCTCGGCGATTTCCCGCTGGGCGTCAAGCATCTCACCGATTCTTAAACCAAGCCCTTCGGCAGCCCAGCCTAGGTGTGTTTCTAGTATTTGACCCACGTTCATTCGCTTGGGTACGCCAAGCGGATTGAGCACGATGTCAATGGGCTGACCATCGGCATCAAAGGGCATGTCTTCTTCAGGTTTAATGACCGAGATCACCCCTTTATTACCATGACGTCCTGCCATTTTATCGCCGGGCTGAATTCGACGCTTAATCGCAAGATACACCTTAACGATCTTAAGAACCCCCGGTGCCAGGTCGTCGCCGCTTTGCAACTTACCTTTGCTCTCTTCGAACTTTTCATCGAGTTCTTCTCGACGCGCTTTGAGACGTTGCTCGGCGCCTTGAAGTTGTTCATTCAGCTCGTCTTTTTCCATTCGAAGCTTGAACCAATCCTCGGCCTCCAGCTCTTTAAGATAAGCTGCAGTAACTTTCTCTCCTTTCTTCAGCTTTGGCCCTGCTATCACTGCCTTGCCACTCAATGCTGCTGCCAAACGCTCATAGGTCGCGTTTTGAATGATTGCGAACTCGGCTTCGATGTTTTTTCGGATCCTCTTGAGTTCCTCGGCATCAATATCCTTCGCTCGCTGATCCTTCTCAATACCATCACGGGTGAAAACCCGGACATCAATGACAGTCCCGTTGTAGCTGCTAGGCACTCGCAGACTGGTGTCTTTCACATCGGATGCTTTCTCTCCAAAAATTGCTCTCAACAGCTTTTCTTCTGGCGTCAGTTGCGTCTCGCCCTTAGGCGTCACCTTACCAACGAGAATATCTCCTGCGGCAACTTCAGCGCCAATGTAGACAATCCCTGATTCGTCCAGTTTACCTAAGGCACCCTCTCCCACATTGGGGATATCGCAGGTAATCTCTTCCGATCCAAGCTTCGTGTCGCGAGCGATACAGGTTAACTCTTGAATATGGATGGTTGTAAACCGGTCTTCTTTAACCACCTTCTCTGAGATCAGGATGGAATCCTCGAAGTTGTATCCGTTCCAGGTCATAAACGCGATTCGCATATTTTGACCCAGTGCAAGCTCACCGGTGTCCACAGAAGGGCCATCCGCAAGGATGTCACTCTTCGCTACGACATCTCCTTCTTTTACTAATGGCCGCTGATTAATACAGGTATTTTGATTCGATCGGGTGTATTTCACGAGGTCATAAATATCGACTCCCGCCTCACCAGTCTCGGTCTCAGCATTGTTCACACGAATCACGATTCGAGCTGCATCGACGGTCTCAACCACACCGCCCCGCAACGCAACAACGCAGACTCCAGAATCTCTCGCTACGGCGCGCTCAAGACCTGTTCCCACCAGCGGCTTTTCAGAAACCAACGTGGGGACTGCTTGACGCTGCATATTTGAGCCCATGAGCGCTCGGTTAGCGTCGTCGTGTTCCAAAAATGGAATCAAAGCTGCAGCGACAGAGACCACCTGCTTCGGAGAAACATCCATAAAATTCACGTGATCACGCGACATCTTGCTGAACTCGCCTTGATGACGAACATCCACGAGATCCTCAGTGAGCTGGCCTTTGGCGTTGACCTGAGCGCTGGCCTGCGCAATCACGAAGTCCGCTTCAACAATGGCCGACAGATACTCAATGTCATCGGTCACCTTACCGTCAACCACTCTGCGGTAAGGACTTTCGAGAAAGCCATAATGATTGGTGCGGGCGTAGGTCGCCAGCGAATTGATAAGACCAATATTCGGGCCTTCAGGTGTCTCGATCGGACACACACGACCGTAGTGAGTGGCATGAACATCACGAACCTCAAAACCAGCACGCTCGCGAGTCAATCCGCCCGGTCCAAGCGCTGATACTCTCCGCTTGTGCGTCACTTCTGAGAGTGGATTATTCTGATCCATGAATTGCGATAACTGAGCTGAGCCGAAAAACTCTTTCACAGCCGCCGCCACTGGTTTGGCATTTATTAGATCTTGTGGCATTAAACCTTCGGACTCAGCCAGGCTCAAGCGCTCCTTTACTGCCCGCTCAACCCTGATCAACCCTAAGCGAAAAGCGTTTTCTGCCATCTCACCGACTGATCGTACACGCCTGTTACCCAGATGATCGATGTCATCAACTACATCGAAACCATTTCGGATATTGATTAAACACTTAAGAACCGAGAGCACATCATCGTTATCCAGCGTGCCAAGCCCGCCTTCTTCTTCCCTGCCTAGCCGACGATTGAATTTCATTCGTCCAACAGCAGTGAGGTCATAACGATCCGCTGAGAAAAACAAATTATTGAATAGATTCTCAGCAGCTTCTTTTGTTGGCGGCTCGCCCGGGCGCATCATACGATAGATTTCGACTAGGGCCTCAAGACGATTATTACAAGGATCGGCGTCTAACGTATCTGCCATGAAAGGACCATGGTCTAGATCATTGGTGTAGATTGTTTGGAAAGCTTTGACGTCAATTTCCCGCAGTTTCTCTAGTACTTCCTCTGTAATCACTGCGTTACACGGGACAACAACTTCGCCGGTCTCTTGATCAATAATATTTTTTGCAAGTCGATGACCGCACACATACTCTGCCGGAACGGCGAGCTGGGTTAAATTGAGCTTTTCCATTTCACGAATATGGCGCGCAGTGATGCGGGTTCCCTCGGCCACCAGTACATTGCCTTTATTATCGGTAATGTCGAACTGGGCGGTTTCCCCTCTGAGACGATTGGCAATCAAACTCAGCGTGATTCCGTCTTCGGTCATCTGGAAATCATCATTGTCAAAGAAGAGATCTAATATTTCTTCTGCTTCGAGACCCAATGCTCTGAGCAAGATCGTCGCAGGTAACTTTCTGCGGCGATCAATTCGAACATAAACCAAATCTTTTGGATCGAATTCAAAGTCCAGCCAAGATCCCCGCATCGGGATGACCCGAGCAGAGTAGAGTAGTTTTCCTGACGAGTGCGTCTTTCCTTTGTCATGGTCAAAAAAGACACCGGGTGAACGGTGCAGCTGCGACACAACCACACGTTCAATGCCGTTGATCACAAACGTGCCATTTTCCGTCATCAAGGGCATCTCGCCCATGTACACTTCTTGCTCTTTAATATCTTTGATGGCTTTGTTCGACGAGTCTTTGTCATAAATGATCAATCGAACTTTAACCCGCAGGGGTACCGCATAAGTAACGCTGCGGGATTGACATTCCTTGACGTCAAATACGGGACGTCCTAATCGATAACCGACGTATTCGAGCGCCGCGTTACCAGAATATGAAACGATGGGAAACACTGACCGGAATGCAGCGTGGAGCCCAGACTCTAATCGATCTTCCTGGTTTCCTTCTTCCTGAAGGAACTTCTTATAGGAATCGACTTGAATACCAAGCAGGTATGGAATGTCCATCACTGTTGGCAGCTTACCAAAGTCTTTCCTAATACGTTTTTTTTCTGTATACGAATAGGCCATTCTCGCCTCCAGGTTTAATTAGGGTCTCAACCAGTTACACTTCTTGGACAACGCAGAACACCGAGCTTTGCCCGGTGTTTTGCGATTGTTTGTCCAATTCCAAAGAAATTGTCTTACTTCAACTCAACGGTGGCTCCCGCCTCCTCGAGTTGATTCTTAAGATCTTCGGCTTCGTCCTTCGTAGCACCTTCTTTAACGGTTGCTGGCGCGGAATCGACCATATCTTTGGCTTCTTTCAGGCCTAGACCGGTGATCGCCCGAACGACTTTGATCGCGTTCACTTTCTTCTCGCCCGCTGATACTAAGACGACTTCAAACTCGTCTTTCTCAGCAGCAGCACCAGCATCACCTGCGGCTGCAACAGGCGCTGCAGCGACGGCTGCTGCCGCAGATACGCCAAATTTTTCTTCCATTGCTTCAACCAGCGCGACAACATCCATCACGCTCATTTCAGCGATTGCATCTAAAATTTCATCTTTTGATAATGACATTAGTCCTATCTCCGTTTTTTGTTTAATTTCAGGCAGCTTGTTTCTGATCTTTAACCGCAGCAACAACCCGTGTTACTCGACCAGGAATATCATTCATGGTTCGAACCAACTTGGTTACAGGGGCTTGCATCACAGCCATCAGCAATGACAAGGCTTCATCTCGAGTTGGCAATTTCGCCAAAGCATCAATTTGGTCGGCGGCCAACAACTCACCACCTACGCTCAATGCTTTAATCTCGAAGGCATCGTTTTCTTTTGCAAAATCCTTGAAAACTCGCGCTGATGCACCTGGGTCTTCCAGGGCGAAGGCGAGTACACAAGGACCCAGCAAAGCTTCGTTCATGCACTCGAACTCGGTTCCCTCAAAGGCGCGTTTGGCCAGAGTGTTACGAATTACGCGGACCTGAACACCAGCGGTTCTCGCAGTTGCTCTCAGGGAGGTCATCGCATCAACGCTGACGCCCCTGTAGTCTGCCATCACTGCCGATAACGCAACCTTTGCAGTCTCATTGACTTCAGCTACGATCGCCTGCTTTTCTTTAAGTCCAATCGGCACTTTTTGTACTCCTTGACTTGTTAAAATTCCCGCCAGCTTGCACCTTGCGGGGGTCCACGGAGACAGGATTCATAGCGATGAATCACCCTCTACCGTCTGCGTAGGCTTGCGTACTCCAACTTAACCGGCGATTTGCCGGACCTACGGTCTTTGACGAGCGATGGCTTATCACCAGCCACTCCAAAGAATTAAATTTTTAGGACTAAGCCTCTAAGGAAGCCTGATCGATGGCAATACCAGCGCCCATAGTCGTTGAAAGCGTCACCTTCTTAACGTAAACACCTTTAGCAGAAGCAGGCTTGACCTTTTTCAAGTCCAGCAGAAGCGCTTCGATATTTTGCTTGATGGCATCAGGCTCAAAACCGACCTGCCCTACACCGCCATGGACAATGCCATTTTTATCGGTGCGATAGCGGACCTGGCCCGCTTTGGCATTTTTTACTGCCTCGGCGACATCTTGAGTCACCGTGCCAAGACGGGGATTTGGCATCAACCCGCGGGGTCCGAGGATTTGACCCAGCTGCCCAACAATCCGCATCGTGTCTGGGGTCGCAATCACTACATCAAAGTTGAGGTTTCCAGCTTTTACATCCGCGGCAAGGTCATCCATTCCAACCACATCGGCACCGGCTTCCGAAGCTTCAGCAGCTTTATCGCCCTGAGCAAAAACAGCCACTCGAACGGTTTTCCCTGTTCCATTGGGGAGCACTGTCGCACCACGGACCACTTGGTCTGATTTTCTTGGATCAACACCCAGATTAATACTCACGTCGATCGATTCTTTAAATTTCACCGAGGACAGCTCATTTAAAATAGTGACCGCCTCGGTCACCGGATAGATTTTTGCCGGATCAACTTTTTCTCGGAATGCACGAACTCTTTTGCTTAACTTGGCCATTTATACACCCTCCACTTCAATGCCAGCGCTGCGAGCACTACCAGCGATTGTTCGAACAGCGGCATCCATATCTTTTGCCGTGAGATCAGCCATTTTAGTGGTTGCTATCTCTTCCAACTGAGCACGATTCACTTTGCCTACTTTTTTTACATGAGGCTCGGGGCTGCCGCTGGAAATACCAGCTGCTTTCTTGAGCAGTATAGATGCTGGCGGCGTTTTCCGGATAAAAGTAAAGCTCTTATCGCTGTACACAGTGATCACCACTGGAATTGGCATCCCTGCTTCAATGCCTTGCGTCTCAGCATTGAACGCTTTACAGAATTCCATGATGTTGACGCCTCGTTGCCCGAGTGCGGGGCCAACGGGAGGACTTGGGTTCGCTTGTCCTGCAGGAACCTGCAGTTTGATATACGCTTCGATCTTTTTTGCCATACTTCTTCTCCTGTGGGTTCAATCCCTAGCTCAGCGAATCCTGTCTAGGTCCCCGTAAATAATCGCGAAATGGCAATAACGCGATTAAATTAATTATCTTTGTTCAGCCCTTTTCAACCTGACCAAAGTCGAGCTCGACCGGCGTTGAACGGCCAAAAATTGTCACGGCGACGTGCAGCCGATTCTTGTCGTAATTCACTTCCTCGACCACGCCGTTGAAATCGTTGAATGGGCCATCGACCACTCGAACCAACTCTCCCGGTTCAAACACGATCTTTGGCGTGACTTTTTCGCTACCAACCTGTACCCGCTGCAAGATTGCATCAGCTTCTGCATTCGAGATCGGCGCCGGTTGATCAGCCTTTCCGCCGATAAAACCCATCACCCTGGGGGTCTCTTTAACCAAGTGCCAGGTACTTTCATCAAGCTCCATCTCAACCAGCACGTAACCCGGGAAAAACTTTCGCTCGCTGCGGCGCTTCTTACCCGCCTTCATTTCGACAACTTCTTCTGCTGGAACGAGCACTTCTCCGAACTTATCTTCAAGCCCAGATAACTCAATTCGCTCATGAAGCGCGCGCATAACCTGCTTTTCAAAGCCAGAAAAAGCGTGGACCACGTACCATCGTTTACTCAAAACATCACCTTTCTACTTCGGTCGAAGTCTATGTCAGCCGATTAGCCCGTTGACAGACCAGCTGAGCGCCGAATCCATCCCCCATAAAATCAGGCCAACAAAGATCACCATCACTACAACGATGAGTGTGGTTTGCGTTGTTTCTTGTCGAGTTGGCCAGACAACTTTTCTTATCTCTACTCGTGCTTCTTTCGCTAGCTCCCAGGTCGCTTGGCCCTGCCGAGTCGTCAGCGCAATCGCGACGGCAACTCCAGCGACCACGACCCCTGCTAAGACTCGGTAAAGCAATGTTAGCGCGGCATATTCTGCGTTTGCATAGATTCCTGCTGCAAGTACGGCCAGCGCCAATACCCACTTTACGGGGTCCAATTTTCCTGCATTCTCAGACACTGCGTTCACGATAACCTCTAGAAAATAGGGTTTGAGCAGCCTCAACCCAGCAAAAGCTTGGCAGGCCAGGAGGGAATCGAACCCCCAACCTGCGGTTTTGGAGACCGCTGCTCTGCCAATTGAGCTACTGGCCTAACTGCTTGCACAAACCCATGCGAGTTGCTGCTTTAACCTTTAAAACAGACTAGCCCTTAATTTTGGTTACGACGCCAGCACCCACCGTTCGACCACCCTCGCGGATCGCAAAACGCTGGCCCTCTTCCATCGCAATCGGGGCAATTAAGTCAACGTCCATCAAAACGTTGTCTCCAGGCATCACCATCTCAGTGCCTTCTGGCAACTCAACACTCCCGGTAACGTCCGTCGTCTCAAAAAAGAATTGCGGCTTATAACCTTTGAAGAAAGGTGTATGACGACCGCCTTCATCTTTCGACAACACGTAAACCTCACCCTCAAACTTCGTATGCGGCGTGATCGAACCCGGCTGACTCAATACCTGACCGCGCTCAACCTCTTCTCGCTTAGTACCACGAAGCAATACACCAACGTTCTCACCCGCACGACCTTCGTCAAGCAACTTGCGGAACATCTCAACACCTGTACAGGTCGTCTTCGCAGTCTCTCGAATCCCCACAATCTCAACTTCGTCCTGAACACGAACAATACCCCGGGCAACTCGCCCTGTAACAACCGTACCTCGGCCTGAAATCGAGAAAACATCTTCAATCGGCATCAAAAACGGCTGATCAATCGCTCGTACAGGCTCTGGAATATAGCTGTCCAGCGTCTCAACCAACTTCACAATCGACGGCGTACCAATATCTGAACTATCGCCTTCAAGTGCTTTTAAAGCGCTTCCAATAATAATCGGCGTGTCATCACCCGGAAATTCGTACTGATCAAGAAGCTCTCGAACTTCCATATCAACGAGCTCGAGCAACTCCTCGTCATCAACCATGTCAGCCTTGTTCAAAAACACAACAATGTAAGGAACACCAACCTGCTTGGACAACAAAATGTGCTCGCGCGTCTGTGGCATGGGTCCATCAGCAGCTGAACAAACCAGAATCGCGCCATCCATCTGAGCCGCACCGGTGATCATGTTCTTCACATAATCCGCGTGCCCTGGGCAGTCAACGTGCGCATAGTGACGATCCGGAGAATCGTACTCAACGTGGGAGGTCGAAATGGTAATACCCCGCGCCCGCTCTTCTGGGGCATTGTCAATGGCATCAAACGCCTTGAACTCACCACCGTAAGTCTCAGCACAGACCTTCGTGATCGCCGCCGTCAGCGTCGTCTTACCATGGTCAACGTGCCCGATCGTGCCCACGTTTAAATGGGGTTTTGTTCGCTCAAACTTCTCTTTGGACATTGTCGCCCTCTCCTTCGTTGTACTTAACTTTTAGACCTTCATCCCATTCGATGAATCTTTTTGCCGCTTTTAACTTGGAGCTCATAACCGGATTTGAACCGGTGACCTCTTCCTTACCAAGGAAGTGCTCTACCTACTGAGCTATATGAGCTTTGCGCACATCAACCTCTTGATTCGTCAGTAAAAGCCCTTTCCTTTGTCACAAGGTTGGAGCGGGTAGCGAGAATCGAACTCGCGTCATCAGCTTGGAAGGCTGGGGTTCTACCACTAAACTATACCCGCTTAACTAACTATCCACTGCGCTATCACTACCGACTCTTTCGCACTGCCCCTTTTAATTCTTAACCCGCTGTTAACCGGCGCACACGCCTTTTCTGGCCTTCCGCCTCCACAGACAACCACGCTTAAATGGTGGAGGGGGGTGGATTCGAACCACCGAAGCTTTCGCGTCAGATTTACAGTCTGATCCCTTTGACCGCTCGGGAACCCCTCCAATTTTGCGGCGCTAAATTCTGCCAGCCGTAAGCTGCGTTGTCAACGCCTAACCCCTTGTTGGACATACATATTTTTGACACTCCAACGCGCCAATTTGAACAATCGGCTCTGGCAAAATCTCATCTCCCAACACCGCCGAATGATGTCGATGAAAACCTTTCAATTGTGCGCAATTCCCTACTGGAGCAGGGTCACCTGAGACTCATGGTTACATCTAATGATTACATCTAGTAGAAAGTGGTGCCGCCACCAAGAGTCGAACTCGGGACCTACTGATTACAAATCAGTTGCTCTACCAACTGAGCTATAGCGGCACAAGACGCGGATTGTATGCGAAACATCGGCTAACGTCGAGATCAGACGTAAAACCTTTTTTCAATTAGGGGATTTAACCTCTGACCCTGAGGATCCACCGCAGATCCGACCGACAGGGTCAATTTCTTCTGGAAAAGTGCGTCTTAACGCACCCACATCTTCGTCAGTCATCGTCTCCACTCGCAACATGAAGTTCAGTCGCTCTGGCGAAGCGGCGCCCACCCTCGCGTAGGATCTCAGCCCGGGGCCCAACTGCCCAAGTAAATTTTGAGCCGCGAGCTCTGATGAGAAAACGCCTAAAGATATACCTTTAGCGTAACCACCCTGGGTCATTACGTAACTATCAAAGCCTTGAGCTCGAAACACTTTTAACAATTCATAGGCTGCCTCGAGGGTCTCTCTAGGGGGTACGAAGACCCGATAGCCGTCGAGCACCGAACCATTGCTGAACTCTGACCCTCTAGGGACCGAAATTTCAAGCCATTGCAATGTCGAAGTCGGCACTGTCTTTGCGAGCACTTGCGAGCGCTGAGTAGCGTCAAAAGGCCCGAAAATAAGGCAAACCGAAGGTTCTTTTTCATCTGCTAACCGTGCA
>Ga0213863_10001346_pt1 | contig 17873 bp, 14 predicted proteins | sample PICome_8_FD_160128 | JGI IMG/M metagenome (GOLD analysis project Ga0213863, IMG submission 160128) | Coastal seawater microbial communities near Pivers Island, North Carolina, United States - PICO497 | ecosystem: Environmental > Aquatic > Marine > Coastal | place: USA: North Carolina... | reverse complement strand
TAATGTAATTAGTTAAACACAGGATTTTGCCTAGTGTTGAGCGATATCTAATAGAATTATTTTTAAATCCTCATCTGGTAAATTAACCGTATTAGAAATATGGAAATTAGTAAAAAATTACTGCGTTACTTTGATCGAAGAAAGTCCAAGTCTACTGACAAGGATCACACTCGATACAGAAATGACATATGCAATCACTGGGACCTAGATTATCTCTCTGTTGAGGAGATAGATAAGCGTTTAAATGAAGAGGATATTGAAACAGCCATTACCCGTCGAAAGAAAGAATAAATCTGTGTTGCTCGTGCTCTGGCCTAAAGACCGATGATTTTCGAATATTTTTGGTACTGGTGTTAAGACTCAAATATCAGTTTTTAGTTATATGTTACTGGAGAGCTCAGCAATTGTGGGATAGCATACACGCTTCAACTTTAATTTTGGTTTACCATGACTTTCGATAGCTCATATCGGCGATCTAAATACATTGAATCTGCTCGCGAACGGCTTCAGAAGCTCTATAGCGTTGGTGAAAAGACGCCAAAACGAGCCAAGTATCGTGATCAACTGGAGGGATATTTAAAGGCGGGCCTACTTTTGGGCGTAATTGAAGAGGACGATATCCACAACATTGTCAATGAGGAACATCATAGGGTTTATGGTACGTCGCCCCAGGAGCGGGAATTGCAAAGCAAGCTACCAATGCGTGAACACAAAGCAAAGTGGGACCAGTATGATCGTCCGCCCTATCAACGTAATCAGTAAGGTCTGATGTCCGTAATGCTATGGAACTAACAGCTCGATTCGAGCCTCTACCTCAGCTGAAGATTTTCTGCTAGCGTTGTTTGAAATTACATCACCTACAAGGACTTCTCCACGCAACCCAAACAGATAGCGAAGTATTACTAGTCCATCCGTCAATGCGTCAATCGATCCATCACCGTCAATATCAACCAAATCGTCAAGTATGTTGAAATGCCTCTCTACATCATCCGGATAAGGATAGGCAGAGTTATCGGCTATAACACCTGAAACGAGTGCATCACCAGTGAGGCCGAACATTCTTCGTAATAGAAGCAGTCCATCTGTCAAAGCATCATATTCGCCGTTGGAATCAAGGTCTAATGGCCTTTTTAACAGCTGCAAAACAAACTGATTTAATACAGTGATACCATCATTATCAGTGTCAGTATTGCTATCGAATGGATCAGTTGGATTAAAACCATTGTCGATCTCCCAGTTATCTGCCATACCATCACCGTCAGCATCTTGACTATATGAAGGATTTCTAGGAAATACATCGGAACTGTCAGGCACACCATCTCCATCAAAATCACGAAAGATGGGCGTGCCCTCGTCAATTATTGCTGACGATGCATATTCGGCGTACAAAGATTTCCATTTGGAGTCATCTGCAAGGACATTGCAGGCCAAAGTAGGATTTTCCAACATATCGTCCCATATTGAATCCTTTTCAATGTTTAGGGCAATCCTGGCTTCCTCTAATGTCATCCCTCCGACAAATCTATCGTCATGAATTGTCGCAATAATCGCTAAATCTGACGCATTAAAATAAACACCCTGCCCTACTTCACTACTTATCGACATTTGACTACCTGGACACGGGGTATGTAATAGCCCAGCAATATGTCCCAACTCATGCCGCAGCGTTGGCAAATTTGTGAGGTAGCTATCTCGAAAATAGTCTCTGACATCGACCCAAACGTGAGATTCAAATGCTGTCCTGAAATCTGAATTGGCCTGACCAGAAGATCTACCGGAACAGAAGTTGGGTGATGAAGATTCTTGCCAGCTCTCACAGACGGAAATATGTATAGGCAATGTGACATCAGCGTGGGTTTCAGCAAAATCTGCCCGAAGAGATGGCGCTATATGGTTTAGTACCTCAATAACCTCTGCCACAACTTCCCAGTGAATGTGCCGTGGCTCTCCATATAATGCAAATTTAAGTGGGTAAGGAAACTTACCGATTCCTGCAATGAGAGACCAATCCGATTTCCAACTACTTTCGCCCTCATAGCCCTCTGATCCCGCAAGAATCAGAGAGGCTGCGCTCGGTTCTGAGAGAGCTTGATCAGAGAACCGATTCACATTGATGTTTATTCCAGGAGGCACGACGACAGGTGTACTCGGTTTGATGCCGTCTTCATATCTGTAGTCATCTTGAATTAAGGCCTCACAGGTGTCTTGATATATTGCTTTTAGTTCAATTTTAGGTCGCTCGGGAGAGGGAGCTAAAAGCTGGAAAATTAGCGCTTTCCCAGAGCTTGATAGCGCTCTTAGTCGTTGCTGCTCGATTTTTTCGAAACCTTTGCCTGTGTTACAGTCGTTCGCAGCGCAGGTGACATTGATTTGTATCTTTAGATCTTCATCAACGAGTAAATTATCCTCATCGCTACTTATTATTTTAAGATGACTACCTTCAAATTCGAAGGTTGAATCTGGTGCCTCCGGGCATGACCAACTTAGGGTTTGGTTCGATATAGTGGAGCTGATAGCGGCAGCGCAATCGAGGCGTGGAAACGATCGGCCAAGTTTGTCATTAACTAGAGTTTCGCTCGTCTCTAAAGCAAGTTCAATTTGCAGTGGCGTCAGCGATTCATCATGCTCCAAAAGAAGCGCCGCGCATGATGCGACCAATGGTGTAGACATGGATGTTCCTGAATATATTGTGGAGCCTCCATTTCTCCTAGTCGAACTTATTGGACTACCGGGAGCTACTAAATCAATGCTCGCGCTAGAGTTACTAAAACACGCTAACTTATCAGCCCCGGGATCTACTTCCACACAAGCAGTTCCGTAGTAAGGTGATGGGTTGGTATCGTAGACAGCCCCCACAGCAATTGCGTTGCGTATACATGCTGGTGCGCCTATCGAGTCCTCAGCTGCGTTATTCATGCTTGAGACAAATGATAACGTACCTCTTTCCCTAAGAGTGTTGATAGCAGAACTGAAGCTTCTTGTGAAGGCGTAGGTCTCATCGCAATCTGAGCTGGATAGCCAATTAGTCCCTAAACTCATATTTACAATATCAACCTGGGGTAGCTCATTAATGACATAATCCAGCGCCGCTATGATAATAGAGGCCTCACTAAAGCTGTTGCTGCTATCTAGCACCTTAACTACATGAATTCTGACATCTGGAGATCCGCCCTCAGGCGCATATAATCCACTCGACGCAATGATGCCTGAAACATGTGTACCGTGCCCATTGTCGTCTTCAGCAATATCTGGGCCGCCTGGACAGAGGTCTGCAAAACACTTTTGAGAAATCACGCGACCCTGCAGGTCACCATGATCAGTATCTATGCCCGTATCCAGGATAGCTACCTCAACACCCTTGCCTGTATATCCGTACTGTTGTCGCACGGAGCTAATGTTTACTTGTGGTCTCGCCTCATTCAAAGCGCCTTGACCACCAACGTCAAGTCCAATAAATTTAACCTCAGGAGCGTTAGAAAGTTGATGCAGGCCATTGAGAGTAACCTCTGCGGCAATTGCATTCACGGATAGGAAGCGCCTTTTGAGGCGGAAATCGGCCTTGTTTGGAGCGAAAGTTAATACTTTGTCAGTTGTCTTTTTTATGTGCTCATTATAAATTTCTAGCGATGCGCCTGCAGATGGGAGAGCAAATTGTTGTTTAGGGATAATAATTACATTAAAGCGTTTCTTCTCCTTGCTCCGCTGTGCGTACAAGATGTCATTCTTTAGTAGATCATCTAGCTTGGGTGATTGATTGAGTTGATCAAGGACTCTGTGCTGCAGTTCACTGGCTTGGATTGCTGAGGCGATAAAAAAAATCGCTATGGAAGCTAATATATTTAATCTATAAAGAGTTAGAGTTACTAAAAACTTCGGCCGCCATTTCTTCATTAAAGTTATGCCTTTCATTCTTTCTCAGTGGTGACCAAATTTTTTGCATGTTCTCGCAGTCGAAACTTTTGCACCTTTCCTGTGGAGGTTTTTTCTATATTCTGAAAAACAAAGTGGCGAGGAATTTTGAAATTAGCGAGATTCTTTTTACAGTACTGGATTAATTCCTCAGTGCTTAGGTGATTACCTTGAACGACTTCGACGAAGGCGCAAGGTGTTTCTCCCCATTTTTCATGGGGCATAGCAACAACCGCGGCCGCTAAAATAAATGGATGTTTATGAAGTACCTCTTCAACTTCTATGGATGAGATATTTTCCCCACCAGAAATTATAATATCCTTGGATCGATCTTTAAGTTGAATATACCCATCTGGATGAACTACACCCAAATCACCAGAGTGGAACCATCCGCCAGCAAATGCGATATCAGTCGCTTGCCTATTCTTTAAATAGCCCTTCATGACGATATTTCCGCGAAACATCACCTCTCCTAGCGTTACCCCATCCTGTGGCACCGCTTCCATTGTTTTAGGATTGATAACATCTAGGTCCTCCAGCGCGTGATATCGAACCCCCTGCCGAGCCTTTAATCGAGCTTGCTCATCTAAGGATAATTGATTCCAGTCCGAGTGCCAGTCATTTACCACGGCGGGGCCATACACCTCCGTAAGTCCATAGAGGTGCGTTACATTAAAGCCTTCGTTAGCCATCTCCGTTAGAACAGACTCTGATGGCGGAGCCGCCGCCGTGAAAAACTCAACGACCTCCGTCAATTGGCCCTTTACATCCGGACTGGCATTAAGAATTGTGGACATGACAATCGGCGCGCCACATAGATGCGTTACCTTGTGAGTCACAAGAGCATCCCAAATTGCATCTGCCCTAACTTCACGCAGACACACATGCGTTCCAGTTACGACGGAAATAGTCCAGGGAAAGCACCAGCCATTACAGTGGAACATTGGAAGGGTCCAAAGATAGATAGGATGTTTTTTAATAGAAGCTGTGATGGCATTGCCTTGAGCTAGTAAACTGGCCCCCCGATGATGATAAACCACTCCCTTAGGGTCCCCGGTGGTGCCCGAGGTATAGTTTACTGCGATTGCATTCCATTCATCGTCTGGCATCAACCATTTAAAGTTCTCATCTCCCTCTAAAACAAGTTCCTCATAGTCATGATTACCTAATCTCTCCCCAAGCTGAGGCGATTGTGTGTCTTCATAGTCAATGATCCACGGACTAGAAACCGCTAGATCGATTGCAGATTTCACCGTTCTCGAGAATCCGATATCGGTGATCAGTACCTGAGAGTCAGAATGGTCTAGCTGAAAGGCAATTACTCCAGCATCAAGTCTTGTATTAATTGAGTGGAGAACAGCTCCACACATCGGCACGGCATAATGCGCCTCAAGCATAGCTGGAGTGTTTGCAAGCATCACTGATACTGTGTGACCCCGACAAATACCATTTGCCGACAGCACTGATGCAAACCGAAGACAACGACGATAGAACTGCTCGTAGGTATATCGACTATCTCCATGGATAATCGCCAAGTAGTGAGGAAAAACCTTAGCGGCTCGCTCAAGAAATGTGATTGGAGTAAGGGGCTGGTAGTTGGCTTGGTTTCGATCAAGATCTTGATCATACATGCTCGGCATGATCACGTGTTGTGCCACATTGGTGGGCGTTTGCTCAAAAATGAGTCAATTCCCTCCTCGGCATCCTCACTTAGCATGTTTTTCGCCATGATCTTGCTTGTGTAAATATAGGCATCCGCAAGGGACATTTCTGCTTGCTCATAAAAAGCACGTTTTCCAATTGCGACAGTCTTAGAGGACTTCGCCGCAATTGTACCTGCGATACTGGTAGTAATTTGGGTAAGTTCTGATTTTGGCACCACTCGATTAATGAGCCCTATTTCCAAGGCCTTTTCTGCATTGAGCATTTCACCTAAAAGAAGCATCTCCATGGCATGTTTATGACTTACATTTCTAGATAAAGCTACCATGGGTGTTGAGCAAAATAGTCCGATATTGACTCCAGGCGTTGCGAACTGCGCTGATTCAGCGGCTATTGCAAGATCGCAGCTTGCTACTAGCTGGCACCCTGCAGCTGTTGCTACGCCCCCAACTTCCGCAATAATAGGCTTAGGATGCCTCACAATGATTTGCATGACGGATGCGCAGGTCTCAAACAGCTGTTCGAAAAACGCCTCTCCTCCGTCTTGCTCGTTTCGGGCTGCAGTCATCTCTTTCAAGTCGTGACCTGCACAAAATACCGGACCAATAGCCGCCAAAACGATTACGCGAACCGAAGTATCATCTGCAGCGCTAGCAAGTGCATCAGTTATTTGAGATAGCATATCGACCGAGAGTGCATTTCGGCGTTGATCATCATTTAATGTGAGGCGCAGCACTCCATCTGTAAGCTCATTTAGCAGAATGTCATTATTTAGTTTAGCCACGATCATCAACCTATAGAATAAAAACTAGCTTATTGTGCGCCAGCTACTTGGAGTCAGTCCAGTTGGATTTCTCTATTTCTATCTTTGTGCAGCGATCCATTATCACCTTCAGACCAGAATTCTCCGCTAATTTAGCGGCCGCTGGATGCTTTATTCCTAATTGCATCCAGATAATTTTGGCATCAATAGCTATCGCTTCCCTGGTAATACCGGGTACCGCATCTTGGGATCTAAATATATCGACCATATCTACTGATTGTGTAATTTCAGCCAAGGAAGATACACAGAGTTGTCCAAGTATCAAATTACCCGATGCTCGAGGATTGACTGGAATGACTTGATATTTATTATCCAGTAAAAACTGCATCACTTTGTGGCTGTCACGCTCGGGTCGGGGGCTGGCACCGACCAGAGCGATTACTTTTGTTTGATCTAGTATCTCGGCTACATACTCACTTGTATAAAAATCATGATTAATTTGGCTGGCCTCCAAAATACATTAAATTACTGGGATACTGTTAACCGCTTTTTGGGATCATAAAAGGGCTTCTCAACAATCTTAGCATTGTATTTCGTTATTGGTGAGTAGATCTGGGCCTCCATGCCTATATGGCTAAAATTTATATCAACCATAGCCAATGCAATATTAATCTTTAATCGAGGTGAATATATCGCAGATGTCACATGACCAATTTGCAGATTACCTAAATATATTTGCCAGAATTCTGAATTTGGTCCAGTTAGTGGGTCACCGTCAATTACAAGACCAACCTGCTTCCTCTTAATACCTTCTTTAGAAATTTTTTTGAGTGCTTCCTTACCGATGAAGTCAGCATCCATTTCAAGATCAACCAATCTATCGAGTCCTAGCTCAAAAGGATTGGTATCGCTGTCCATATCCGCATGATATGACAGCATCCCAGCCTCAATTCGTCGGATAGATGAGGTATGTCCCGGATGCAAACCAAACTTGGAGCCGGCTTCCATAAGTCTCTCCCACAACTCATCACCACGGGTTCCGTCGCGAAGATATATTTCATAGCCCAGTTCACTTGACCACCCAGTGCGAGAAATGATTAGAGGTATGCCCTCTAGTTCGAATTCATCAAACCAATAATATTTGAGGGAATTTATTTTGTCGCCAAACAGCATCTGGAGTATCACCCCCGAGTTTGGGCCCTGCAGTTGGAGAGGCGAAACATCGGGTTCGCAGATCGTCACATCGAGACCGGAGTTGATCGCAAGCCCCTGGGCCCACAGTAAAATATCGCTATCGGCTAGAGACAGCCAAAATTTATCATCAGCAAGTCGCAGTAGAACAGGATCATTTAGGATACCGCCTTCGGCATTTGTGATGAGGATGTATTTGCATTGCCCAACAGCAATATTCGCTAAATTTCTTGGCGTCAATAATTGCACAAACTGTAGTGAATCGGAGCCGGTAATCTCTACCTGTCGCTCAACAGCAACATCGCTTAACGTTGCTGTCGACACTAGGTTCCAAAAATTCTGCTCTGGATCTCCAAAATCTCTTGGGATATACATATGATTGTAGACAGAGAAGGCACTGGCACCCCACCGAACTGTTGCGTCGAAGAAGCATGATTTACGAATTTGAGTGCCAAAACCAAAGGCCTTTGGAGCATCATTTGCCGCAAGCCCTGCTGAAATTTCTGTATTAGCACTAAGTATGACTGCTTCGTTATTATCTTGGGCTGAGGACATGCAATTAACTCTAAAGAAGGCCAGTAAATTTTCCGAGATTGTGATCTTGACGATGCACCTCTGCTTATTGACTTGCGACAAAAAAATATAAGGTCACGACAATAATATAATTGGGAATAGATCCGTGATTTCGACGATTGAGATATTAAGAAAAATTTAAAAAGTTCATTCCGCATTACAATTATGCTAACTTTTGAATTGAGCGAATTATAAGCCCATCAAAGAAAGATGATCTAAGTTGGTTATTATCAAGATGGAATAAGCCTAGCGACAAATTAAAGAATATTATGTAGCCAACGCATACATAAATTTTTTGTCTAAAGGCAATAAAAATAATCGTCATAAGTCTTTGCATCAAGGCCAAAGATCAGACTAAGAGCCCATATATGACACCTCTACAGATTTCTCCTTTCAGTAAACTCGCTTATGGACTCGGTTCGATAGCTTTTGGCATAAAAAATAATGGCTTTGACTACTTCTTCCTAATTTTTTATAGCCAGGTTATGGGCGTTGACGCGTACCTCATTGGCGTGGCGTTGCTGATTGCAATGATAGTAGATGCTTTTAGTGATCCACTTGTAGGCTATATATCGGACAACACCCGCAGTCGCTGGGGCAGACGACATCCCTTTATGTACTTTGCTGCATTACCTGTGGCGCTGTCTTACTATTTTATGTGGAATCCGCCAGCTAGCCTTTCTGGCAACGATCTGTTTCCTTACATAGTCGTAATGGCGATATTTGTCAGGACACTTATTACCGTATATGAAATTCCTAGCTCCGCGCTAGTTGCTGAGATGACTCAGGATTATGATGAGAGAACCAGTGTTTTAAGTTACCGATTTTTCTTTGGGTGGACAGGAGGAACTATGATGGGTTTTTATACCCTGACTTACCTTCTTCCTTCTACTAATCTAAGTAATGGGTTGTTTAATATCCAGGGTTATGGCCAGATGGGACTAATTGCGGCTATTCTGATTTTTACTACAATTTTGATCTCGGCCATAGGTACACACAACTTTATACCACAGTTACAAGCGCCTCAAATAAGAGAAAAAACCACTCTACGGCTTGCCTACCAAGAAATTTTTGAAACGTTAGGTAATCGTTCATTCATTGCCTTATTTGCTGCAGCTTTATTTGGTGCGATTGGCACAGGGATTGCCACGGGGCTGTCGTACTACATAAATTCTTATTTCTGGGGATTTTCTACAAGTCAGTTGGGTCAAATTGCCCTATCGGTAGTCCTATCGGCACTGCTAGCATTTATATTATCGCCAAAAATTTCCCAGGTATTGGGTAAGAAACGAGCGGCGATTTATTCGGGACTACTGGCGTTTACAATACTACCGGCCACTATTATTTTTCGGCTGATGGGTTGGATGCCAGAGAACGGAGAACCTATTCTATTTCCAGTGATTTTACTTATTACTATTATTGACGTTGGATTAATTATTACATACCAAACTCTCACCACATCCATGATAGCTGACCTAGTTGAATATTCTGAGGTACATACCGGGCGTCGATCAGAGGGCCTATTCTTTGCCTCTATGACCTTTGTAAAGAAATTTGTTCAAGGATTTGGAGTGGTGATGGCCACCACCATACTTACCGTTGCGCAATTCCCAGTTGGGATGAGTCCTGGAGAGGTATCTCCCGATGCACTATTCCGCCTTGGTGCCTATTACGTCCCATCTGTAGTCAGTGTTTGGATGTTGATGATATTCTGTATCTCCTATTACGAGATTGATCGAATTAGGCATAATGATAATCTGAGTAAATTAAAGAGAAATAACTAATAACAGAACTAGAAATGACCAAGATGGGGAACTAAAGAAATGGGACAAAAGAGTACGCTACTCTCTTTGATGAGAAGATGGGCGAGCGAGCACGCAAGTGAGGATGCGTTGCACGAGCGTAATGCTGATGGAAGTTGGTCATCTATCAATTGGGCAGAGTACTGGTCCGCAGTTTGCCGTGTTGGAAAAGGTCTTGTCGCTCTCGGCCTGAAGCCAGGCGATGCGGTAGCACTGGTGGGCGCTAATCAAATGAATTGGGTGATATGCCAGCATGGAATTAACGCAGCTCAGGGTATTCCTGCGCCACTATACCCAACTCTACTTCCTGAGCAAATGGAGTACATCGTTGGTAATGCCAAATCAAAAATAGTTATTTGTGATGATCGTATTCAGCTCGAAAAATATCTTTCCATAGCAGGAGATAATAGCCCAATAGAACACGTTGTTACCATGGAGCAGCTGGAATGCTCAGATCCAAGAGTTATCTCCTTGTCAGAGCTTATCGCCAAGGGCGATAGTATTACTGATTCTGAGATTGATAACAGGCTCGATGCGGTTAGACCAGAGGATATTGCCCTACTAATCTACACTTCGGGGACTACCGGCCTTCCAAAAGGGGCCATGATTACTCACGAGGGCATTAATGCTGTCAGCAATGGGATCGGTGATCTATTTGGTGATGCGACAAATTCTCCGAGAATTGTCAGTTATCTGCCTTTATGCCACGTAGCCGAGCAGGCTATGACTAACTTCTCTGGAATTTCATTCAGAAGTCAAATTTACTTTTGTCGAAATTTAGCAGACGTTAGAGATCATCTAATAGTTGCCCGTCCGACTATTTTCCTTGGAGTACCGAGAGTTTGGGAGAAATTTGAGGCAGCTCTTCGAGGTCAGTTGGCAGCCGCTACAGGCTTGAAAGCTGCACTAACGCGCTGGGCGCGAGATGTAGAACTCAAGGCTTTTCTAAACGAGAATACCCTCGGCAAGCCTTGTAATAGTGTTTCTCGCGCATTGGCCAATAAATTAGTTATCTCAAAGATCAAAGATGCTTTGGGATTGGATCAATTACTTCTAGCCCTGGTTGGTGCCGCTCCAGTGTCCGTGTCAACTTTAGAATTTTTTGCGTCAGTCGGTGTGAGTGTGCATGAGGGTTTTGGTATGACAGAGACGTCAGGTATTGCCTCAATGCAACCAGTTGGAAAGATTAAATTTGGGACTATTGGAGTGCCAATCCCAGGAGCTAAAGTCATGATCGCTGCAGATGGGGAGATAATGCTGAAGGGTAAGGGAATGATAAAAGGTTACTTCGGGTTACCCGAGAAAACTAAAGAGCTTTATGACGATCGAGGATGGATGCATACTGGGGACCTAGGAGCGATTGATCGGGACGGATACATTACAATTACCGGTCGTAAAAAAGATATTATTATCACTGCGGGTGGGAAAAATATTGCTCCAGCAGAAATGGAGGGACATCTTCAGTCAATTGCGGGAGTTGGGCAGGCGGTTGTTGTTGGAGACCGTCAACCATTCCTTTCTGCCCTTATCGTCCTCGATCCGGAATTACTTCCCACCCTAGAAAAAGCTGCCGGTATAAAGGGACTTAGGGATGTGGCAAGTGCGGCAGAGGATCCTAAGGTAAAAAGATATATCGAGGAGCAGATGGAAGTTGTCTGTAACAAAAAAGTAGCTCAATATCAGACGATTAAAAATATTTATATATTGCCCAATGTCTTCAGCGTTGACGGCGGCGAGCTGACTCCAACCTTAAAAGTAAAACGGAATATTGTTAATGAGAAGTATGCAAAAGAGATCTCAGGGCTTTTTTCTGCTGGGTAAACGGATGTTTTAAATTGAATAGAAATGCAAAATGCATAGGCCGATTATTTTGTTTCTTCGACTTTGTAACTGATCTGGGATTCAAGGTGGATAGAATCGTGTCCTAAAAGAGTTAAAAATTTATTTCAACCAAATACAACTAGAGGATAAAGAAATGAATAAAGTACTTTTAGTCGCATCACTACTTTTGGTAAATCAGTTGTCATTTTCAGCGCATCATGGAGGTGAACACAACTCTGATAAGGTAATTATTGGATACGATACTACTGAAGGCGTCAAAAAACCTCTCTATGGTGGCTCTTTAGAAAATATTAAAATATGGGAAGATTATATTGCGGCGCATACTAACCGCGATCTAAATGCTATTAGGGCAGCGAATGCAGAGGACTTTGTGGGGTGGGCACCTAATGGGCAGGTGATAGAGGGCTCTGATGCTCACATTGCCTTTCTAGCCGAATGGTTTGCCAATTCTGATCCCCAATGGACTCATATGTACTCCATCGCAAATAACTTCATCGATGAGAATGGAAAACTTCAGGAGTGGGTGACTACCGAGTGGGCTGTCAAGGATCTTGTCAACGGTGTAGAGGTAAACAGTCAGGAAGTTTTTGATGTGCTCATTGAGGATGGTAAAATAAAATATATCTATGTGACAGCGCGACCTACTCTGCCAACTAACTAGCTTTTATTTTTTTGATGAGGAAGACTTTTGTGCAAGATATCACTAAATCAATCGATGCCTGTGCCGCATACTATGGCGATGATGCGATAGCTGTTAAGCAATATCTTTTAGATGGACAAAATCGCGCATTAGAGCTACCTAACCGCGGCGCTCTCAAATTTGATGATAATGGAGATGTTCATAGTGATATTCTAGAAGCATACTCAAAGTCCGGATTCTATATCTTTGAGGGCGCACTGCGAAAGGAAGAACTTAAAGATCTGGAAAGTGATCTTGCGTCTATGCGAGATAATTTTCCAACTGAAATGGGTGCGTCCACCGATTCTCAGGGTCGACCTGCGCTTGGCGCTGATACAACTGGTTTTACCCTGCAATGGGCAAAGCCATTATCTGATCCTCTAGGTGGCACGCAGATCGCAAATGGAAGACATCAGGTCAAATTGTTTGAGCCTAAACCTAAGTCAGATGCTCCCTCAGCGACGCCAGTGTATCTTGGTGGCTCACTACAGTTTTCAGAGGCCTGCTTGGTAACTTATGCTCATCCTGGATTATTAAAGTTAGCAGAAACTATTAATGGCGATGACTTTGTGCCATTTCATGAGGGACTATTCATTAAAGATGCAGGCCTTGGGGCAGCGGTATCTTGGCATCAGGATGGGGATACTCACTGGGAAAATCCTAACTTTGATGAAGACATTCACGGCTTTAACTTTATGGCTCAGATATATGGTAGTACAGCAGTGAATGGTGTCTGGGTGCTGCCCGGAACACACAAACTAGGACGAATAGATATTGTAGAGCTAGTTAAGCAAGCTGGGACTGAGAGGCTTCCTGAGGCGGTACCAATTATCTGTAATCCAGGTGATGTGGTCATTAATAATCGTCAACTAGTTCACGGTTCTTTCGCAAATACAGGATTTGAAACACGGGTGACGGTGAACTTTGGATTTCATAGAAGGTCCTCTGTTTTAAATGTTTATGGTGCCGGTATTCACGCAGAGGCTATCACGTTTGATGATGAGTTTATTAGGCATCGATCACGATTAATTGGGTTGGCCATTCAAGCCAGGAGGCAACGTTTTCCGGATGAGAGTCCGTTCCGATATGTACCTGACGAGACCACTGAAAATAACCCTGTTTGGGACAGACAATCTATGGCATCACTTAAAGATTACAATTTAATGGATTTGAGCATCTAATCCTGCTTATTACTGGCTCGTTTTAGCGCCTCAGGCACCTTGAATGGCGCGATTTCCTTTGCGGCCCGCCATGGATATAGCAGCACATTGCCTTTTTTATACCAGACGAGTTTGCTCAGTTGCTGTCCGGCAGTATCGTAGCCGATAGCAAAAAGCTCATCGTACCGATCTGTGTTATCTCGAAGGCTGAACTCGCTCACATCCATAGAAATTATCACGTCGGCGTCTTTGAGTTGGTCTTGTGTATGGTGACTTACAGCGATTTCAAATGCGTTACGCATGACATCCAGTACATGGCTAATTTCTGAGTATTGACTTGCACTGTTGAGATGACTTGCAATAGTCACTCCTGCTCCCATAGCTTGCAGGGCTTCAATAGGTACATTTTGGACTAAACCGCCATCTACAAGACTTTTATTATCAATTTCAACTGGAATATAAATACCTGGTATCGCAGCGGAGGCGCAGACTGCATCAGCTACGGATCCTGTTCTGAGAATTATTTCTTCTCCGTTTCTGATATCAGTCGCTACTATCGCTAGCGGTATCTTGGCATCTTCGATATTTACTTCGCCAATGTATTCCACTATCAGATCTCGCAGGGATGCGGTTGTGAAAAAGCCAGTTTTGCTAAGCTTAAATGAGGTGACCTTTGACATTGTGAGTTTTCTGGCTAAGCTCCCAATATCATCAACACTTACATTAAAGGCATAAAGCGAAGCGATTATGGCGCCAACACTTGTTCCAGCGATATAGCGTATATTGACTTTCTGATCCTCTAAAGCCTTTAACACACCGACATGAGCTATACCTTTTGCCGCGCCACCACCGAGAGCGAGACCGATTTTAGTGTTAAAGAGTTTTTTAGTCATGGACCTAGTGTAGCCTTTATTTTTTAGGAAAGACGTTATTTAAAACTGTTCGTAGGATTGGCAATAGTTGTGGTTGAGATTCTTTTGCATCAATAGCGTAGCCGGTATAGACCGCCACTAAATCTTTCGTTGGATTAATCAGTAGTCCCTGTCCAGCCCAACCACCACGATAGAAGTCGTCATTAGTATAAACCGCGTCCCATAGGTAACCTGAGTGAGAGAAGTCTGATGGCAATGAACCTTTTGTATTTGCCGCAAGAGTGAGGTTTGGATTAATGTCGTCAAGAATACGATCAATCATCTGATCAGAAATTATCTGTTCGTCACTGATTTTTTTGTAACTGGGCGTAAATAGAAGACCAAATCGTGCGAAGTCTCGAGAACGAGCCATTAATCCGCCATGAGCAATCGGAACACCATACCGGGGCGCTAGAATTGATGCATCAGATTCGGCACCCATCTTACGCCAAATTTCTTGGGTTACGGCATCTTGAAATGGCATATCCAAAATATCTTCGACAAGCCAACTCAGTAAAAATGCATTAACTCCAGAATATTGATAAGTCATACCTTGCGGGGACTCTATCCCAGGTTTGAGACTCGCTAACATTTCATAGGGGCTATTAGGAGATCTATCATCCCAATACCCATCGCCAACGGTGATCGAATACTGATAGTAGCAGGACTTTTTATCAAAATATTCCTCGGGACAATTTATGCCAGTTGCCATATCCAACAGATTACGAACAGTTATGGCTGAGTAATCTGAATTATTTAACACAGGTAAGTAGTGCGAAATGGGAAGCGAAATGTCGATTTGCCCACGATCAGACAGGATCCCAACTAATGTGGCAACCAAGGCTTTGGTGGCAGACCAAAAAATAGGTTTTTCATAGGGTTTTTGATTGGGATAGTACTCAAATACCACGTCACCCTTATGGAGTACCACTAAGCTCATAGTGGTTGACAATTTATTATCTAAAAACTGTTTAAATGACATGCCTCCGATTGGGGTATCTACATAATGATCAGGAATAGCCGCAATTGGACGATTTTTAAGCATCCTGACCTGCCCTTCTCGATAAACATTTACTGTAGGCATAAAGCGATGAAGGTTCTTGAAATTCCAGGCTTGATCCTCGCCATAAACATTCCACCAAATATCTTCGCTTGGAAGTTTGTTAATTTGTGTTCGCACCTCCTCAACCGATGAGGCCGATTCAAAATTAGGAGTCGTATTGGAGAACACTACTGTCTCCTGTTCAGCACATCCACTCGCAATAATTACAAATATTGCCAACATCTCAAGTCTTGTATTGGTTAGCATAGGCATCTCTTTAAGAATCATTTATCTTTGATACTACCTTGCCAAAGAACTTTAGGCTAGACCGCTACGAACAAGCGTAGATAATAATAGGTCTTGAACTGTTGGATATCTCTGAAGTAATTCAAAACACACTTAGAACCAACAGCGACTTCGATTGACGATACAAACTTTAGCAATAAAAGGTAATGAAACATCTGAAGTAGAGGAATTAAGTATATAATCGCGAGGGCGGCGCTAGTTGGCCTCTAAAAAGGGTTAGTCAACAGGAGCATGCTGCATGAGCAACGCCGCAAAATTTGTTGAGGGGAGCTTGATGCGTCACATTATCGTGATGTCGAGCACCAGTGCGGTTGGGCTTGTATCTATTTTCTTGGTAGATCTTTTAGATATGTGGTTCATCAGTCTTCTTGGAGATTCTCGTTTAGTCGCTGCCATAGGTTTTGCAACAACCCTAACTTTCTTTGCAACTTCTATCTCAATTGGTACCTCTATAGCTGCTGGCGCATTGGTATCCAAGTGTTTAGGGTCGAAAGACCGTAAGCTAGCAAAAGAGTATGCTACCAATGCTCTAATTATTGCATCAATTGTAAGTGTGCTATGTGTGATCATAATGCTCCTATCGATGGATACACTGCTAGGCTTGCTGGGTGCAAAGGGATACGTGGCTCAAGTTGCTAAAACTTACCTGGTAATTGTCATGCCCGCATCAGTGCTTCTAGCAGTTGGGCTTGGAGCGAGCGCTGCTCTGAGAGCTACGGGTGATGCGAAAGGCTCAATGATGTCTACGTTGTCAGGTGGAGCTGTAAATGCTGTTTTAGACCCAATCCTGATTTTTAGCTTAGGATTGGGTGTCACCGGTGCGGCAATAGCGTCTGTATTCGCTCGACTTGCAGTTTTTTCATACGCTATATCTCGCGCTCACTTCAAGCATCGCTTGCTCGCTCGACCCTCCGTGAAAAGTTTTAAATTATGCAGGCGAAATATCTTAAATATTGCTTTTCCGGCGATGATAACGAATATGGCTACGCCCTTTAGTAATGCCTATGTTACCTCTGCTATCGCAGTCTACGGTAACAGTTATGTTGCAGGGTATGCGGTCATTGGTAGGCTTGTTCCAGTTTGCTTTGGTTTTCTTTTCAGTTTGTCTGGAGCTATAGGACCTATTCTTGGTCAGAACTTTGGTGCAGGCATGTGGGATAGGCTAGAAAGAGCTTTAAAGGACTCTTTAGTGATCATCATCATCTTTAGCTTTGCTGTATCATTTCTACTTTGGTTTTGGCAAGATTCTATAATAAATTTATTTAAATTAGACTTACAAGCGTCTGATATTGTTAGGTTATTTTGTACGTTTATTGCTATCACATTTATATTTAATGGAATGCTGTTTGTCAGTAATGCGGCATTTAATAATTTAGGATCCCCTCGGTTGGCTAGTGCCTTGAATGTTGGCAAAGCTACAATTGGAACCGTACCTTTTGTGATCTTGGGTAGTCAGTACTGGGGTGCTGGAGGTGTTCTGATCGGTCAGGCAGCTGGATCAATTTTATTTGGCCTTTTAGCATATCGGATCGCGGGTAAAAAGATATTGCAGCTACGTAAACGACATACTGGGAATACCCTAAAAATGTAAAAAAAAGGCTCAATCATTTAATTGAGCCTTGATGTGCCGATATGAGTGAATAGCTCTTTACATGTTCTCTATCATAGCATCACCGAATTCAGAGCATGACATTAGCACTGCATCATCCATTAATCGCTCAAAGTCATACGTTACCCTTTTCTCACCAATAGCACCCTCTATCCCTTTGATAACTAGGTCTGCCGCCTCCGCCCAACCTAAATGTCTGAGCATCATCTCGGCGGACAATATTAAAGAACCGGGATTAACCTTATCCTGACCCGCATATTTTGGAGCTGTCCCATGAGTTGCCTCGAAAATAGCCACATCGTCAGAGAGGTTTGCGCCCGGCGCAATACCAATGCCACCGACTTGGGCAGCAAGAGCATCCGATATGTAGTCACCATTGAGGTTAAGTGTCGCTATGACGCTGTACTCGTCTGGACTGAGAATG
>Ga0213863_10001345_pt1 | contig 17888 bp, 17 predicted proteins | sample PICome_8_FD_160128 | JGI IMG/M metagenome (GOLD analysis project Ga0213863, IMG submission 160128) | Coastal seawater microbial communities near Pivers Island, North Carolina, United States - PICO497 | ecosystem: Environmental > Aquatic > Marine > Coastal | place: USA: North Carolina... | reverse complement strand
TGACATCCAATGGTTTGGTTGACCGAGAAGGCCGGGAGCGACCCGCAGATGTGATTATTTGGGGCACCGGATTTAAACCCCTAGATTTTGTGGCGCCGATGAAGATTTTTGGTCTCGAGGGTCGTGAACTTAGTGAAATCTGGGGCGATCGGCCCGAGGCTTATCTTGGAACCACAGTTTCGGGGTTTCCAAATATGTTCATCATGTACGGTCCAAATACCAATCACGGGGCTGGTTCCGTCCCGTACTCTAACGAATGTCAGTACAACTATATCCTTGACGCGATCGATCGACTGCAGGCAGGTGACCACCGATACCTTGACTTGAAATCTGAAGTGCTCGACCAGTGGCGAGACGAGATGGAAGAGCGCAGCGCAAAAAGTGTTTGGACGCAGGGCGGATGCGAGAGCTGGTACGTGACAAAGGACGGGTTTAATACTAATAATTGGCCCGGCCCGTGGCTCGAGTATAAGCGTCGAACTCGATGCATAAACCCAAGCGAATACCAGTTTTATTAGCCCGATCGCGCCGGCAGGTGGGCTGCGCTTTGTCGACCTAAACGCTACGAATACCGGTTGCAGTCTAGCCCTCCGCGGGCGGATCTGGATTAAGTATGTCTTGGGTGCGGAGCTCGAAGTCGCTGGCGTCGTGTCGCTCAAGTAGTTGCGACGATTTTGCACCATACGGGCGGTTCACCATTCGACCCCGTTTCACGGCAGGCCTCTGAGAGATCTCCTCCACGTACCGAGCCAGGTGGGTATAGGTGTGTGCCTCCAAAAACTCGGCGGCATTGTAGGCTTTCCCTTCAATCACTGAGCCGTACCAGGGGTAGATGGCCATATCGGCAATGGTGTACTCGTCACCACAAATATAGGTCTTGTCAGCCAGTCGCTTGTCGAGAAGGTCCAGCTGGCGTTTAACTTCCATTGTGTAGCGGTCAATGGCGTATTCGATCTTCACAGGTGCATAGGCATAAAAGTGACCAAATCCACCGCCTAAAAGCGGCGCCGCACCCATTTGCCAGAATAGCCAGTTCAAACACTCGGTTCTACCGGCGTGATCAGAGGGTATGAATTCACCAAATTTATCGGCGAGGTAGAGAAGAATCGACCCTGACTCAAACACCCTCAAAGGGGTTTCTTCGCTGTGATCGACCAACGCCGGAATTTTTGAGTTGGGGTTGGCGGCAACGAAGCCGCTACCAAACTGAGAGCCATCGCCGATATTGATGAGCCACGCATCGTATTCGGCACCGGCATGTCCCTTTGCTAGCAACTCCTCGAGCATAACTGTGACTTTCACGCCGTTTGGTGTTCCAAGGGAGTAAAGCTGGAGCGGGTGCTTGCCGACTGGCAACTCTTTTTCTTGCTGAGCACCGGACGTAGGGCGGTTGATATTAGCAAAGGCTTGATTACTATTTTGCCTCCACTCCCAGATCTTGGGAGGCTCATACGTATCGCTCACCTGCGTTGTCTCCTAGCTTTGTGTAGGTAGCTAAAGTCTCAGTTAAGTGAGCTCAATGTCAATTGGGTGACCACTGAGCGTCCACTACGCAAAGGTAATTGTAGTTACACGATTTAGCTTCGATGCTTAGGTTTGTTAGCAATTGATGGTGTCGGACCAAAAAAGTGTGAGGACTTCGGCGAGGCATTCATTTCAGTGATTAAAGCGTTAAGCGAGGGCTCTAGTTGAGAGCCTTCTGTCGTGTAACTTAAGTGACGATACTGAAAACAATTTACAAGGCTCAAAGAACTCGCCACATCATGCGAAGATTCAGCGAAAATGAAAAATAAAATTCAGGAAAGCAGAGACTTAAAAATCTGGTAGGACCAATGAGATTCGAGCTGGTGACCTCTACCATGTCAAGGCTTCAGTTACTCGTCAAGGCTCATTACGGCGCAATTAAGGATGACTCAAAATGAGGCACGCAATGTGCTCGCGCTTTGGCACTAAGCGGAGGACTTGGAAAGTTTTGCGTACACCTTAGTCTGGTGGTTGTACTTATTGCGATGCCGATAAAGGGCGATTCTGAAGGGGTTTAGTTCGTTGTAGTAGCAACACCGGCAACACACCGAGAGTCACAATCAGCAGAGCGCAGCCAGATGCCTCGGCCAACCGTTCATCGCTGGCCAGTCGATACACTTGAGTAGCCAAGGTGTCGAAATTAAAGGGCCGCAATATTAGGGTTGCCGGCAGTTCCCGCATGACGTCAACAAAAACCAACAGGCTGGCGGCAAAGATGCTTGGCCTAAGCAGAGGAAAATGAATCTTGTGGATCATCTCGCTGGTTGTGGTGCCCAGTGTTCTTGCTGCCGCATCTATGTCATGAGAGATGCCTGCGAAGCCAGAATCAACCGACTGGTATGCGACCGTCAAGAATCGACATACGTAAGCATAAAGAAGGAGGAATAGGCTTCCGGATAGCACAGAGGTGGAAAGACCCGGCCACGTCGCGATGAGCCAATGATCAAAAATACCTACCGGCTTTAGTAATGCGACAGCTAACAAGATTCCAGGCAGGGCATAACCTAACGTCGATATACGAATAAGGCTATACGATAACGAGCTTGGGTGGAGGCGCTTCACATAGGCCAGGACCCAGGCAATTAGGGTAATCCCAATACCGGCCGAGATGGCAAGTAATGTACTGTTGAGGGCTAGCTTAGCGAACTTAGGTTGGATCATCGAATTGACGTCGTTAGCAGCGTATATCGCCAGGGTCACTGCGGGGATAACAAAGCCGAGCAATATAGGGAGTACGCAGACCAAAATGGCGAAAAAGCCTCTAATGCCAGTCAAGGTTATTTGCGACGTTCCCGATATATCACTGCGATCTGCAGCTCCCCGCCGACTACTCTCCTCAAGGCTCACCAGCACAATGACAAAAAGTAGCATCAGAGACGCTAGTTTTAGTGCTGCCTGAGGGTCTCCTAGGCCCAGCCAAGTGCGAAATATACCTGTGGAAAAGGTGGATACCGAGAAATAGCTAACAACGCCAAAGTCGGCAAGAGTTTCCATCAATACTAATGCAAGACCACCTACGATCGCAGGGCGTGCGGCGGGCAATGCAACTCGAAAAAAGGCGCTGAAAGGCCCATGACCGAGTACTCGAGCAGCATCAAACTGAGCTCCAGATCGTCCGGCGAAGCTGTTTCGGCAGAGAAGATAAACGTAGGGGTAGAGGACGAGCGAGAGTAAAACGGCGGCTCCTGTTAGATTGCGAATCGGTGGAAACTGGAGGTCGGTTATTCCCAACGAAAGCCATGAGCGCAGCGTGGTCTGCACGGAGCCGGACACATCGAGTAGATCCGTGTAAACATAAGCGACGATATAGGCTGGCGATGCCAGCGGCAGCATTAACAACCAACTCAACGTAGCGCGTCCGCGAAAGTGGCAAGCACCAATTAACCAGCCCGTGCTGATACCGAAAAGAAGGGATAAACCACCTGTCAGTGTCATTAGAGCAAACGTGTTTAACAGATACTCGTTAAGTACAGTGATCCGAAGATGCTCCCAGACAGCGCCGGCCGGCTGAGCCAAGGAAATGAGCGTGACAAAAATCGGCAGCGATACCAGCGCCGCAACGAGGAGGGCAGGTAAGACCAGTAGATTGCTAGCTTGTTGTGATGAAGAAGGCATAGACTGTCGTAAGTGATTGTTGGCGAGTAGTGTATTCAGGTGCTTGTAATTAACAAGGTGTCGCATCGATTTAGCAAAAATGCGGCGTTAAAAGATATTTCTTTCGAATGTAAGGGTGGCGAGGTCACTTGTTTGATCGGGCATTCGGGATGCGGGAAGACTACTTTGTTGCGCTTACTTGCAGGGTTATTGCCTTTGCAGTCTGGAGAGATTGCGCTCAATGGTTCTACTCTTGCTAGCCCCTCATTGATGGTGCCGCCTGAGCTGAGATCTATTGGCATGGTGTTTCAAGAGGGCGCACTGTTTCCCCACATGAGCGTCGTTGAGAACGTAGCCTTTGGATTGAGGAGCAATGCAGCCAAAGAGCGTGCGGATCAGTGGTTGGCGCGTGTGGGCTTGTCTGAATATTCGGATCGATATCCAGACAGCTTGTCGGGTGGGCAACGCCAACGTGTTGCGCTGGCCCGAGCGATGGCGCCCGAACCCAAGGTGCTCCTGTTCGATGAGCCTTACGCTAATTTAGATGTACCTTTGCGAAGAATGCTGCGCAAGGATGCCCGCCAAATCATTCGCGAGACGGGTGCAGTAGGTTTATTCGTAACTCACGATCCGGACGAAGTGCTGGTGATGGGAGATAACGTGGTGGTGCTAGCTGACGGTTTGATGGTTGAGAGCGGAACCCCCCAAACCCTATATGAGACGCCCAAATCTCGCTATACAGCGGAGCTCTTTGGTGAGCCACAGATTCTCGACGGTGTTATCCACGATGGAGGCGTAACAACGTCACTTGGGGAGTGGGATAGGAGCGCTTTGATCGATCCGTTCATGGCAAATGGGGATGCGATTTTGATCGTGGATGCGGATTGCCTGACACTGCAGGCAGATACGCAGGGTCTTCAAATTACCAGTATCGATCTTATCGGTCGGTTAAACCGGGTGACAGTCAAGAGTGAGCTCGGCGACTCAGAGCTAGTTTTTCATTGCTCCAAAGTATTGGACTCGAAGATTACGGTTGGTTCCTTTGTGCGACTAACGCACAAACCCAGGGTGGTTTTCGCAACAAGATCATCTGTCGATTGATTAAGATAATACTTCTCATTATCATCTAAAAACTTATTAGAAGGTAATCGTATGCGTGTCTCATTGTTCTTTTTCGCTTCTCTGATGACTTTGTCCACACTTGTTTCCTGCTCAACTGACAATCCCTCTGAGAGCGCTACTGCTGGTGAGCTGAACTTATATTCATCTCGTCACTACGACACTGATATCGCCCTCTATAACAACTTTACAGAGGCGACGGGAATCAAAATCAATTTGATTGAGGCTGGTGCTGACGAGTTGATCGAGCGAATAAAGAGTGAGGGCGAACTGAGCCGCGCAGACATCTTGATTACTGTCGATGCTGGGCGTTTATGGCGTGCTGAGCAGGCCAGTATTTTTCAACCCATTGATTCACAGGTGCTCAACGAGCGCTTGCCTGAATACATGCGACACCCTGAAGGTTTATGGGTGGGACTGTCCAAGCGCGCCCGGGTCATTATTTACAATGCAAAGTCTGGTTTACCTGAACCTCTGGCCGACTATTCAGATCTGGCCAATCCTGCTCATCGCGGCAAGGTCTGCATTCGGTCTTCGAGTAATATCTACAATATTTCCTTGATGGCAAGCATCGTGTCCAGAGTGGGCGAGGCTGCGGCGGAAGAGTGGGCAACTGGGGTCGTTGAAAATTTTGCGCGCGCCCCCCAGAGTAATGATACGGGTCAGATCCGAGCCGTAGCGAGTGGCGAGTGCCAGATTGCGATTGCTAACACTTATTACCTTGCAAGGTTGGCTGCGTCTGATGAGCCCGCTGATAGGGCGTTAGCTTCAGCTGTCAACATTGTTTTCCCTGGTCAACAAACCAATGGAACTCACGTAAACATTAGCGGTGCGGGACTAGTAAGAACAGCTCCTAACCCGAAAAATGCTATCAAATTCCTTGAATACCTGACCAGTGACGCGGCCCAGCTACTATTCGCTAACGGAAACAATGAATACCCTGCCGTACCCGGTATTGCAGCGTCGTCAGTGGTGGTCGGATTAGGCGAGTTCAAGGAAGATATGCTTAACGCATCGGAGCTTGGCATTAATCAAGCAGTCGCGATTATGGTATTTGACCGTGCTGGGTGGAAATGAGATGGCAGGTGAGATTTGTCCAGGGCAGGCGCTTATTCTTCTATAAGGCTTTTGCACTGTGGTTGAAGCCATATGATCGCCTTTTCTCCAGTGCTTCAGCTGTATAGCACTTGCTGGTTGGTCCAGACGGCTTTTCTTCAATCGACATTACTTCTGACGATTGAACCTAAGGGGCACCTCAGCTTTGCCGTAGCGGAGCAAACACTCCTTTGGTCGCAGTTTTCGACTGGCTGCGCCAGTTCGAGAGGGCGGTACCCCCCCCAAAAAAAATGCTCGCTCTCGGCGGACTCTTCAATGTTTAGTAAGACTAGGCGACTTAGAACCTACTACCTCTGCCATATCAAGACTTACAGAGCTCGCAAAAATACTTCAGAAAAGTTGAGAGATTAGCGTCGATTTAGTACTGAAAATTATTAAAGCTTCCTTCAATTTTTCTTACGGTAAGAGGAGCTTCCCCCTCCTTGTCCGTGGGTTATTTTTATATTCAGTTCGGTTTGTTCAATAAATTGGTCTACCCTCCCTTTTAACGGAGTATCTTCGATTACTTTTTCCTCGCCATTTTCAACAGCCAATTCAAACGATTCGACCAGTTGGTTTGCCTCATCTTTTACGAACGCATCCGCGGCTGCTTTTTTCTCGCCAGCTTCGACAGCTATTTCAATCTCTTCATTAACTTGCTCCCCCACTCGTCCTTCGCAGCCAGCTAGGAAAAGCCCGGCGATAGATGTCAGAATTATTCTGCCCCACACAATATTGTTCAAAATAGATGCTCCAAATTGTCTGCGATTTTTTTCGTCAGGTCGCCAAGCCTGATGACCAGTATGAGTTGGTCGGGCCCATCATCCGCGACCGAAAAAACGCGAAAGTTACTGATGTCGGCTCTCCTAATGATTTTATGTATTACTTCTCCGCACTCTCCTTTGAATTGTATTCAAAAAACTGGTTAGCGGATCTCCCACATTAGTTCAATTACCCCGCCTAGTAGGCAGAAGACATAGAATACTACTACACAAATTCTCTTGTTATTTCATCACAGAAGGCATTTGAATCAAATAAGCAAAGCCAACCCAACGACGGGTAAAGTCAAAAAATACGAGTTCGGTCCCTGGCTCATGCCCGTGTTTCGTATACTCGCCAAGCTCAAGTGCCTCCGTGGAACACGATGGGATGTTTTCGGACTCACAAGTGAGCGCAGGCAGGAAAGAGAGGATCTGGCGCGTTATCAAGCAGACCTGACTTTAGTCTTCGATCGCCTGACTCCTGATAACTACCGTACAGCGAACCAATTAATGAGGCTGCCGGAGCAGTTACGTGGTTACGGTCATGTTAAGGCCAGAAATCGAGAAGCGCTGCTTTCAGCAAGGTCACAGTATCTGAGTGAATTCCACGGTGACCCTCAATATTTGGAGGTCACCCACATAAGGGCTTAATGACACACGCACTGCCGCGCGTATCTCTCCGATTTTGGCCGTGCGCTAGAGCGCGGTAGCAGAAATTCGCCACAGCACGCGACAAATCAGCGGGGATAAAAATAAAAATTCCGGGAAAAAAAAGGGGCTTAAAAATTTGGTAGGACCAGCCAGATTGCCTTCAATCGCTATTGCCTCTGGCGATTGAACCCTGCGGGCGCCTTCGCGTTGCTCTGGCGGACTAAACGCGCCTAAGGTCACGTTTTTCGAGCTGGCGACCTCTACCATGTCAAGGCTCATACACCTCGCCACGACACGTTATGACACGTAAATAGAGTACACCAGAACCCAAGTCCGGTCATTTGTTTGCTCCGTTTAGGTGATCCGCCTTGCTCTTTAAAAGTCTTTTGGGGAGTTTGCTTAGTTCCCTCACAATGCTGGATACCAAAAGTTTGCATTTATAAAGCGAATCAATTGGTTACTGACTTTACCAAGGAGCCGCATAGTCTCTGGGAGCTTTGCGTTCTCGCTGTTAGACGGAATGACTAAAGCACCACAGAGAGTCGTTCTTCGACCGACAAAATTTGTCACTACAAAGCTCGCAGATCTCGCCATGACAAAAAAACGACTGGGATTACGGTCTGGATTTTTTGACGGGTCCGGTCGAATCCCTCGCAATCAGTTCGGTCGGCAGTGTGAAGCGGAGGTCTTTAGGTCTTCTCCCCTCAAGAATATCAACCAGGACAGTCATGGCTTTTCGACCAATATCTTCAGCTGGTTGATCCACTGTTGTTAACGACGGGTCTGAATACCGCGCAAATTCAATATCATCGAAACCGGCAACGGATATATCATCTGGCACTCGCAGCCCATTGGCCTTTAGTCCCTGAATAAGTCCTATTGCCATCTCATCATTCATGCAAAAAACAGCGGTGGGTCTGTCCTCTAGGTCTGCAAAGTGCTGGGCGGCATCAAAGCCGGACTGAAGGCTAAAGTCGCCGTTCACTAGGTATTCGTCTTTTACTTCGCAGTGTGCAGCATTCATTGCGGCCTTATAACCGGCAAGGCGTTCTATGGTTATTGGTGTACTGCCTGACTCATCGATAGGTCCGATGACGCATCCAATCATTTTGTGTCCTAACGACTGCAAATGTTCTATGACTACTTACGCGGCTTCTGCGTTATCGATGTTGACCGTCGGATAGGGTGCGTCGGGTAGGCATTCACAAGCATTCACGAACGGTACGTTGAATCCCTCGTCTGACCAATGTCCGGGATGATGAGGGCTGAGCTGGATCACACCTTCGGCTTGGCGTGTCTCGACTCGTTGAAAGTACTCCGCTTCGCGCTGTGCACTAAACCGAGTATCACCAAGGAGAACGGCATAGCCATGTTGCTGACCAACATCTTCTATTCCCCTGATCACTCGAGAAAAGAATGGGTTGGCAATATTGGGTACCAATACCAAGATTGAATAGGAGCGGGATTTGAAGAAGTTTCTTGCAAGTAGATTGGGTTTATAGCTGAGTTCTTGGATCGCTGCTTGCACAGATTCGGCACTTTTCTTAGCTACCTTGTCAGGGTCATTCAGAAACCGCGATACCGTAGCGACTGACACATTTGCTTTTTTGGCTACATCTCGAATGCTCGACATATGTTAGTACCCTAGGCGCTCATACGTGGGTCGTGTCCCGCGCAAAATAGTTCATCAGCCAGTGTTTAAATATTGGTAGGAACTTTTGAGCGCGGCACAGGCCTTGTTCTAGTCACCACCATAAACCTCATTTTTCAGATGCAGTCCGCAGCGCTTGTGTGAATTTCAAGCGTCCAAGCTACCTTTCGATTAGCGTTAGACTATCACGAAATAGACATTCTCTTTTTATTTACACCTGTGTTGTAACCGGTTACAGTTTACTATCCAATGTGTATAAAGAAAATAATAAAGTTGCATACCATTTACCTCAGCGCACTGGTGGAGGCCTCGCGCTTTCGTGACCATGTGATTTGCTGCAACAAGAACCTGAGGATTTAGCCATTATGCGATACGTTCACCAACGACTCAGTCTCATGATGTTCCTGCAGTTTTTTGTTTGGGGCAGCTGGTTTGTCACCCTAGGTGCTTTTATGGGGGCTAATCTCAACGCAACCGGGTCCGAGACCGCTATGGCTTTTTCAACTCAGTCTTGGGGCGCCATCATAGCTCCCTTGTTGGTCGGGCTTGTAGCGGATCGATATTTTAACGCGGAGAGAGTTTTGGGATTGCTTCATCTCACGGGTGCCGGCCTCATGTTCTTGTTATCTGGCGCTGTCGATTTTGAGGGCTTTTATCCCCTGTTACTTGCCTACATGATGTGTTTTATGCCGACACTGGCGCTAGTCAACTCGGTGGCTTTTCGCCAGCTTAGCGATACTGCGGCAGAGTTTGGTAAAATTCGTTTGTGGGGAACCATTGGGTGGATCGTCGCGGGGCTTATGATTAGCTACGCATTCTCTTGGGATGCTCAGCAGGCCGTGGCTGACGGGCTGCTCAAAAATACATTCATGATGGCGGGGATTGTGTCCCTTGTTCTTGGGGTTTTCAGCTTTACATTACCGAGCACGCCACCAGTGCCAGCGAGCAACGAGTCAGCGGGCGTGTTGCAGGCGTTAGGCTTAGATGCATTGTCGGTGCTTAAAGATCGCAATTTGGCGCTATTTTTCGTCATGTCTGTGCTGATTTGCATACCCTTGGCGTTTTATTACCAGTATGCAAGCCCATTCTTAATCGAGTCTGGTGTTGCCAATCCTACGGGGAAGATGACTTTAGGGCAGGTGTCGGAAGTGCTGTTCATGTTGATGCTGCCTGTATTTCTTACTCGCTGCGGCATTAAGTTCACTCTTTTAATCGGGATGTTTGCTTGGGCGCTGCGTTATCTGCTGTTTGCCTACGGAAATGCTGATGAGCTTGTCTGGATGTTTATTGTTGGGATCGCCTTGCACGGCATTTGCTATGATTTTTTCTTTGTTGCTGGGCAAATTTACACCGACTCGAAAGCAGGAGAGCAATTCAAGAGTTCTGCGCAGGGGTTATTGACGCTGGCGACTTACGGCCTGGGCATGTTGATCGGTTTTTGGGCAGCCGGAAAAATTGCTGATCAGTACTCTTCAGACAGTATTGGGCGGTGGGAAACCATTTGGCTTTACCCCGCAGGGTTCGCTTTGCTGGTGGCCATTACATTTTTGTTGGCTTTTAGGGATCGCTCATCAAACTCGAAGAGTGCGGCCCTATGAGTGCAATAACGACAAAGAAAATCCGCTTGGGTTTTATAGGTGGCGGTTCGCGATCGATGATTGGTGTAGCGCACAAGCGTGCCGCGCAAATAAGTGGCGAGTTCGTGCTGTCTGGTGGTGTATTCAGCGCGGAATACGCAGAGAGTTTGCGCTATGCCCAAGTGGAGGAGTTAGATCCAGCTTACATCTATTCTGATGTTGCTCAGCTGATTTCTGGCGAACTCGCTAAGCCAGAGTCGCAACGAATTGAGCTCGTCTCGGTTTTAACGCCCAATGCACTTCACTTTGGTGCAGTTAGCGAATTGCTAAAAGCGGGTTTTCATATTGTGTGTGAAAAACCCATCACCACAACGCTAGAAGAGGCAGAATCGTTAGCGCAACTTATGGCCAGCAGTGACCAAGCCTTTGCCGTTGCCCACACATATACCGGCTATCCAATGGTGCGTCAGTTGCGGCAAATGATCCAAGCGGGCGTGATAGGCCAGATTCAAAAGATCGATGCTCAGTACTATCAAGGGTGGGTAAATGAAGTATTGCATGACGAGGAGAGGCGGCAATCGGTATGGCGCTTGAAGCCAGCGCTGGCGGGACCGAGTTGCTGTTTCGGTGATATCGGCGTTCATGCATTCAATCTGGTTGAATTCACGACGGGTCTGCGTATCCAACAAGTATTGGCAGAGACTGACACCTTCAACTCTGGTAATTCGCTCGATGTGGACGGAACTGCACTTTTCAAAACCGAGTGCGGCGTTCGGGGACTCATACGGGCGAGTCAAATAGCGACTGGCGAAGAGAATAATTTATCAATCGCAATATATGGTCGACTTGGGGCGTTAAAATGGAGCCACGAAAACCCTAGTCAGCTCATTTTCCTACCGTCCAATGCGCCACGTCAGATCCTAACGCCAGGGCATCCTTATTTAGCTGAACTTGCTACTGCAAGTAGCACGTTACCCCCAGGACATCCCGAAGGGTTATTCGATGCGCTGGGAAACATTTACTTTGCTGTTGCGCAGAAAATTAGTGGTCGCCAATACGATCCGGCGGCTTTTCCCGGTATTGACGAGGGCGTTCGGGGGATTTCGTTTATCGATGCCGTATTGCGATCGAATAACCAGATGCAACAGTGGGTAAAGTTGAAGTAACGACGAGGTTGCCGTCGACAGTGGAAGAAATTGCGCGACCAAAGCTGGCAAGGGATCTGTTGCCGGCTTTTAATGCATTACGGTCGTACCTTTCACGATGGATATAGTAGACAGTAAAAATGTAACCCGTTACACTGTTGCTAACATTACGACGCTGATAATGATAAAAATCTAATCACAAGCGCGAAGTCAGGGAGATCCGCGATGAATAACAGGCAGAATTTGGGGTGGCTTGTATGAAGGGCCCCGCTATTTTCCTGGCACAGTTCTTACCACCGGTTCATGAGAGCACTTCGTTGAAGGCTATGTGTGAGTGGGCATCTGGACTTGGTTATAACGGCGTTCAAATTCCCACATGGGATGAGCGTATCTTTGACTTAAAACGAGCAAGCGAGAGCCAGTCTTACTGTGACGAGGTGCTGTCGACGTGTCGAGAGGCCGGTGTCGAAATCACTGAACTGTCGACTCATTTGCAAGGTCAGATGGTTGCAGCGCAGGACGCCTACAGCGAAGCACTTGATCCGCTCGCACCCTCGGAGATTGCGGGTGATATCACCGCTCAACGTGAGTGGGCGACCCAGCAGTTGATGATGGCGGCCAAAGCAAGTAAGCACTTAGGTCTAAAAGGTCACGCGACTTTTTCTGGGGGGCTATTGTGGCATCGCATGTATCCTTGGCCTCAGCGTCCAGACGCGGTTGTGATCAAGGCCTTCGAAGAGCTCGCTGATCTCTGGTTGCCAATTTTAGATGCCTTTGACGAGGCAGGTGTGGATGTGTGTTTTGAGCTTCATCCTGGGGAGGATCTGCATGACGGTGCGTCATTTGACCGTTTTTTAGAGGCAGTCGCCCACCATCCGCGAGCCTGTATTCTTTACGACCCTAGTCACTTCTTGCTGCAGCAGCTTGATTACCTAGCGTTTATCGACATTTATCACTCGAGAATTAAGGCATTCCATGTAAAAGATGCGGAATTTCGGCCGAATGGGCGCTCGGGAGTCTACGGAGGCTACCTGCCATGGCTTGATCGCCCTGGGCGTTTTCGCTCGCTGGGAGATGGTCAGGTCGATTTTAGAGCGATTTTCAGCAAGCTCACTCAGAACGGCTTTGACGGTTGGGCTGTGCTCGAGTGGGAGTGTTGTCTGAAGCACCACGATCAAGGTGCGGCTGAGGGAGCCCCTTTCATTGCTGAGCGGTTTATTCGAAGGACCGATCGATCGTTTGATGATTTTTCTGCCGGTAGTGGAAATTAGGTCATGAGTTTTTTCCATCGCCTTGCGGTTTCTTTGACAGTTGTTGGCTTACTCGGTTGTGAGCCCCAGGCCGATTCATTGCCGGGTGTCGTCGATCAACAAGACGACGCTATTTGGACGGATCTGTTCGCCGGTGGCTTGAAGAACTGGATGAGCATCAGTGGCGGGTCTGTCGGTGACGAATGGCAGTTTGACGGCGGTGTGGTAATGCTGAGTGCTGCCGGTGGAGGCGATATTTTGACCCGGCAACTTTATGAGGATTTTGAGCTTCAGATTGAGTGGAAAATTTCAGAAGGTGGTAATAGCGGGATCTTTTATGGTGTCGCCCCTGATGGGCAGTCTGTTTGGGCGAGTGGTCCTGAATTCCAGATTTTAGATGATGGAGCTTTTCCTAACCTTGCAGGGACAACAGAAACCACCGGAGCTGTATTTGGGTTGTACGTGCCTGAGAAAGCCTCGCCGTTACCTGCGGCTACCGGCTTCAATGCCACCAAAATAATTGTGCGGGCTGGACAGGTTGAGCATTGGTTGAATGGTTCCAAGGTTGCCGATTTTGATATGAAACTCGATGACTGGGTCGAACGCCTTGCCGGCAGTAAGTTTGCGTCTTTTCCCTTGTTTGGACGAGTTTCAAAGGGGCATATCGCGCTACAGGATCACGGCAATCAGGTCTGGTTCCGCAATGCAAGAATCCGTGAGCTTTGATCCCCTGAGTAACGAGTCCGAGATCCGAAAATGGGTTTAGCGGTCATCAGTGGAAACTCGAACAATAGAGGAATAATTGATGGATAGGCGTCAGTTCATGAAACAATGTGGCGTCTTGTGCGCGGCGAGCATGCTGATGCCTAGCGCTCTTGCTGTGGAAAAAATACCAGCGGAGTCGCCCTTATTTTTCGATATTTCCCTCGCACAATGGTCGTTACATCGCCAGCTACGAAGCAGCGCTTTGTCCGTGCTGGATTTTCCCGTCAAGACGGGAGAAGTATTTGGTATCCGAGCTGTCGAGTACGTCAATCAGTTTTTCCCCGATAAGGCTGAGGATGCTGCCTTTCTAAGTCAGCTAAAAGGTCGTTGCGACGATCACGGTGTAGTCAGTTTACTTATTATGATCGATGGCGAGGGTCACCTAGGCGCACCGCTGGAGAGTGAACGCCTGCGAGCGGTCGAGAACCACTATAAGTGGATTGATGCCGCAAAGTATCTCGGGTGTCACTCTATCCGGGTCAATATCACGGGAGTTGGCCGCAGTGCTGATGTGCAGTCTGCCGCTATCGACGGATTATCGCGGCTCTGTGAATTTGCGGCTGCACGAGATATGAGCATCATTGTTGAAAATAATGTGGGCTATGCGTCGAGTGGCAGTTGGCTTGCTCAGGTGCTTAGCGATGTGGGCCTCGATAATTGTGGCGCGTTGCCTGACTTCGGCAATTTCGGTGACTACGACCGTTATCAAGGGGTGGCTGACTTGATGCCCTATGCAAGGGGGGTTAGCGCGAAGAGCTTTGAGTTCGATGCGGCCGGAAATGAATTACAGACCGACTTTCTTAGAATGCTGAAAATCATCAAGCATTACGGGTATACAGGCTATATCGGCGTAGAGTTTGAGGGGGCCGGTGACGAGGATTCAGGGGTGATGGCTACCAAAGAGTTGTTACTTCGCCTCGGTCGGACATTGAGCTAATGCTTCAAGGATGAGTTGCGACTTCTGAGCGAGGCTAATATTGAGATTAATTTGGGATCGGTAAATGGCATCACGAGCTAAGCAAATAGAATACGATGCAATTGTTGTCGGATCCGGAGCTGGGGGTGGTATGGCCGCCTACGTCTTGTCGACGGCCGGTTTAAAAGTACTCATGCTGGAGGCTGGGCGAGCCTATGACCCGGCAAAAGAAACCCCGATGTTTAACTTGCCGAAAGAAGCGCCACTGCGCGGTGCGCCCACTCCTGAAAAACCTTTTGGTTTTTACGATGCGACTATCGATGGTGGCTGGCAGGTTCCCGGTGAGCCTTACACGCAGGGCTCTGACGATCCCAAGCGAGAGTTTCGGTGGTGGCGGGCAAGGATGCTAGGCGGTAGGACTAATCATTGGGGTCGGATTTCATTGCGAATGGGTGAATACGATTTCAAACCATACTCGAGAGACGGCCTCGGATTTAACTGGCCAATTAGTTATCAGGATCTCGCTCCGTACTACGATAAGACAGAAATGTTGATCGGTGTTTACGGCAGTAATGAAGGGTTGGAAAACACACCGAACTCGCCCGAAGGCGTCTTGCTGCCGGCGCCAAAACCACGAGCTTATGAGTTGCTGACCAAGAAGGCCGGTGAGTCACTGGATATTCCAGTAATTCCAGCGCATCTCTCTATCTTGAGTGAAAAGCTTGATCACGAAAATATTCCACCTAAGTTATTTCCAGGTAATGAGCTTGCGCAAAAAGTTACGCGCGATTCGATGCGGTCGCGCGCGGCTTGTTTTTGGGCAACAGATTGCATCCGAGGCTGTTCTATCAAGGCTAATTTTCAGTCTACGACTGTTCTGATCCCTCCGGCCTTGGCCACGGGCAATCTCGATATTGTTACCGACGCAATGGTGCGTGAGGTAACGCTGAACGAGCGGGGTCTGGCTGATGGTGTCATTTACATAGACAAGGTAACTAAGCAAGAAAAGCGCGCAAAAGCTAGGGTGGTGGTGGTTGCTGCAAGCGCTGCTGAAAGTTCACGCATTTTCTTAAATTCAAAAAGCAATCTGTTCCCAGATGGGCTCGCTAATGGCAGCGGCCTTGTTGGTCGCTATCTAATGGATACTGTGGGTGCGGGTGTTGGTGCTCAAATCCCGATGCTGGAGGACTTACCGCCGCACAACGAGGACGGAGCTTCGGCGATGCATATGTACATCCCTTGGTGGAAATACCAAGAGCAGGCGCGCGGCGAGCTGAACTTTTCGCGTGGCTATCACGTTGAGCTGTATGGTGGGCGTCGTATGCCGAGCTATGGCTCTTTTCATGGGTTCGAGCGATTCACACAGGGTGCCTATGGTGTGGAATTAAAAGAAGCGATTCGTCGTTATTACGGATCTTTTCTTTGGTTCGAGGGGCGAGGTGAAATGATTCCGAACGACGACTGCTTTCTCGAGATTGATAAAACCAAGGTCGATGACTGGGGTATTCCAGTCCCCAAGTTCCATTGGAAATGGGGGCAGCAAGAGTTGGATCAGGCCGCACATATGCATAAAAGTATTGCTGAAATTTTCACCGCAATGGGGGGTAAGCTTACCTCGCCTATCCATGAAGATGGTACTAAAGCGATCGCCAATGGTGGCACGATAATCCATGAAGTCGGAAGTCTGATGATGGGTGATCACCCGAATAAGTCCGTGCTAAACCAGTACTGTCAGGCTTGGGAAGTTCCCAATGTTTTTGTAACGGACGGAGCTCCCTTCGTTTCCAACGCCGATAAGAACCCGACACTCACCATTATGGCGTTGGCCTGGCGAACTTGTGATTATATTGTCGAGCAGCTCAAGCGGAGGGATATTAATGTCTGAAAAATCGATGACATTCGACCGCCGAGGTGCAATGAAAATCATTGCTTCGTCCGCTTTGGCGACGCCGGCTGCAAGAGCTTTTGCCGCGACACAAGAACGATCCCTCTCTGACCCTGACTTACTTAACCCCGAAGTGAGCTGGCAGGGTGTGTTGACGGTAAGTGAGCTCGCCATACTCGCTGTCTTGAGCGACTTAATCATTCCTGCGGATGATAAGTCACCGAGCGGGAAGACTCTAGGCGCTCATTTTTTTATCAATGAATATGTTAGTGCGCCATATGACAGCAGCAAGCTCGCGCTGGAAACACTTCGTCAAGGACTGCTTTGGTTGCACAAGACATCTCAGGCGCGCTTTGATTTGGAGTTTACTGCGCTGGACGAGGACCAGCAGACCACGATCTGTGATGCCATTAAGTGGTTGGAAACAGCATCAGCTGATAATCGTCAGGGTGCTGAAATGTTTGCCCTCGTGCGTGATTTAGTATCGACCGCATTTTTCACAACAACAGAAGGCATGGCAGATATTGGTTACGTGGGTAACGTCCCAACAGCAACCTTTGATGGGCCCCCACCCGAGGTACTCAAGCGTTTGGGTCTGGAGGGCTAAAGCAGTGGTACTCCATCGGTTTGATAGGTCAGATCGTTTTATCGACTTATTCACGACTCCAGTGGCGCCATCGATTTTTTTGGGGAATTTAAAATGTCTGTCATTAAGAAAGTTAAAGTACTCATATTTGGGACTGCGCTGACTGCTCTTCAGCCAGCGGTGGCCCTGGATTGGCGTGAGTTCGCTAATTTTGCTCGTTATTCAGAAGCGAATGAGCAACTGTTGGAGCGGGTGAAAATCTCAGATCGAATTGTATTTATGGGCGATTCAATCACCGAAGGCTGGTCGCATTTTGACCCTAAAATGTTTCAGGGAACAGGCTTTGTTAATCGAGGGATCGGTGGCCAGACGACGCCGCAAATGCTGTTGCGCTTTCGGAGTGATGTCATAGCGTTGGATCCCGACGCCGTTGTCGTACTAGCTGGGATCAATGATATCGCCGGTAATACTGGGTTTGCCTCAGTCGAGGAAATTGCTGGAAACGTTATTGCTATGGCTGAGCTGGCAGCGGCAAATGACATAACGGTTCTCCTTTGCTCGGTATTGCCCGCAAGCGACTTCCCTTGGAGTCCAGGTCTAGAGCCCGCTCCCAAAGTAAAAGCGTTAAATCACTTGATCAAAGCGTATGCTGAAGAGGAGGGCCATCGCTACGTGGATTATTATTCAGCAACTGTCGACGATCAAGGTGGATTGCGGGTTCCACAGTTCACAAGTGCTGATGATTTGGTGCACCCAAATATCGCGGGCTACAAAGTAATGGAGGCCTTGGTAAGACCGGCCATTATTTCGGCGTTATTAGAGTAAATGATCCGGCAACTACTAGATGTGGAAAAGAATTGTTTTGGTGG
>Ga0213863_10001336_pt1 | contig 17984 bp, 3 predicted proteins | sample PICome_8_FD_160128 | JGI IMG/M metagenome (GOLD analysis project Ga0213863, IMG submission 160128) | Coastal seawater microbial communities near Pivers Island, North Carolina, United States - PICO497 | ecosystem: Environmental > Aquatic > Marine > Coastal | place: USA: North Carolina | collected... | reverse complement strand
CATTAGAACTTAAGAAACTTATAAATCTATATCCCTGCTCTCTCGGTGTTGCAATTAATCTTGCAATATCTAAAGCGGAAATTGTTCTGTTAGTATCTGTTTTAGGAACACTATTTTTATTGCGCACCCAGTAGTAGTAAATTTCACTAAATGTCTGACTGTCATTGTCGTATATAAAGCGTTTACTAAACTGTGTATCGCCGTATAATGTTGTTCCAGAAATGCCGAGTGTCGAACCTTCTGGTAAATTTGATAATTCGTCCCATGTGCTAGGCAAATAAACAGATTCTACCCATTCATAAACATCTACTGATGCGTCAGGCTGTAATTCATTCCAATTATCTTTTTGGTATTGTATAGACTTTTGATATGGATATGTAAATTTACATTTAGATATATCCCACCAAATTTTTCCAACATGGTCATCTGACCAAAATACTGTATCAGCAGCATCACCGACATTATACGATGCAGGATCATAAGGTGTTTTATAAGTAATATTCTTTTCTGCAGGTCCTGCAATCTTTCCTTGTATTGGATCAATAAAGTCTAGGTAAGAAACAATTTCATCACGGGTTTTATTATACAAAAATGCACTCTTAATTTTTTTAATATCTACAGGATCTGATATTTGTCTAGTTACTGTCCAAGTCTTTGCATCGTAGGTTTTCCTATAATTAAAAAACTCACCTTGATACTGATTATTATCTTGAGCCGATGCACCAATATACAAATGATTTCCATTAATCTTTACATTTTGTTCAGCATTATCGTCGATTACTCCGTAGGTAATTCTTTCTGCAAAAATTAAGTTATTGTTAACTTCTTCATAATAATATACTACTCCTTGATCGTAAACTTCAGGAGTAAATATTCCGTTTACTATAAAATCAGTACTATCGTCAATAAACACCCTAGCATCTAAACTACCAATGGCTAAATTTTCTTCGCCAAAGGACAAAGTATATCCAAACTTTTTGGTTGTAAACACAGACGGTGGTGTAATAATTTGTGGATTGTTTACATCAAACTGTCCGCTAACAAAATTATATATGTGTACTGAACCAATTCCATCTAAAGTTCTCGAGACTGCTAATTTATTCCCTTGTGGATTTAATTTAAAACTAGTTGCAAACCCTACATTGCCATCGGTATCATCTATAGTTTGTTGATATCTATACCTTCCATTATCAAGCACATAAACTACCAACGCAATAGAATTTCCTGTTTGTGAAATTTTTGTTATTAAAATATTTGCATTTTCACTAACAATAAAGTCATCACTAAACAATACTATATCAGTGTTATCAAACTGCGCATCGCCAGTTATTAGACTTGACGTTATCCAAGGAATATATCCAATATATTCCACGTTGTTATCAACTGCTGTCCAACTTGCATCAGTTGAAAGATCTCCGATAGTTGCCGAGGTAATTATATTTGTTTTTGCTTTATATAATCCATTGTTATACAGTACAACACTTCCTTTTCCATATTCTGAATTTATTGCGATAGTACCTCGGTATTTTTCATCAGTAGTTCTCCTCCAACTAATATCTTCCCAACTATTGCTATCATCAATGTCATTATCAGAAGTTAATGTTGTTCTTGCTCTATAATATCTTCCTTCGTTGCTTACTGTTTCACCTATGACATAATTTTCATTAGAATTATATTTTCCTCTATAATTCGTTACATCTATAGGTCCATGTTCAAAGAAAGTTATTATTCCTGAATTTTCTTCTGTGCCCGAACCTTTACTCGAAACACACAACTTATAACCATTATTAGAATTTAATATTTTAACCTTTTTACCAAAATTTTCATTTAATACGTTAAAGTTAAATTCACTTACTAAAACTTGATTAAGAACATAATTATTGATGCCTGACTTACTATAGATAGCCACGGCTCCTACACCATTTAAACTAGGATTACCTGCTTCGTTTGTTTCAATATGATAGATTTGAGACCAGTCTAAGTTTAAAGAACTCGGAGCGCTTGCAGTAATTTCTGAAGCAAGTGTCTGAGTAAGTACAGTATAAAAATAATATTCTTGATCAAAAATTTCGCTATATTGAGAATAAGCAAAATCATTATCAGCTTCGAATACTAAAAACTTTCCGGCATCGCCTGATGGTACAACAGTGTCTGCATTAAAATCGTTTATTTCACCTATAAGCCTGTTTACTTCTCTTACTGTGCCGTCAGTTGTTGTACCTGCTAGTCTAAGTATTTGAACTTGTGCAATATTTGGCTCTAAGTCCCACAATCCACTATTAATTTTAATATATACTCTTACCTTTTGAAAGTCAACACCTGTATTTCTTTTTATATAGACAATAGTAGCTTCATGATCTGTTGGTGTTGGATTTGTGCTAGGTTGACCATTTATGTCTAGTGGTCGTTGCACATCTTGTATTACATCACCAACCTTTAAACCGTATATTGTTCCTTCAAAATTAGTGTATCCAGAAAAATCAATATCAATGTACCCATCCCATACATCATATACAGTTTGAGTTTTATTAGTAATAGCATGTGTAATTCCGCTTGCAGATACATCAATAGCATTTTCATAATTATACATATAAAATTCGTATGACGGATTTGAACTACTACCGATACCTACTAGATTACTACTTACACTGTTTGACAAATTAGTAGGTACTCGTACAATCCATTTATCTGATAAAACTATTCCGTTATCAGGATCGTTGTATGTTAATTGATCAATTATATTAACTCTATCTCTAGATAGATTAACTTCTCCTATACTGTTTACTGTATCTAAGACATTAACATAGTCAATTCTTGTCTGAGTACCTGCATTGTAATTACTTGCTTCTAATACATCAAGATATACTAATCCTTTTCCAGTTTCAAACGGAGTATTAGTAGAAGTGTATACTGGCGAGTCAATTAACCATAAGCCAAATTCTTCAGAAGTTTCACCTAACGTAACTTCAGTATATGTACCAATCGGTGCAGTTAGATCGTTTGCAAAATCATATAAATTTAAAAAATCAGTAGTATCAAAAGTTCCCTTTTCGTCTTTTAAATAAATCATAAGATCAGTTGACGTTGCTTTAACTTTTGCTACAGTTGCAGATCCAGTACTAGATTGTACTATATCACCAGTATCAACTGTTCTTAAATAATCATTAATTATTATAATTCTAGTAATTTTTTCTTGTATGCGATGCCATCCAGAAACAAAGTCTGTAGATATACCAAATGTACTTAATGTATCATTCCATGGTTTATATACTGAAGTTAGTGAACCGTTAACGTATGATAATTCATTCCATTTTAGTCTTATATAGTCTCCAGTTGTGGTGGCAATATGCTGAGCAAGAGGAGCTCTTACAAGAATATGATCATTACCGGACGTTGAGCCTAGTCCAGGATATGCTTGAGAAAGTAACGTTAAGTTTGTACTATCTTGATCTATTCTAGATTCTATGTTAATATAACTATCATATGTTTCAAAAGTCTGTGTTGTTCCTTCTTGTACAATATTTCTATTTGCACGCCATAACGACTCTTTATATTTTACAATATCTCTTTTAGAATACAATACATTAGATACATAGTCGCCTTTATATTTTGTTTTAATTTGACTAGCCCCAGGAATACCTATTGCTAAAAATTCTCCATCATCACTAACAGATACAGACTTACCGTATTTGGCATTTTCTGTACTAAAAGGCAATTCTAAACTTGTAAAAGTTTGTACAAATTCATGTGCAGTATCTTCTCTATTTCGTGTATAGTAAAATACTTTACCATTACCGCTTTCAGGCGATGACAAAAATAAATCTTTATTATTGCTACTTATAGCAAAGTCACTTGCATAGTCTGTAAAAACTTCTAAGTTAGTGCTGTCTTCAGGATCTTCAGGATTAACAATTGACCCTAACACCTTATAAGATGGTGTATTTTCTAATACTGCCCAGCGATTTTCTCCTGCATAGTTATCTATCCATACTCGCTGACTTTCAAACTTAGACTCTCTAGCAATAGTATTAAATTCTTCAAAGTTACTAGCTCTTACTTTTTTAATTGTATAAATGTCAAAGTTTTCTGAATCAAAGTCAATTATGTTGTTGTCTTCAGATACTCTGATAAAAATTTGATTATCTATGTAACTTATTACTTCATAAAAAGAAAATACATTATAAAGTTGTGCACCTACAATAGCAACGTAGTCTCCTGATTCTAAATTAAATCCTTGATTCTCTGTAAGAGTTATAGTTGCATAATATTGATTAGATTCATCAGGAGTTGCAAATACAGAAAGACTAGCGGAGTTAACTTCAAGATCTATAATTTGATATACATTCCAGTTATTTGGATTTTCGAATGTAACCCATATGTATTGTTCGATGTTCATTTGATTAATGTCAACATCTTTTAGGTCAGTTATTGCTGCTGTTTTAAAATCAATATCATCTTCATGAACATAACCACCAGATAAAATATATTCTTTATTAGTAGTAGTTGGGAATGTGTTTACATTAAAATCCTGCGGTTTATCTAAAAGATCAAACGGTCTTACTCTGTAAGTTTTGTCAAATGTTTCTTCAGGTAGATATTCTACAAATTCAATCGATTGCGGAGACTCTCTTAAATTGCTTTGTGTTATAGGTATTTCTATCTGTTTAATATTATCTGTCGAACCGTACTTTCCTACCTGTAGTGCCCATTCTTCGTAAAACTCTAAACCTTGTCCTCTAATAGAATTAAACAATTTATCAAGAGCATTCATAGTTCCTTTATCTTGGATATAACCTTGATAAAATTTATATTGACTTACATCATCTTGTATAATATTTGACAAGTATTCTCTTTTTTGGTAGCCAATTAAATGCTGTGCCATCTTTTGTTGTTCTAAATCAAAGTTATCAGTATCGAGATCATAGAAGTCAGCAAACTGATTAATTTTGTATTCAAAGTTAGCTATTAGTTTTGATTCAGGTTTTTCATTTAACCTTACCCAATTAGTAAATTCAAAATTATACGACCCTGCTACTTCATTATTAGCAACATAATAGTACTCTTTGTATTTTACAACACTTCCGATGTTATAGTCTTGCCATCTTGTCCATTCAGTAACGTGAGTATCGTCGTATATAAATCCAGGTATATTTAATCCGCCTAACCAGTTGTCACTGCGATAACCTAGAACCTTTAAACGTTCTTGTCTATATCCAGTTCTCGGTTGATAAATTTTATCATTAAACACTGTTTCGTTATCAATTATTACAACATGTTCTTTTTGCACTAATGGCAGTGCTAAATTATAAATTCCGCTGTCAGTATTTTTTGTTTTTAAACTAAAACTATTGTTGTCTCTTAAAATACTACTAAATTTTTGCCTTAACGGTAAACCTTGTTCTGATAATAACGAATAGTCGTAAAACTCATCATATATATCATCTACTACTGCAAAATCTTTCTTAAATTCTAATGCATATGCTCCCGGGCTTAACGAAAGTATTGTACCAGAAGCCCAGCCTTCAGACGTCCAAATAACAAACTCTTGAAGTGCATTATTCCAATTTTCTATAGTATTAAATTTATCATTAAAATAGTCAAAAGTAAACCCTGTTGATTTTAAATATTCTTGATATCCTAACAAGAAATCACAAACTTCCTGAGTACTTGTAAGTTTTGTGCCGTAGTTTAAATTAGAAATCTTTGTTTCAAACGTGGATTTAATAACTACAGACTTTCCTCCGTTTACCGGTAGATTGTCTAGTTTAAAATGAACATTAGTATCAAAGACGCTATCACTAGTATAATTAGACGACACTCTATAATATTCGTTTTTATACTTGACTACTTGTCCTTTTATATATTTTTTATTTTCAGTCCAATCTGTACTTGGCTCTGGATCACCACCAAATGTAAACTCTCTATCGCCCTGTCTAGTTAATGGTTTAAAATATTTAAAATTAGGATTATTAAAGTTGTATCCTTTAACAATATATCCATCTGTTGCTTTTTCTATTATTACACCACTATACACAATTACATCTATAGGTGAACTAGTATTTAAAAATACATCATAATTTTCTTGGGGAATAAAAATACCCGACGGTTGATCATTTGTAGGTGATTTACTATCTAATATAATGCTTAGTTTGTCTTTGTCTGTAAATCCTGCTAATTTAAATCCTAACTGATTGTTTATATTTTTTAAATCATACTGATAATCATCATACAATGCATATACATTTGATCCGATTAAATTATGCACAAAATTTACAAGTCCACTAGTAAACACACGTGAATTTTGATTTACTGTATTTGGTAATGATAACGATGCTAAATTAACTTGTTTTTGAGTACTTAGATATACGTTTTGATTTGCATTATTTTTTACTGTTCTTGATGTATCAAAAGCCATAGACATAAAATGTGCAGGTTTATTAAGTAGCATTGCTTTTACTAATGCAAAACAATAAGAACTACTTCTACGCCATGCAGTTTCTACTGGAGAATGATCACCAAATTTGAAAGGTTTGCCTAAATCTCTAAACACAATATTTTCAATATGACCTGATTCAGCCGGTGACTTTAATTTACCTTGAGAATCTACTGGTACAAAATTAAGTAGTCCGGGTCTAGCATATAAAGGATTTATTTTAGTACCATTAGGATCTTTTATAGTGCCTGTTTCTAAATCTTTCCACAATACTATGTTATCAGATGTATAAGGTGATGCACCATATTGTGTTTCCCACCATTCTGGCTTAATACTAAATCCTAACATTTCCCACGGATGTGTATGTGGACGGTCAGTGTCATATGCATTTATGTAAACGCCTCTCCAAAATCCCTCTACCGACTTTCCATTTTGATTTACAGATGTGCTATAATTGTATGTAAACGTATTATCTACATTATAAAAGTCATTTTTAGTATAATCGGATATATTAGATCCTTGCATCCATTGAATAAAATCTTTTATCAGTATGTCGTTAACTTTATCTGAATTAATATAACTGTTTCTATATGATCCTGATATAAAATTGTGTATATTAACTAAGGTTTTAGTATAATCGATCTTAATATTATTATAGATACGTTTTTCAAAATCTAATAACAAGTTATCTCTAAAGTCTTTATATGCTCTAATAAAACTACCGTCGTGACCTCTTATTAATGCAATTACAGGATATTCTTCATAATCGGTATTTGGTGCTACGCCCTTTTTAACTAAAGACTTTGGTGCATAAAAGTATACTGGTAGACCGTTTAACTTTATTGTTTCTACTTCGCCATTGGCATCAGCATCTCTTGCTGTACTTCTATCAATATATAACGGATAAAACCATCCTTGTGTAGTATGATTATTTTCTAATTGTCCATAACATGTATAGGCTAAAGTTGTATTAATTTCATCATCATTAACAAATGTATCATCAATTGTAATTTCTGGATGATAACGAGGATACATTCCTAATTTTGTAGGTGTTGGCGGAACAAATGCTCCATCAGTATTGTCGTATTCATATATTTCTAATATATCACCTGTTTGCTGAACAGAATCTAGATTAATAAATCCTTCATCTGTAAAATTATAATCGAGATTATAAATTAATTGTTTTCCGTTAAGATAAACATTAACTGATTTTTCTGATAGATTCGATAAATTAAATTTCTTAGATAATCCGTAAAACTTATCATCTTTATCAAATATAGTATGTACAATTTTATTTGTTGTATTATATCCTAACATGTCTGAGAAATAGAAAGGCTGTGTTTCAGTTTTATCTTTATTAATTTCTTGTAAAACTTTATCTAAATGAAGTTTTGTTTCGCCGTCAAAGCCTAAATTAGTTGCAGTATTAATAACCTCTCTTTTAAACTTCTCATATTCTTTTGCATTATATTCTATAGCATTAACAATATTAAATTTCTTACTAGTTAAGTGATATAGCGGTAAATTTAAAGGACCTGTATGTTTAATAAATCTTTTTCCAAATTTATCAATATCTCCTAAATCTCGCAGATTACTGTTACCTGGAAACACACCGTCAAATTCTTGCAAATCTTCTACCATTGATAAAACTTGATCAGCAACTTCGCCAAATGTAAAACTTGTAATTTCTTCATTTAACGGATTTTTTTCTAAATTTAAAGGTATTTCATAAAATCCATTGTCATTTTTATCAGCAGCAGAAGTAGTCTTTATTACAACACTGTCATTTTCGTTTAAGTCGTTAGTAAATATTACCGTTGCTTTAGAATCCTGTCTATAAATTGTATAATCGGTAATTTCTTTTTGTATATTATTATTAACAAATACACTTACAACTAAATCATTTAAATCACCAGGAGCATTGTAAACATCAATAGCAAAATTATTTGCAGCATTAAGTGTAGCAATATAATGTCTAACTACTTTCTGACGTGTTTCCATAGGTGTACTTGACCAACCATTTGCATATTCAAATTTGTCTAAAGCAGAATATTTTTTAAGGAAAGATGTATCTGTACTAAGTGTTACAACCGATTCACCGTCCTCGTAACTAAAGGTGTCTGTTAGTAGATTAAAATCAAATACAATATCGCCGCTATTTTCTATGTTACGGTATGTAAGAGGAAATCCTAACTCTGGGTCTTCTGTTCCTCTACCTTCTTTATATGAGAATATTTTTGTTCCTTGGAATGTACTACTATTAAATAATTCTAAGTCACCATAATACTTTCCATCAGCATCATATAGACAGAATAAAGGTTGTTGGTTAGTTTTTGTTTTTTGTTGTGTTTTAATCCAATCTGTTCCATTATAATAGTAAACAATACCCTTGTTATTACTTCCAGATTTTATAAGTACATTTTCATCTAATAAAGGTGCAGTATCTTCTGATTCTATAAGTGTAATCAAAACATCATTATCTATCTTAACTTTTTTAACTTCAAATATTTTGTCTTTTACTAGTTTGTCTGTATCTTTTGTAAAGATAATTCTCATACCCTCTACAATATTCACACCATCAATATTATATCCTAATGAACCTTCAACCTCGCTAAAAACATCAGTAGTAAACGTATCTATTAGATCTACATCTTTTTTAATTTTTGTGCCAAATTTAAATAATCTTAGCCCTGGCTCAAATTCGATGATAGGTCTTTTTGCTTTACCCGACTCGTCGATTGCTTCATTAGAATGATTGTATTCGTTTGTCTTTTGTAAAACGGTCTTATGAAACCATCTGTTTGCTCTTGACCAACTGTTTCCGTCAATACTTTGTCTGCCAATTACAATATAATCTTTTGTTGTTGAATAATTTTCAGCATTATCGAACGGTAACTCATCAAAATCGTTTTTATCAAAGTCTAAAGGACGATCTGTAGAATTTGTTTGAATTACATTAAGAGACTCCTGTGGTACTAGCTTAATTGCAGAACCTACTCCTTCTACATAATAATTGCCTTCAGCGTATTTTTCAGGACTAGTTTGTCCTCTAAAATTAACTTTTAATCCGTTTGTAAATTCTATTCCATTGGCACTAGTGTATTTTCTTGTGCCGATAATATCATCTTCAACATCTAAGAATGTGTTTTCCTCAATGTCGTAAATTCTTATTACACCACTTACATTTATATCATTTTTTGATATGTAGTAAAGTCTATCAGGAGAGTTAAACGGAATTGTAAATTCTATTTTACCTTTTTCAAGATAAACGTTTGCAACTTCTTCGCCATTTTCTCCTAACTTACGAATACCGTCAGGGTATAATGTTGAAACACTTTCGTCATCTTCAAACGTTACACTACCTTCATTTGGTAATACTAACCAATCGCCGGTGTCATATGTTGATCCGAATAAATCAACTCCAAATTTACCATCATCTTTGATGCCTTCTGTTGTAGCAACTACAACTGCTTCACCTGGCTTAAAACTTTTTGTTAGAGCAAATGCTAACGGATGTCCTTCTGTATCTATTTCAAAAGTATATTTTTGACCTCTATATAATCTTAGTGTAGGATTTCTTTCCAACTTAGTATTAAACTGAAACGATGCATCACCGTCAGCATCATCAACTGTAATAGTATATGTACTTTGAACTTCTCTAGACTGGCCTTGTACAGCAACCGAATTTGGTCCATCAGGTAACCAGTAGTATTCTCTAAAATTAACAAATTTGTCCCAATCAATATTTGGGTTCCACGGATAACTTACTTGTGCATTAATATTACTGTGATTACTAGTATCTACATTATAATATTTTAGTTGGTTTATATAGTCATTATAATCTTTATAAAAAGTTACATTATCTAAACTGTCTTTGATAACAGTTGCTGGTTCTAATTGGTAGTTTTCTCTATCTTTACTAGCAGGATCGCCGATGTAATTATCTGTAGATAAAAAACTTTTAGCAACTTTACGTCCAAAGTATCCACTAATCTTTTCTGCAACTCCAGGTTGTATAAGTTGATCCACAGTAGATTGTAAAAACTTTTGATTTGCTTCTGAACGAAAAAATCTAGGTAAAAATCTAGCACTCTGTCTTTTATCGTCATCTGGAGTAGGTAGTCCAAATTCTCCTTGTATATCGGCCATTAGTAACTATATCCTCCGCCATTTGAATTATTCGAACTTCCAGAGTTAGGCGAACTTACACTACTACTCGAACTTGAATTACCGGTGCTTGTTGCACTTGTGTTTGCTGTATTTGATGTAGTAGATACAGTTCTACTTTGTACTTCAGATGTTGACGTAGTAATAGTTGTTACTACATTTCCTGATGCTTGTAAATTATCAGCTGTTAGTTTGTCAACAATTTCTATATTATCAACTGTGGCAGCACTAATAAATATTTCGTCTGATTCGGCACTTATTTCAAATAAACTACCAAATGTCTGTGTCGATCTTTTTGGTACAACAACTATACTCAACAAAGTTGGACTTAACACATTCATTATATAAGAACTAAGTTCTTGGAAGTAAAATGTGTCTCCAAAATCCCAATTTTCAATTTGAAAAAATTGATTTATTAAATCAATAATTTTACTCTTTAGTTCATTGTTGTTAATGGCAATTCTATCATTTTTTACAATTTTAAATGTTACTTGAAGATCTTCGTTAGCTTTATCGCCAAACAGCATTTTATACTTTACTGGATGAAATACAACTTCGTCACTTATACTTTTTATTTGATAAATTTCAGACCCGTAGTTTCTAAATAACTCGTCAGTGCTAGGTGGTAAAGGCTTTACACTAAGACCACCGTTAATATATGCTCGCATTGCTTGATCATACGATTTAACAAGCAAAAACGTATCTAAAATATTAGAAGTTGCTGGATCAATTCTATAATTAGAATCAGAAACATGTACATAATGAAATTTTAAATTATCTCTACCTATAAATGCTTTATAGTCATTTATAATACTAAGATTATTTTGAGTTTTATTTAATACCTTAAATAAATCAAAATCAGAAAAGTAAAAAATCTGTCCATCATCAAAATTTACATAAGAACCTAATTCTGAGTCATTAGCAAATTCAGTATTAATAGTACCATTGCTATTATCAAAATATCGTTGTGAAATGATGTTATCTTTTTTAGTAATTTTCTGGAATATATATTTGTCATTGCCGATAATATCATTGAACACTCCTAGATTATCAGCTATACCATCCGAATCACTGTCAACAAATTTTAACTGTATTTTAGTATTATCAACGTAGCCAAACGAGTCAGTATATGAATCAGAAATATGCCAAACAAAATCGTTATTAAATGCTATATTGTTTAATTGATCAGGTTGTGTGTTAATATTTAAAACAGTAATTTTGTCTTGTTGTACTTGATTAGTCTTAGGATCGTATACTTTGTTATTACCATCATAGAAGAATTTTATTTCGTCTTTGCTTTCAAAAATATATCTTATGTTTCTATAATTAACTGTATATTGTTGTCCGTTAGTTTTAAAATAAAATATCCAGCTCGAATCTAAGTTAGATGAAAGAGTACTACCGGCGTTTTGCAAACCAAATTTAGAAGTTGTATTAATGTCTTCTGATTTTATAAGTTTCCATTGAGCACTATTTTGATCATATCGTATGCCAAAATCTTTGTAAGAAAATGCTCTATCTATTATTTGAGTTTTTAAATCTGCAGATAATGCTAATGCATATTTTGGCAGTATTTCTACTAATAAAGAACCATTAGGAATTACGTCATTAAATGTAATAGGTCCTTGACCTGTTATTGTGTTTAGCGTCCCGTCAGCATCGACTGATTGTACCGAAACCCATTTATATGTAGAGGAACCTGGATGGTCAGCTGTACCTGCCATTATTGTATCGCCCATAAAGTGATACCCTGTAGGTGCTTCAAATTTACACAATGCTCCTGCTTGTAAATTTTTAAGTGCATTTACTGTGTAAGTTCCTACTGGGTAAATGTTATCATTGTCGACGTTGTTTCCGCTAGGTGTAGAAAATATTTCGCCGCTGTCAAGAGTCTTTTCAAAATAACCAGTAGATGCATTTGTAGTTGATGTAACTTGTTTCCAATATGCTTGTAAATCGATTGTGCTTTGTTTAAAGAAATTTGCAATATAAAAATTTCTTATATTTGGAGACTTAATCCTAGGTTCAATGTCACTATATAATATGCCTTCAATATCAGATTGTGTTACAAACGAAAAATTAAAACTATCTGTGAATTCTTCTTTATATAATACTCCGTCATTACCGTATAAATTTGTTGCTGAGTACTTACCGCTTGGATCTCGTAAATCTAAATACCTACTTATTCCACTTGATATTCTATTTACAGTTCGTGTTTTAATAATATCCTGATCAATCCCTAAAGGACCAATATTATAGTCTTCAGCAGTTATTAGTCTGTTTTGTGTATAGTAAGTTGCTGGAGCATTTTGTTTTATATCTGCATCTGTTTCAGACGGTCTTGCATTAGTTACAGAAGTTTTTAATCCTAGTGTAATTGTCAGTGTTTCTTGTCTATTAATTTTACTTACGTAAGGAATTTCGATTGTTACATTACTAATAGTGTTAGGGTTAATTACCATATTTCTATTATCACTAGTTCTATAATACAAACGAAATTTACCTGCAGGTAAATTACCAAATACACCATCACTAAACACAAGATTTACTCTGTCATTTACTCGAGTAGTAACTGCATAAACATTTTTGTTATTAGCAAATAAACTGTTATAAATTATGTTGTTACCTTCAACCGAATCAAGTTTTGTCCATAAATCAAGTTCAAAACCATTGGTGTCAATACCATATAGCCATAAATCAGAATTATTAATATTTGAATTATCAATAGCAACAGTTTGATTTGGAATTGGGTTAGTAATATCAAACACAGCACTATCCATTGTACCTTGTCTAAAGTGCATAAAAAATCCTGTATTTGAACTTCCGGCGCCTTGACCGTCATTTCTATACACAAACGATGGACTAACTCCAGGTAATGGTGGTTCTTCAATTATTGAATCTTCGCTTATAATTGTACTTGTAACTTCGAATTTAGTAGATATACCCTCTACTACAGCTTCAAAATTATATATCGGAACATCTGCATTTAACGCATTAAATGTATATTGCTCAGTAGTAATATTTTGTAAATTTGCAATGTTAGATGGATTTCCAATAGAGTTTTCACCTGGCAATGCAGAATTTAAAATTTTATTAAATTGTTCAAAATAATTAGGATTTGATCTGTCATTCCATACTACAGTTTTATTGGCTAAATTATTACCGTTAGTATCAATAATACCTTCAGTAGTTGATACACTATCAAACTTTAATAGTCCGTTGGCTGCTTTGTTCCTTGTAGGATTATACGAAATTAATCTAGCTAATCTTAGAACACTTTCTCGACGTTCTGCTGTTTCTAAAAAGTTTTCTCTAGCATTTAAGTCAATTCTGAAGGATAAGTTTTGTCCTAAAAATGCAATTAAATCGATTAGCGCAAGATATTCTGAACTTTCAATATAATCATTAAAGTCTTCTGGGTAATTTTGACGTAGGTAATTAATCATTGTCCTACGTAAGTTGTCAAAGTCGTAACTTTGAAAGTCTGCATTACGAAAAGACTGATAAACTCGTTTCCAATCTTCTGTTGCTAATAATCGCGATTGCCTATCAGTTGATGACATAAAAATTTCCTTCAATAATGTTTATATTTATGCAAGGAAATAATAGTATCTGTTATTAATCTTTAGTACTTTGTTGATCAAATCGAAACAATAATTGCTCTGAAATATTGTAAGGCAGATAGGATAATAAACAACTTACTTCAATACCTGATTCATAAGTATCAACAAATACATTCTCAACTTGAACTCTCGGATCATAGTTTACAATATTTGTAACATTCTCTAATATAGCATCTCGCACATCATCAGTAAATGGTTCCCATAATAGATCCCAAATTACACATCCAAAATACGGATCACTTAGTTTTTCGCCACGTTGTATATGGAAATGATTAATAATGTCTTGTTTAATAAGCTCAAAATCATATAATGCAAATCCTTCGGTATTTTCGTTAATACTAGAGAATCCTCTATAAGATCTTCCAACTGATGATGGCGTCGGTTTACCTTGTACAGTAACCCTTTTGTATAGATTTTTTTCTAATGAACTCATACTGTATTTACCTTATGCAAATGCTGATCGAATACGAGTATTTTGCTGAGCTCTACCACTAGATATTTTAGAAGCCCATGTTGCTGTTTGATTATACCAAGAAAAGCCGCCGCCTCTGTCATTTCCAACAATATCTACGTGTATATTACTAGGCCAAGACATATAAGGTCTACCATTCTTTTTGTAGCCACCTACAGCACTACTTCCGCCGTATTTAATAAACAGTCTTCCAAATTCTGCACCTAACGCAGTATTCCATAATATTTGATTTTCTGGACTTACTGAGTTTTCATAAATTCTAATATCAGCAGCAGATCCAAAATTGTGTCTAGGCGAACCCGTGCCTACTAATATGTCAGGTTCAGATGGATGTATCCAGCCTTTTTGACCGCCGATATACCCTTCCCAGCCGCCTTCTGATAGGCACTGATCTTTTGGCATTTGCCCGCCGCTAAAGATTTCTACTTTTACATCTAATTCTAGTGCAACTTTAATTAATAAATCTTCAAGTCGTTGTTCGCATCTAAGCCTGCGAGCCTTACCTTTACAATCATAGTATAACGGATCTCTGTTTACTCCTTCTTCACCGTACTTTACTTTGCCGTATGCTTTTCCAGTTCCCGAATATGGACGATAATCAGGATCAGTTGCAGGTGGAGTTTGTGAACTTGGTGTTCGATCAATCGGCATAGTATCAGCATCGTCGTTTTCGCCACTGTTAGGTATAGTACTGCTAGTAATATTCCCGCCTGTGCCTAATACTCTGATAGAACTAGCAGATGATTTACCTTTATCAAACGCATCAGGAGAAACAAACACATCAGTACTTGTAAGTGTACCAATCGATTCTCTGTCTGTTTTGTCTCTTTTAAATTCTACAGGGTTTAAATTCTCATGATGTGGCCAAGGCTCGTGCTGCGGTGCTCTTGGTACAATAGTTTGGTACGGAACTGGAGTAGGATTACCTGGAAATACATATGGAAGTGTATGAGTACTTAAAGGCGTAACGTTACCATATCCTCCGCTATCTCCATTAGCCTTACCTCCATTATCTCCTCCAGATGATAATCCAGGACTTGCGTTTACTAACGCACCCGATGCAGTTTTATTAGGTAACGGTAACTTCGTATTTTTTGCTAACGCCGCAGGTATTGATGTCGGAGCCGGTGGGTTTGAAAATGTCGATGTTGATTTAACTTGTAAATTTCCATTAATATAATTATTAGTTGCTTTTATATTAACTAGACTAGATTCTATATCTAGTTCGCCTGTACTTTTATGATGAATTGTTCCTGCTGACAGATTGCTAATCTTAGAAGTGTCAGCAGTTAATGTTTCGTTAACAATATTCTTTTGTGCAACATTTTGTATATCACCAACTATAGTTTTGTTTAATATATTTTGTCCAGCTGTTGTGTTTATAGTGTTACCAACTTTGGTGTTTATATCCTCGCCAATATTAAAGTTTGCAAATTCACTGTCTAAGTGATAAATTCCTTCTACAAAATCATACATATTAGACCCAGATGTTCTATAAAAACTATTCGCTGACTTTAAATGTATGTCGCCTTCAGACTCTAAATAAATATGTTTTGCTTTAATACTTAATATTTCATTTTGTGAGAAATTATTAGCGCCGCCTGCAGAAGTATTGTTATTACCTTTTACAGCAACATTGTAATCTCGTTCTGCAAGAATATTTGTATCGAATAAACTTTCAATTTGCACTCGGCCACTTTCAATACCGGCTTCACTTGCCTTATAATCACTCCAACGTGCAGACGCTTTAACATTTACATTTCTACCTGCTTCCATATTGATATCACGTTCGGCAGTAAAATTCAAGTCAGTATCTGTCATTATCGAAATACTGTCTTGAGCATGTATATCTATTTTACCGTCTGACGATAATTCAATCCAAGCAGTACCTCTTGAATTAGCAATATAGATTAAATCTTCTGAATTATGTAATAAAATCTGATGTCCGGTTCTAGTTCTAAAACGCATTAATTCATTATGAGGAATAGTTTCGTCGCCGCCTTCTTCTAGTCGCTGTCTATTAATATATATAGGCGGTCCATCCTCAGCATGTGTTGCTCTTATTAACTTATCGTCTCCGTCATCCATTACAAAACTACTACCACCGAGTCTATTAAACGGTACTTCAACGCCCCCGTCGGTTTCGCCATAATGAGATTTAGGACTACCCTGACGCTTATCCATCGGTCCTGGAGTAGAAAGTCCAAATACCATACTTGGTACTTCTCTTACTGCGCTTGTTGTAGTTGTTCCTCTTGCTTCGTCTTCAAGTAATCCCTGAATCTGTAAAACACTTGTAAAATCTTTATTATATGGTCTAGCAAACTGTGACGGATTTGTCTTTTCACCTGTTTCAAACGCTTTATTATATTCGCCTACAGGTAGTTTTTTACCTCTTAATTCTTTTGGAGTTCTTTCTGTAGTATTTTTTGTGCTAGGACGTCCGTCTGGTATTGAAAAATTCATATTTTGATCAGGTATACATCCAATCCAATAACCATTACTAGAATTTCCTTCTGCAAATATAACCAATACTCTAGTTCCATAATCTGGTGGAACTGCCCACATACCATAACTTTTTTGAGAATTTTCAAAACCGTCTTTAGCCTTTAAATTATTTACTGGTGTTACTCCATAAAAAGGAGATAGGTATTTTACCTTTACTAGTTGTCCACTACGTTGCGGTGTATTACTGGCTGCATTATGTCGTAAAATTTCAACCTCTAACGACCCTTGATAATGAGGATCTAAATGGTTTATAATTATGGCTTCAAACGGGCCAGGGCCTCGTAGATTTGCATTTTTTAAAAGTCTAGTTCTTTTATAACTTAACATTTTTACTACCTATATTTGTCATTATTTAAAATGTAATTAATTCTGTTGTGCCGTCTGCTCTTAATATTTCATAATTTATATATACATTTGATTCAGTAAGATAACCTGTAAACAAATCTCCTTCATTTAAATTATTTTCTACATCAGGAAAGTCTGCTGGTACATAAAAACCAGTTATTGTACGGCCTGGAGCATTTATTTGTGCTCTGCCATCGGAGTTAGTAGAAATACTAGATACTAATTCATCATAATCTGATGAAGTGAATCGAATGTTTTCTGCTAGACGCTTTTTAGCTTCAACTTTGTTGCTGTATGTGTTTCTTTTTATCTTTTCAAAAGAATTTTCCATAGCGCCAGAACCGTTATACATAAATTCATACCCTGGTTTAGTAACTATAACCTCTCCCGTGTTTGAATATGATATGTCAGTATCTTTAGGTGCTTCGCCTATTAC
>Ga0213863_10001333_pt1 | contig 17998 bp, 20 predicted proteins | sample PICome_8_FD_160128 | JGI IMG/M metagenome (GOLD analysis project Ga0213863, IMG submission 160128) | Coastal seawater microbial communities near Pivers Island, North Carolina, United States - PICO497 | ecosystem: Environmental > Aquatic > Marine > Coastal | place: USA: North Carolina... | reverse complement strand
CTTATACTTCTACTGCTATCTCAACAATTGCTAGTCATTTAATTAATACTCCAATAGATATGGCGGTATCGAACTCAAGCTTTGATACATCTGAAAGCTATGCTGCGTTTGTTATGACTGACGGAACAATAGCTTTGTTTAACTCAAACAGGGCTGAGAAGAGAGCGTCTTGGACAAAGGTATCTAGTGACTTTGGATCGTTTGATGCTGTGACTGCACTAGGCAATGTTATCTATGCTACGATCAAAGACTCTGATGGCAACTATTATTATGGTAGCTTTGAGAATACGACAGACTTTGAGATTGGATTAGATGGCTGGAGAGAGAGATCTATTGTTAGCAATGAGGTTGATCTAAGTAGTATAGCTGGTCAACCTTGGGGCAACGGAGATACGGTGACTGTGTTGGCTAAAGATGCTGATGATACTCAGCTTTCTCATTTGGGTACGTTTACTATATCTGGGAATGTAATTGATCTGTCTGCTTACTCAGCGTTTAACTACACTACAGCTTACATTGGGTCTGCGTTTACCTCTAAGATTATTACTAATCCTATTGATGCTTCGATGGGCAATGGTCCTGCGACTGGTGAGATTAGAGGGCTGACTAACATTGTAGTTGATTTTAAAGACACTAGATCAGCTAAGGTAAACTCAAGACCATTGGTTACAACGTCAGCGTTTAGCGGCAAGAAAGAATTTCGCTTGTTGGGGTATAACCGAACAGCGCAGATAACAATAGAACAAGATCACCCATTACCATTGCAGGTTAATGGATTAGTAGCGGAGCTAGTAGTTTAATGGACCCATTTACAATAGCCATGATAGGGTCGTCTGCATTAGGTGCAGTAGGTCAGATTGCAGCGGGTCAAGCGCAGCAACAAGCTTCTCAGTTAAATGCCTTTCAAATGGAAACTGAAAAGAAGTTAAATAAAACTCAAGCTTTGCAAATGTCTAGGGCTAGGCGCGAAGAATATGACTTGGCAACTTCTGCTAATATAGCTGCATTTGCGGCTGCTGGTCGTAATGTTACTGCTGATATAGGTTTTGCTCAACAGCAAGACAAAAGTGTTCAAGCGTTTCTGCAAAGACAAAAAGATATTATAGACCAAGATACTTCTCGTATAGATCAGCAAGTACAGTTTGAGAATATGAAGACCTCTATGGCAGCCATGGCTGAAAGACGCCGTGGTCGAAATGCACTAACGGCTTCCTTGTTTAGCGCTATTGGAACAGTGGGTCAGGGCATTTATCAATATGAAACAGTAAGGACTTAATAATGGCTGTAATTAGACAAAGAACTCAAGTCTTTAATCAGCCAGTTGGTGTTGTTAGAACAGATGCTGGATCTGCTCAAGTAGGAGAGGCTATTAGCAGTGCAGCTGTTAGGATTTCTCAGTTGGCTTATAGAGAGGCCGCTCAGAATGCCGAGAAAGCTGGACAGCAAGCAGCTAAATCACAGCCATCAGATAAAATTATAGCAATAGATCCAAGCACAAATATGCCTGTGGCTTATACGCCGCCAGCATCATTTGGTTCTATTGCTGCTAAATCATATCAAAATATGATTGATCGAAGATTTGAGGAATCAATTCTTAATGAGTTTGCATCTAAAGGATCTGAGTTTGCATCAAGCTCTCAGACTGCGGATCAATATAAAACTCGTATGACCAACTACATACAAGAAATGTATAACTCAGAAGGAGAAGCAACTCCTTACAGCAGGTATATTCAAGAAGCAGGATCTGAGTATGTTGCAAGTACATACGCATCACTAGCAAAAAAGCAGGCTGAGGCAGCGAAGAAAGCATTAAAAGATCAGCAGTTAATGTCTGGTTATCTTGATGAAAGAAAATTAGCTAATCTTGTTTCTGAAGGCGCTTCTAATCAAGACATTTTATTCTTAGCTAATTCTATTCGTGCTAAATACTTAGACTTAAAAAATACAGACAATATGACGTTTGCGTCATGGAGGTCAGCTAATGAACGCATTGATGGGCTTCAAGGCTTATCTGCTAATAATAATCTTGTAGATATATACTCTACACTCTCACCTTCAGATCAGTCTATGTTTAAACTTGGGCTTACAAATCCAAGAATTATGTCTGAGCTTGCTGATAAGATAGAGCATAATAATTTAGAAGCTTTAGCTATAGAAGCAAAAATAACAACAAGTATACCAACCTTGATTGCTGGTCTGGATTCATTTGCTTCTATTAGCGAAGAGTATGTAGCGAATCAGGTTGGCAACTATGTATCTGAGTTTGCCCCAACAATAAGTGCATCTACAACAGTTGATGATATATCGGCTATGATACTTAGAATTGAAGATGATGATGTTGCTGAACAAGTTGGAACAGAATTATTTGCTAAATGGATAGAAAAGAATTTAGATGTAGCTGGAAAAAAAGCTAGTGATTTAGATATTATTTCTGAAGCCCTTCAAAATGAAGCATCACCAGATTATCAAGCAATAGCTGATTTGATTGGTGGTGATAGGGACGAGTTTGGAAGAAGCCATGGTGACATAGTGGCTGGTATGATCCAAACGATGACTCAAAAACAAAGATCTAATCTTGCGTCTGAAATATCTGATAGACGTGCGGCTTTATCTAGGATGGAAAATGCTGCTGACTTAGAAAAAGAAGACAGATTGCGTCAAAGTTTATCTGATTTTCAAGACGCTACTGATTTGAATGCAAGCTTTCAGTCTGCTTTATCAAACATAGAAGCGTCTGGATTAGATGAAACAACTCAGCAAACTTTAATAACTGCCGCTAGAGAAAACTTTGCTCTTCAGTCAAGGGCTAAAGCAGATAGAATACAGTTGACTACGGTAGATCTTGAAGAATTAAAAGACGCAATAACTCAAGAGGAAACAAATCTAACAGGCAATGCTAAGCAGGCTTATGACTTATTAAGAGAAGCTTATAAGTTTGATCCCGCAAGTACGTCTGCTTATTTAGATAGAAAACTAACAGCATCTACGAATCAAAACAATAGATATATTAATGGCATTAGAATGGATTCTATTGCTAGCAATCTACCTAGCGCTTCTCCTGATGAGTTAGCTTTTTATGACAAACAATTATTTGAAGGTATTAATATTAATGCTGGAAATATGTTTGATTTTTCACAAATTGTAGACGGGCTTAATCAAGGGGTTATTCTTCCATCAGCTAAGATTGCTTTAGAATCTGCTTTAACTTCAAATAGCGAAGATAACTTAAATGCTGGCATCCAAGCATTTGAGCGTTATTCTAATCTTGAGGTTATTACGCGAGATGGTCGTCGTACTACTTTAGACACAATGCGCAAAGCTCTTAGCCCAGAGTCGTATGCTTTATATTCTGCAATAAGTCAGTCTGCTCGTGCAGAGGGTGTAGAGCCATTAGCAATTGCGCTTGAGTTTAGAAACTATGAAGGCAACATTGATGCCGATATTAAGACAGACCTTGAGTTGCCCAAGAACGCAAACATTGGAAGAGCATTAGACGCTTACCCAATGAGTGCTAATTATAAAAAAGAAATACTAGCAATGCTTCGGATGCAAAAGGTAAGAGGCAATGTAATTACTGAGGATTCAATATCTTCTATAATAGATAGTTATACCTCAAAGATGCGAACAGATCCTAATGTTATTGGATCTTATATTGGTGACAGTACTGTATATGCTAGGAATAATTTTTTTGCAGATTCTGAGATTATTGCGCATAGAGAACAGATAACTAATCTTATTGCTGATTCTGGCTTGTTTAATGACCTTCTGAAAGGTGGCACTGCATTAGATTCAGCGGCTGCTGGTTTTGCTAACATTATTGGCGGCAATCTTTTACTTACATCGAGAGCTATTGTTGAAGAGTTTACTAGCGGCGTTGGAGCTAGTGAAGAACTAAGCGATAGAGACAGGTTAAGACGAGGACTGCAAGCCTTGAACATAGAGCTAAGCTATAAGCCTGTTGTATCTTCATTTAATCAAGGTCAACCTATGTACGAGGTGGGGTACATAAATGATTATGGTGGATTTGAGCCAATTATAGTTAATGACACAGTTTTGACTTTAGAAAAGCCAAGGGTTCAAGCTGATCGAAAAGCAGATATGAGGTTTCAATCTCTTAATAATTTGCAAACTTCTGTTAAAGCAGACGCGCCTGCTGGTAGCAAAGCTATTGCCGAAATTAATTATATAGCAACACTAGACCACATGACTGAAGAGATGTTCTTGTCTGATGCTAACAAAATGAGAGAATACAAAAAAATATTTGGTGAAGATGACATGGCGTTAAATATTTTTAGAACAAAAAAAGAGTCGTACAATGCTCTTAGCAATGCACTGCAAATAGAAATGACAGAGCCAAATCAATGAGAATAGTTGTTCCAGAAGCAGAGCCGTTTAATATTGGCAGACAGCCAGTGCAATCTACAGTGCCTACACTTGGGCAAACGGGGAATGCTCAATATGGAAGACTGTTTAACCCGATAAAGAACCAGCTGAATTTTTATTCAAGAGTTTCAACCTATGATCCGGAGTCAATTGATCGCGTTGAAACAATAATAGAAAAGCAGGGTCTTAATGAAGAAGATGCTCGTTATCTTCGCTTATTTGGGATTGGCTCTCAAGATAACTTTACTTCTGCGCTAGAGTTTATACAGAAGCGTAGAGATAACTATAGCGTATTAAATCGCTCTACTGGTCTTAATTTATTTCTTACCGATCCCAGCCTTCATGCGTCTATTGCTATTCCTTACGGTGGTGTTGCGGCTTCTTTGCACCTTGGTAAAGGTCTTAATGCTTTAGGTTCTACATCTGGCCTTAGTCAAGCAGCACGCGCAAGGCAATTAATGAAGGGCAAGGATCTTACTGCTAAAGATCTTTCTAAGATAGGCGCTCTGGATGCAGCAGTCGTAGATGGCAGCATAACGCTCACTGAGGCGCTTACTGAGATTAGCGAGGGTGAAGATCCAGCAACTGAAATAGGCAATGCAGCGCTCTATACAATGGGCACAGCGGCTGTTGGTGGCCTTCTTGGCTTTGGAATAGGCACAACGTTGAATAGACCTATTTCTGCGCAAGCTAGACAAGCAACATTTGGTCGTAAGTATAAAGAATATCTTAATAGTGTTTCTGATGAGCCAGCAAAAAGAGGCGAAGACTTATCGTTTACAGGTGAGTGGTTTAATAATTCTTGGTTTATGAAGGCAATACCAACGCCTATTCGTGCAACCATACAAGATAAGAAGTTACCAGACTGGGCTAAGATGGACATGCTTCAGCTTGGTGGTGATAATGGAATGCCTTTTGCTATGAACCAACTTGGTAAAAGTGTAGGTAGTTCTACGCTTACTGAGTCTGCAAGGCGTCAAGGTGATTGGTTTAAGGCTCTTGATGTTATTAATCAAAACTATCGTGAGGTAAGTCCACGTGGCTCTGCTGAGTTCTTTAATGTTCCTGTTGGGGAATATGTAGAGCGTGTTCGCCGTAAGCTAGGCAAAGATAGCTTTGCGCCTGATGAGTGGTATAATCACATTGGGCGCTTAATGGTTGATGAAGTACCATATGAAAAAATGACACCGCAAGAAGCAGCTTCGGTGCAAGCTGCTCGTAGTTTTTTTGAGCAGTATGGAAAAGAACTAGAAGAAGTTGGCCTTATTAATCCAAAGGATCTTTTTGAGGACAACTACTTAAAAAATGTTGGCCGTCAGATGGAGCTTCAAAGCGTTACTAAAAGCATCGTTGAGCAAAACAAACGATGGATGCGCCCACAACAAGATAGGCTTTCAAAAGATTTAGAAAAATTAAACAACAAGCTTAGGCAGCTTAATAAAACTGCTACAACTAGAGGTCTTACTAATAAACAAGTTAAGTATAAGGCAGATCTAGAAGAAGAGTTTGTTATGAAACAAACTTTGCTAGGTCAGTTTGATGATGCATTTGACAAAATACAAAATGCAAAATCAATTGATGAACTAGCTTTGCTTTATAAAGAGTTAGACCTTACAGCTGACATGCGCAGGGCTTTAAAGGATCTAGCTAAGGCTATGGATGAAACAAAGGTTAGAATTGATAATGCTATAGATATAATGGATGAGATGCCATCAGTTAAATCTCCCAACAATTACCTCATGCGTATCTTTAATCGCCGTAAGATTGAATCAGACCGAGAAGGTTTAAAGAATATCTTAATGAATTGGTTCCGTGAAAACCCACAGATTATTGTTAAGGGTGATGACAAGCTATTTAAGAAACAAGAGTTAGCAACTGATCCCGTATCTCTTGAGCGCAGAGCTAACGAAACTATAGACAACATTCTTGGAGAAACAGACGAGGATGCCGTTGATGCAATCTTTACTGGGTTTGGTCGCAGCGGCCCACTTGTATCTCGTCGCCTTAATATTCCTAATCACTTGATTAAAGACTACATTGTGACTGACATTAAGGAAGTTATGATTGCTTACACCAATCGTGTTGGCCCACGACTAGAGTATCACAAACGTTTTCGTGATCCTGAAACTAATCAGATAATGCCGCTAGAAGGAAGAATAGATTATTACAGATCTAGGCTTATCAAGGATGGTGTTGATGAAGCTACAATAAATAAGTTTATTAAAAACTTTGTTGCAATCTATGATCAAGTGGTTGGCACAACGCTTAAACGTCCTGATGCTATAGACACTAAAGTAGCTGACTTTCTTAGAACAGCAACAAGCTGGACGTTTCTTGGTGGCTCTGGTTTAGCGGCAGTTGGTGACGCTGCGTCTTTGTTTATGGATCATGAGCTTAAAGCTATTGGCAAGTCAGTGCTTGGCACAATGGACGATATATCCTTAAAGGCATCTAAGAGAGAGCTTAATCTAGCTGGTGAGGCATTAGAGATTGTTCGTGGTATAACTCACTTGCGGTACATGGAAAGCCTTACGAATGATGTGTTTAGCAAGACTATTCCTGATAAGCTAAACAATGCTTTTTATATCATGAATGGTTTGGCTCCTGTGACTGTAGCCATTAAAACATTTGATGGTTTGCTTCGCGGTCATACTATTATTGATTCTGCTATTAAGCTAGGAACGGGTAAGGCTAATAAGTTTGAAAAAGAGTTTTTGGCTAGATATAATATTACTCCAAAATTAGCTAAGCAAATAGCTGACTCTCCTTATGAAAAAAGCCAAGGTGGTTTATTCTTGCCAAATACAGAGGCTTGGACAGACGAGGCAGCAGTTACTGCATTTAGAAATGCCTTATCTTCTGGCGTTATGAACAGAGTAATTATGGGTACGCCAGCAGACAAACCAATTGTAATGAGCGGCGTTGCTTATATTCCAGAGCATTTAGCTAAAATGCTTCCGTTTGAAACTACTGTTGACCCTAGAGTTAAGGGGTATCGAAGAGCAGAGAGTGGACTTCTTGCTTTGCCGTTTACTTTTTATAGTTACACAATGGGTGCTTTGAGTAAGATTACTGCCAACCATGCTTCTGGTGCGGTTCGCAACCGCTTGTCTCATGTAGCTGTTGCTATGGGCCTTGGGTATATGATTGTAAATGCTCGCACTCCAAGCTGGGCTTGGAAAGATATGGACATTGAGGACAAGATTATGAGGTCTTTTGACTTCTCAGGTCTTGCAGCAATTTACAGCGATATGGTTTATCGCGGTATAGCAATGGCTAGCGAAATGGGATTAGAGAATAACTTTCCTATTCAGCCAAAGTTTCAAGCTCCACCAGATAAAATCGGTGCGTTGGTTTCTTTAGGTGGCGCTCCTGCTGATTGGAGTTATGAAGTTCTAAGTTCTATTGGACAGATGCTTTCTGGCGATGTTCAAGACGGAGCTAAGGGTTTAATTCGTATGACGCCACTTATAGAAACAATGGCAACTGGCGATATAATAAAAGATACAGCAAAAGATCTTACTGGCTACTTACCTAATAGGCAGTGATTTGTACTAGACTATTTGTGCATTGAATCTCTCTGCTTCTTTGTGAGAAAAGAAGTAAGCGAGGTGAACTATGTCTATAAATGTTGCGAATAATAATCCCCATGTTGTTTACACTGTTGCAGAGGGTGCGACCCAAACAGTATTCTCAATTACCTTTGAGTTCTTTGATGATGATGAAGTACAGCTGTATGTAGACGGTATAATAAAAACTCAGGGATCTGGTGATGGTAAATATACTATTACTGGCGGTGAGGGATCTACGGGCACAGCAACATTCAACACGGTATCATCAGGCACACAGCCAGTAACAGGTGCAACTGGCGGCAGTCAGGTTGTTGTAACAAGAAACATACCTATTGAGCGAGTAACTGATTTCTCAGCAGGGTCAGATATAAACCGAGCAGCTTTAAATACTCAACTCGACACGCTTACAGCCATTGCTGCTGACAACAAAATGCGATCTGTTCGTGCGCTGACTGCACCCATATCAGACCCAACTGATGTTGGTACAAATCTTATTATTCCTAAAGCAGCAGACAGGGCTAACGGTTTTCTTAGCTTTGATAGCTCTGGAAATGTAGCTATTAACTCTGTTGTTGATTTAAGCTTTCTTACGCTTGAGCGGTTAGACATTGATAACGTTCGTATTGATGGAAGCACTATTAGCTCTATTGATAGTGGAGCTCTTACTATTGGAAGTGAATTAATTGTATCTGGCAATTTAACTGTTAATGGAACAACGACAACTATTAACTCAACAACGCTTACTGTTGATGACAAGAATATTGTTTTAGCTTCTGGGGCTGCTACTAGTTTAGCTGCTGACGGTGCTGGTATTACAATAGATGGCGCAAGCGCTTCGCTTACATATGTTAATTTAACTGATGCCATGACCTTCAACAAAGATGTTGATATTGGCGACAATGTTATTGAGAACGCGCAGAAGCTACATTTTACAGAGAATGTTTCTTTGTATCCCTCAGATGGTGATGACAGCATTCTTAACTTACAAACTGACGATAGCGGTGCTGGTCAGCTAAGGTTTATTACTGGCACTGGGGCTGGTGCATTTCGTGGTGGGGTTGTTGCTTCTACAAGCAATATCTTTGGCTTAAAGGATTCAAACGATCAGATATTTATTAAGTCGCAAGATGGTAATTTACCCACTCAAATTCTTCATACATACGACAGTCCAAGTGCTGGTAACGTTGTCCGTATTGAAGCTGGTTCAACTTATGTAAAGCTATATGGATCTGATGGCGTAGAAGCTCAGAAGTATAAAGATGCTGATGATACTAGCTATTATTTAGAGCCAGCTGGCACCTCGGTACTGGCTACTGTTGGGGTTACTCAACTTGATGTTGATAACATTACTATTGATGGTAATACGATTAGCTCAACAGATACTGACGGAAACATTAATCTGCGCTGCAATGGTAATGGCGTTGTTGATGTTGACAGTGAGTTGTTTATTTACGGCAATGCCACTAACGGCACAGCGGCTTATGTTCAGATTGGTAATACGGATACGGGCGGCGATGATATTCGCATACAAGGCCCGAATCCTAACTTTACCTTATATGACTCAACTGCTGTTGCTGATGGTGTTGCTGCATATACGGGTGGCGTTAATTTCTATGGGCAAAAAACAAACACAGCATATCACCAATACTCTGCTATTCGTCCTAGAATTATTAATGGTCTTGACAGTGATACAGCAAAAACGGGCGCCTTACATTTTGGTGTAAGCGATGGGGCTAGTTCTGCATTAACAAATATTATTTTTAAGGTTGAGCCAACTGGTGCAGATGTAACTGGTAACATTACTGTGTCAGGTACGGTTGATGGTCGTGATTTACAAACTGATGGATCAAAGCTAGACGCAATAGAGGCATCAGCAACGGCAGATCAAACTGCCGCAGAAATTCGCACACTAGTAGAAAGCGCAACAGACAGTAACGTATTTACTGATGCAGATCACACAAAGCTAAACGGTATAGAAGCAAGTGCAGATGTAACTGATGCAACGAATGTTGCGGCGGCTGGTGCGGCGATGGTATCTGCAGCAAACTTTACTGGTGATGTTACGGTAAAAACATCTGACGGTGCAGAGCTTAAACTTCAAACGTCTGACACAACTGTAAATATTAATAACGTTCTTGGTAAGCTTAGTTTTAATGCGCCAGATGAAGCAGGCGGTACAGATGCAATTCTTGAGGCTGCATCTATTAAAGCTGTAGCTGCAAGCACATTTACATCCTCTAGCAATGCAACACGATTGCAGTTTTCCACAGGTAATAGTGAAGCTGCTCAAATAAGAATGACTATAGCGCCAGAAGGCACAGTGTCTGTGGGTTCTATTAGCACTAATGCTGGTTATAATGATGGCACTGCTATAATGTCGGTTGGGCGTGGAACAGATACATTTAACATTCTTGCTATAAACCACTCTGCTGATGCTGATAATGTTGGTCAAATAAATTTTGTAGGAAATACTGACGCTAATTCAGCTAAGATTGTTCACGCACCTAGTGCAGGAATGATGCAATTTTATGTTGGCGATGCTGTTGGTAATAGAATTTTAAATTTACATGATGATACATCAATATCAGCTCAAAATGGTTTTGGTGTTGATAGCAACGGGGTTATTGATGGTCATGGATTAACGCTTGGGGATAATCACAAAGCCATCTTCGGCGCTGGGTCTGACCTACAGATTTGGCATAATGCAACCGCTGGAGCAAGTTATATAGAAGATGCTGGAACTGGTAATTTAAAAATTAAAACAAATGGCGCTGGCGTAGAGATATTAAACTCTGCTGATTTACAGTTGGCTTATTTTAACAACTCAAGCGGCGAAGCTGTTTTGAAGCACATTAACGCTGGAGTAAGCACTACACGTCTAAACACCACCAGCACAGGCGTAGACATCACGGGTACTTTGACCGCTGATGATATTACCTTATCTGATGCAAGTACCCCTACAATAACTTTAACAGACACCACAAATACTCTTACTACATTTTTGCAAAGTGGTAATTCTACAGCAGTCTTAGGCACCTCAACTGCACACGATATTCGCTTCCAAGCTAACAGCACTGATGCAATTAGAATAGCAAACGGCGGCGACATCAGCTTTTACGAGGACACTGGCACCACGGCAAAGTTCTTCTGGTCAGCTGCGGATGAGCGGTTGGGCATTGGGACGAGTTTGCCTGAGGGTCAGCTTCATCTTTACTCAAGCAGCGTTGGTGCGCCAGCGGCTGACGCGGATGACTTTGTTATAGAAAAAACAGGCGATACTGGCTTATCTATCTTATCAACAACAACAGGTCGGATTTACTTTGGTGATGCTGCAAGCAATGACCAAGGCTCTATTCGTTATGTTCATACAGACAACAGTATGAGATTTGAGACTGATAGCTCAGAACGCATGCGCATCGACAGCAGCGGTGTCGTAAATATTAAAAATGCTGGAAGCACAGCAGATTTTATATCAGAAACAGCTACTAGCTTTATTGTTGGCGATGGTTCTGGTACTCAAGCTATGACAATTTACTCTGGTACAGCCAATAATGGTGCGATTTATTTTGCTGATGGAAGCACGGGTAATGCTACTTATCGTGGTGGTGTTCAATACCTTCACGGTAGTGACGCTATGCGCTTCTACACTGCCGCCGCAGAAGCCATGCGCATCGACAGCAGCGGTAATGTTGGGATTGGCACAGATTCGCCTGATAGTGTTGGAACTGGACACCCTACCTTAGATCTTAAAGGAAACAGTGCTTCGCAGGTTGATCGTTCGGGTGCAATATACTTTACTCGCTATGATGGCACTAAAGGAATGTATATAGCCCACTCCGACGGCGCAAATGTATTTGCGGGTCTTAGCACTTACCCAATGATATTTAGAACCGACAACACAGAACGCATGCGCATCGACAGCAGCGGTAACTTGCTGGTGGGTACTACGAGTGACTTAACCGATGCAAACATTTCGGCAGGAATTACTGGTATAGCTTTGCGGGCTAATAAACAATTAGCTGTTAGTCGCACGGGAAACACTGTTGCACAATTTAACCGCAATACCTCAGACGGAGACATTGTTGCATTCCGCAAAGACGGCAACACTGTGGGGAGTATTTCTTCTCGTGGCGGTGTTGCAACAAATCTTATTCTTAGAACTGCAACAGGGCAAGGTGCTGGTATTGGCGGTGCTAACAGTGGTGTGCTTCCTTGTGATGAAGATGGATTGCAAGATGATGAAATAAACTTAGGGGCTAATGGAACTCGTTGGAACGACATCTACGCCACCAACGGCACAATCCAAACATCTGACCGCAATGAAAAGCAAGACATTGCAGAGCTATCTGACGCAGAGCAACGTGTAGCTGTAGCTGCCAAAGGTTTGCTGCGTAAGTTCCGCTGGAAAGATGCGGTAGCAGAAAAAGGCGATGAAGCCAGAACTCACTTTGGTATTATTGCACAGGATCTACAAGCTGCATTTACGGCTGAAGGATTAGACGCTGGTGACTACGCCATGTTCATCTCTAGCACATGGACTGACGAAGAAACTGGCGAAGAAAGAACTAGAATGGGCGTAAGATACAGTGAACTTCTCGCGTTTATTATTGCAGCTATATAGGAGTTTATCATGGCTATTACTTACACTTGGACTATTCCAACCCTTGAGCGTCACACTGCTGATGGTGGCGTTTACATTGCACATTGGCGCTGCACAGGCGTTGATGACGATGGCAACTCAACATCTAGCTATGGCACTTGTGGCTTAACCTACGATGCCTCTGCTGCTGACTTCACACCGTATGACGATATTACAAAAGATCAAGCTCAAGGCTGGGTCTGGGGTCATGTATCACAAGCTGATACTGAAGCTGCTATTGCTACTAAGATTGATGCGATAGCTAATCCAACGACTGCCGCAGGAACACCTTGGGCAGCATAACCTGAAAGGAGATCAATATGACTGAAGATAAAAAGGTCATTACGATTGACGAAGTAGAATACACTGAGGATCAATTATCAGACGAGGCAAAGACTTGTATAAATCATATAGGTTCTTTGGATCAAAAGATTGCTAGTGCTCAGTTTAATTTAATGCAACTTCAAGGAGGTCGTGAGTTCTTCATGGCTAAGTTGAAAGAAAACTTAGAGTAAAGACAATGGATAAACGCACTGTACAATCAGCACATACTCGCATTGATGGATTGGAGAAGGAAGTCGTGGCTATAAAAACCGAGATGGAAATTCAATTCAAAGATTTGTTTAACAGAGTTAAGCGCCTTGAGGCTGTTGTGATTGCAACAAGTGCGTTTATCATCGCGCTTCTTCTTCGCATGAATATGATGGGGTAAGTTATGTTGGCTGAGTTAGCGGCTGCGAATGCAGCTTACGCTACGATATCTAAATTTATAGCTAACGGAAAAGAAGTCTCTGACTTGCTTTCACCACTTAAGTCATTGGTGGGTGCAGAAGAAGAGTTAAGAGCTAGAGGCAACCGAAAGAAAGATGGATTGTTTTCTAAAGTCATGGGCAAATCTGCTGATGACTTCGATGAGTTTATGGCCCTTGAGCAGATGGCAGAGAAGCGCAAGGAATTAGAAAGCCTTTGTCGCTTATACGCAAAGCCCGGCACATGGGATAAGTTTATTGACTTTGAAGCTAAGATGCGAGTTCAGCGCAAAAAGGAAGCTGAGCAGCGCCAGAAACAAATAGCAGCTACAATTAAATATATATCTTGGGGATTGATTTCTACTCTAAGCATTGGTGGCTTTGCTGTTTTGTATTTTCTGACTGAGTTTTTGAAAGGAATAAAATGACAATAGCTATGGAAAAGATATTGGCTTGGAAGCTAATGCCAAGACTTATGATGCTTGTTATGACTGTTATGTATATCCGCGTCATAGAATGGTTTATGTCTTTGCCGCAGGATGTGGTAAGCACACAGGCAACAGCTCTCACAGCGACCGTTACAGGCGCTCTCACGGGCGCTTTTGCAGTATGGGTAGGGCATGAGAAATGATTGGTCAGATTATAGGTGCAGTTGGTGGCTTAGCTACCAGTTATTTAGATGGTAAGACTGCAATCCAGAAGGCTAATGCGGAGATCAAACTTAAGCAAGCTACTGGTGAGATGGACTGGGAGCAGTCAGCAATAGAAGCATCGAAGGATTCTTGGAAAGATGAGCTATGGACTATAGTTTTTGTAGCTATTCTTTGTATGAACTTCATTCCTTCTATGCAAGATGTAATGGCAAGGGGCTTTGCTAACTTAGAAACCACACCTCTCTGGGTGCAGTGGGGAATGTATGCTTCAATAGCAGCAAGCTTTGGAATCCGGACTATGAAAGGATTAAAGAAATGAGTGAGTTTAAATTAAGCAGACGCAGCCTTGATAAGTTAGAAGGCGTTGATGAGCGTTTGGTTTCTGTAGTTAAGATGGCTATTACTTTAACGAAAACTGACTTTGGTGTTATTCAAGGCATGAGAACTGTAGAGCAGCAGAAAGAATTAGTCGCTAAGGGCGCTAGTCAAACTATGAAGTCAAAGCATTTGGATGGTTTGGCTGTTGATTTAATGGCTTATATTAATGGGCGTGGATCTTGGGAGTTGAATTTATATGATGACTTGGCTGATGCAATGGGAGAAGCAGCCAGTCTTGTTGGTTGTCGTGTGCGTTGGGGTGCTGCTTGGCATATTGATAGCATTGCTGATTGGGACGGAACTGCTGAAGAAGCGATGAATGCTTATGTTGATAGACGCAGAGAGCAGGGTAGAAGGCCATTCATTGATGGCCCTCATTTTGAGCTAATGCTTTAGCCTTGTTAATTTTATCTGAGTGACGAGATAAAGTCTTTATAGTTAAAGCGCGACTGTATCCCATGAAGGACATGCGTCTGCATATAGAGTCTTTGTCTTTGCCTTCTAAGGCTAGTCTGATTATTTCTTTTGTTTCTGGCTTAGCGTCTTTGCCGCCCATATAATAATCAGTATTGTTTTGTTTTAAGAATCGGCTTTGCCCATCTCTTTCTCTAGCTCTTTTATTAACTTGCTTTGCATCTTCAAGCATTGCGGTTAGTAATTTCTCATTCATATGTGATAGCCCTCTTTTCTTAGTTTGTTTACAAATTGATTTAGTTCAGAACGTGCTGCCCATAGATCTTGTTTTACATTTGGGTGTGGATCAGTTCTGTTTTCTTCATCGATTAGCGTATCAACTCTGCGCTTGAGGAAGTCTAACTCTACTTCATGTGCGCGGTGTATCTTCATTGCTTTCTTCCTTGCTCTATAACAGGCCAGAATATTTTATTGCGATGAATGAAATTATTGAGGCCAGATAGTTTTACGTCAAGTATTTTTGCTGCTTCTGTTTGAGTGCAGCGAGATTGCGCCAGTGCTTTTACTAGCTGTAGTTTCTCACGCTTATGACGTTGCGTCATTTCTTCCCATGTTTCCATGTTATTTCCTTTGGGTAAAAAAAAGCCCCGCTATGCAGAGTGATCTGACTAAGCGAGGCAGTTGTGAGGGAGGGCAGGACGCTCCTCGGGAGAACTAAGCCTAGCTTAGAACGGAATGCTATCTTCTTGCAATGGGGAAGATGCAGTCTGTTGGCCTTGTTGCTTGTCGCTTATTTGAAAAGACATATAAGGTTTACCATCTTTCATGCGTCTCCACCCAGCGATCCGTTTGTCTTCACCAACTGGGCCAGAGTAATCGGGTGCTGCATCATTGCCCTTCTTGTCGTTGTCAAACATTACGGCCATCTTCTGATAGACCTCGACAATACCACGACCGTCTTTGGTCTGGTCTTTAACAAGAACTACTTTTGAATCCACGCCTTCGACGTTGACCTTACCTTGTAAGATCATCTGCTGCGTTGGGAATGGTGTGAAGGCTGCGCCTCTGTTTGTATCATCGTACTGTTGATCTGCCATGCTTCTGGCTCCTTTTCTTGTGGTCTTTAAGTTTTTTGTTCATGAACTCTTGATAGTTTTGCATCCTTTCAAGATGATTTCTCCCGTTATTATCTTTGCAGGGAGTACGTGGTGCCGCGCCACAACGCGGACACCATGTTCTTTGGATTTTTTCTTTGGTGTACTTACCAGCCACTGCTCTTGTTACCACTGTCTTGATCGTACTTATTGCCATCCATTTTACCTAAGAAGATGTCAGCATCACAGCCAATGTGCGACAGTGCTTTGGTTAGGCCATCAGTGATAGCCATCTTCGGTGCATCCTCAGCCATACGACCCTTAGCTGCATCAAAGAACTTACGGCACCCCGTAAAGGGGCCAAATGAATTTGCTGGTGTGCCATGCCAAACAGTAACATGAGCTAGTACAGCGCTGTCTCCGTTGCTCACAGGCACAATCTCTGTTGTGTTGTGCCAACCCCAGCCCTCACCGACTGGCCCGAACTGCTCAGTCATCTTTTTGACTTGGTATTGTGGGTCGATGGCGGTGAATGATCGGCTGCCGAAGCTGACCTTCTTCAGATATTTGGGGTCTGAAGAGGCCAGCTTGTCCCAGATGTTGAGGTTATTAGTCATTGTTGGTTCTCCTTGTTATGCGGAGTGATCCCCGCTTGTCTCGTTTGATTGTAAGGTGGTCGCAGTAAACTTCTCGCTCGTTACTACCGACCATTTGTTTGAGATCTTTCTTCGCGTTCTCGAACACGCGGTTGTGTTCATAACCGTTGATGTAGGTAACTGCTGCGTCGATGAACTGGTTGTCTGTGCTGGCGTCTCGCTTGACCATGTTGTCCACCTCAACCTTGTCAATGGAGATGTCTGGCGTTTGAATACCAATCGGTTCTTCGTCGCGTACAACGTAACCCCAGAAGTCTGACACCACTGCCCACATAAAATCGAAATACTTGTGGTTGAACGAGACATGCGCTGACTCCCATTTGCTGTTGCCAAAAATTACTGAGAAATAAGCACCGTCTGCTTTAGCAAGGTAGCAGTACAGTTGTATTTGCGGCATGTAGTATTCAATGACATCATCCATAGATTTGTATGGATTGGTATGCTTGGCTTCTACTATAAAGCTGCCCCACTTGGCATCAATTATACCCTTGGCTGGCACTATGCCAATCTCTAACTCATACTCACGCTGCTGATCAGACAGTATGCAGTCATGCTCATGCTCGAACCATTCAAGATTGAAGTCTTCAGTCCAGCTACCGAGTTGTACTGCAATATTGCGAGACAAGTCGTCTGACTCTACGCGACCAGTCTTGATTTGCCATAGCTCAAGCCAGTCGCCATTCATAATTTTTACGCAGTCGCTGCCGCCTATGAAACCTTTACGCTCCATGACGCAGCCTTGCATTAACACCTAAATTATAGATTAACTCGTCTTTAAGTGAGCTAACCATTTCATAACTTAGCTCTATGCTTTCAGCTTTTATAATATCATCTAGTCGAGACAATACATAATGCATACAGATACGATCATCCATATTAGTTCTCCTTTTATTATATAGGTTAGACTACTGCATACTTGCAGCTTACTCAAGATATTTTTTGAGGTCAGCTTCAGTAAGATCAGTTAGTTCAAGCAGCTTTTTTCGCTGCTCTCCCTTGAAGTATGGCTCACCAACAGGCTCGCCGTTTTTAATACGCTTGGCTATAATCTCATACTCATCCAGTACATAGGAATACTTTTTGTATTCTTTAGCATAGTGCTGTGAGCTTGTAGCTTTGGTAATATGTGCGTCCAACACACTGCTGGCTACTGCATTGCCTAATGATCTAGGTTTCTTCATGGCTTGTAATACTCCGCTACTTTTTTACCACTTGGAAGTTCAATCATAGTTTTTTCTATATGATAGCCAGAAGTTTTAAGTTCAGATATTCTAGCTGATAATCTAAAGCAGCCGAATAAATCTAATGCTTCTAGTGAGGTTAATCGCTTACCTTTTTCAAGGTGAGCTTTTATCATTTTGTTTTGATTCTCCATTTGCGTTCTCCATAAGTTTAAGGAATTGATCACCGCTCATGATGACCAGAGTTTGCGGACTTCCTGTCCGTCTTTTATAGAAAGC
>Ga0213863_10001332_pt1 | contig 18008 bp, 17 predicted proteins | sample PICome_8_FD_160128 | JGI IMG/M metagenome (GOLD analysis project Ga0213863, IMG submission 160128) | Coastal seawater microbial communities near Pivers Island, North Carolina, United States - PICO497 | ecosystem: Environmental > Aquatic > Marine > Coastal | place: USA: North Carolina... | reverse complement strand
AAAAACCGGTTTGCTGGCACCCCCCGATCTGCACAGCGTATCAGCAGGCGCAACAGCGCTAGAGAGACTGTCTGCGTTTATCAAAGCCCACCAAGGACCGGCGCTGCTATGTGCGGAGTCACCCGGCAGGCGGGAAGTACTGCTAGAGGGTTTGAAAGAGCTAGGACTTCATCCGACACCTGTTGCCGGGTGGCCAGACTTCGAAGCACAAGCCATTGCCCTGGGCATTACCGTCGCACCGGTCGATCGTGGCTTATATCAGGGTAAGGGCAAACCCACACTCATTGTTGAAAACCAGATTTTTGGTGCACGTGTGGCCCAGCGTAGACGACGTCAGACCGCAGATGACAGCAACGCCGATGCCATTGTTCGCGATCTCACTGAACTGCGCCCCGGGGTGCCCGTTGTTCACCTTCAGCACGGTGTGGGACGCTACATGGGATTGCAATCCTTAGAAATTGACGGTGCTCCAGCAGAGTTTTTGTTACTGCAATACGCCGATGCTGACAAACTCTATGTCCCCGTTGGATCGCTTCACTTAATCGCTCGCTATACCGGTGCCGATCCCGATACAGCACCGCTACACAGACTGGGCAGCGAGCAATGGGAAAAAGCCCGGCGTAAAGCTCGTGAAAAGGCCAACGACGTCGCAGCGCAACTCCTTGAAGTCTATGCACGTCGAGAAGCCCGGCAGGGCTTCCAGTGCGAACTCGACGAAACAGCCTGGCAACGTTTTTCAGAAGAATTTCCGTTTGAGGAAACCCCTGATCAAAGCGCGGCCATTGAAGCTGTGCGTGCCGATATGTGTACTGCCAAAGTCATGGACCGCTTAGTGTGTGGCGATGTCGGGTTTGGGAAAACTGAAGTGGCAATGCGAGCAGCATTCATTGCCATACAAAACGACAAGCAGGTGGCGATCCTTGTGCCCACCACGCTGCTAGCTCAACAGCACCACAACAGTTTTCGAGATCGATTTGCTGAATGGCCCGTAACTGTAGAGGTGGTCTCTCGCTTTCAATCAAATAGCGATATCGTCAAGATTCAAAAACGTGTGGCCTCAGGGAAAATCGATTTACTCATTGGCACCCACAAGCTATTGCAAAGTAACTTTGCCTTTGAAGACTTAGGGCTGTTAGTTATTGATGAAGAGCACCGCTTCGGTGTTAAACAAAAAGAGGCGATTAAGGCCCTGCGTGCGCAGGTCGACATTCTCACCATGACCGCGACACCCATTCCCCGAACGCTCAACATGGCACTGGGAGGGTTGCGCGACCTATCCATTATCGCCACACCTCCGGCCCGCCGTTTATCGATTAAGACCTTTGTCCGAGAGCACTCTAAGTCCTTGGTTAAGGAGGCCATTCTGCGAGAGACGCTTCGAGGTGGCCAGGTTTACTACCTACACAACGAAGTCAAAACAATTGAAGAGACCGCGAATCGCCTTCGAGAAATGTTACCCAACCTTTCCATCGGCGTAGGGCACGGACAGTTACGCGAGGCGGCACTTGAGGGTGTCATGTCAGACTTCTATCACCTGCGTCACCACATTTTAGTGTGTAGCACGATTATTGAAACCGGCATTGATATACCCAATGCGAACACTATTATTATCGATCGTGCGGATAAGTTTGGACTCGCGCAACTCCATCAACTGCGAGGGCGTGTTGGTCGATCTCATCATCAGGCTTATGCTTACCTACTCTGTCCCCCGAGGTCTACGATGACCTCAGACGCCGAAAAACGTCTGGAAGCTATAGAGGCCGCTGGCGCACTGGGAGCTGGCTACCTCCTTGCTACTCATGATCTGGAAATTCGCGGTGCGGGCGAGCTTTTAGGGGACGAGCAATCGGGACAAATACACAGCGTTGGATTTGGGCTGTATCTAGACATGCTCAATAACGCCGTGAGAGCGCTCAAACGGGGCGAAATTCCAGACGTCGATGGCCCACTAGACAGCGGCACTGAAGTAAAGCTGCATATTCCCGCACTTATTCCTGACGACTATTTGCCTGACATCACCTCACGATTAGTGCTGTATAAGCGCATTGCAGCATCGTCAACTGAGGAGGCACTACGGGAGATTCAGGTTGAAATGATAGACCGCTTTGGCTTACTCCCCGACGCCACGAAAAACCTATTTACTCAAGCGGGCATCAGAGTGCGCGCACAACGTTTGGGTATTGCTGAAATTGAAGTGGGCGACGGGGGTGGTAGCATCGTATTTACCGATCAAACACAGGTAGAACCCATGACACTCGTAAAGCTTGTTCAGGGGAATCCCACCACCTATGGACTCGCAGGCTCCAATAAATTGCGCTTTAGTTGTGAATTACCAGCTCTGGCAGAACGTCAAAGTTTTATTGAAGCATTACTTGAAAAACTTGATCAGGAGACAACATGAAAGGTCAGCAACACGCTGCATGGCCGCTCAGCCTATTACTGGTGAGTTGCGTCAGTTTCGCGCAGGAAACGACGCCCATACCTGTCAACGTTCCCGAGTCTGTCGACCCCAATGCGGGCTCTGGGTGGCTACGTGTTGAGCTCGCTGTATTGGTGGATGATCGCAATGAAGTGGTCACTTCGGAGGCCTGGCCCCCTTACCCTTCGACTCAATATCCATTAAGCCATCGTCGCCTACGAGATGACCAGCTGTTAAAAGACCTGTCTGTGCGATACCCCCAAGCTCAGGTTATTGCAGAAGCCGACGGTTCGATCACGTTGCTGATTCCCGATCCTCAAGACATTGTCGCCGAGGCCAAGGCAGAAGCTCTGGCCGCACAGCAACAGGCACTAAAGCTCGCGATGAATGCAGCGTCCAACAACGGCGATGAAATAGAGCGCAATGGTGATAGCGCGATCGATACAGAGGGAGCAATACCGCAAACAACTTCGGATGAGAAACCTGAGGCCATTGCACTGGAAATGATCGATGCGCCTGACAAACCCGCAAATGCCGGAGCCGATTGGCTGTCTGCCTACAGCGAGACTGCTCTTTTGGAGTCCGAAGCCGGGACGAACCCTCCTCCAGTGGATGCCTTGGATACCCCCGAAGAAGAGGCCGAAGAACCCTCGGAGCCACTGCTCGTTTTGCCCAAAAGCTTCAGCGTAAGACCACTCGAACTGTTATCCCAGGGGCTCAGTCAGTTAACCCGGAGCAACCCCGATCGACTACAGCTAAGTGCCGGCTGGTTGCAAGCTCCCGAAGTCGCCAATTTGCCCATTATCCTTGACAACTCAGGAGACGATTCACAATGGCCACAGCTTCAAGGGTTTGTGCAAATTCGCACTGGAGATACGCTGCGATTCGGCGTGAATTTTTGGTGGAATACCCAAGCGACTTACCTGCCTGAGGGTTTCTTTATGACCCCACCACCCATAGCTCCCGCGCAAAGACTGTGGCGTGATAAGACTTCGTTAGCACCATTGCCCGAACGCACGGTCTCAAGGCGTCAGGCTACATTCAAAGCTATCGAGGAACATCTAAATGCCGGACTGCCCCTGATTGAATTCGTGGATCCTACAACCGGATTTTTTCGAGAGGTGGAACCCGAAATCGACGATCGAAACAGGTTCTCCCCCACTGAAATCTGGCCCTGGCGTCACTTCATTCATGTTGCAGATACCCGGTCGATTGCCGAAGGCTATATTCGCTACTTTGATCATCCTGTGTTGAAAATCATAGCAACTTGGCAAGAACTGACCTGGGGTGAGGTCTACCAGATTGGCGCAGCAGATTATGAGCGAGAGGAGCTTGAGGCCGCTATAGAAAAAGCAAAAAGCGCCGCCGATGCAGCGCCGCCTCCAGTGAGCCAGGTGCCACCGGAGCAGCAGTCTCTACGCTAAGTTGCTAAAGCGTCAGTGTCTGATGGCCTCAGCTCTGGCTCACTTTCCAAGTGAAGCGTACGCGTGGGAAAGGCCACTTCAGCCCCCTGATTGGCAATGATCTCTAGGATCTGCAACAGGATATTTTGCTTGATACCATGATAGGTCGCCCAATCGGTTGTTTTAGTGAACGCATAGACAAAGAAATCTAGCGAAGACGGGCCACAAGCCACGAAATTAACCATCAGCGTTCGCTGCAAATCAATCGCTTCGTGGCTCTCAAGCATAGCCTTAACCTCGGACACGATTTTGTCCATGACAGCCACATCGTCATACCGTATACCGATCGTCTCGTAGATTCGGCGATTGTTCATTCGGGAGGGGTTCTCGACCGCGACACTGGAGAAAATGGAGTTAGGTATGTACAGCGGCCGCTGATCAAATGTGCGGATCCGGGTCATCCGCCAACCGATATCTTCGACGGTTCCCTCAATTTCTCGATCCGGAGACCGTATCCAGTCGCCGACGGTAAAGGGTCGATCAAGATAGATACTTAGCCCCCCAAGGAAGTTCGCCAGCAAGTCTCTCGCCGCAAAACCGACCGCAATCCCGCCAATACCTCCAAAAGCTAACAGTCCGGATACAGACACCCCAAGAGACTGCAAAACCATCAGTACGACGACAATACCTAGGCTAATGCGAACCAATCGCAAGGTCGCACGAATCGTTGCCCGGTCATCAGACTGCCGCTGCCCACGATGCTCGCTGAGTAATTCAGCCTCAGCGCCCTTAAGCGCTCTTTGTGCCGTCCACGCCAAAAGTAGAATAAGCGCGGTATCTGCAGCCTGTCTCACCAAAGTCCTGAATTGTTCGGCACCCTCAAACAAACTCAGAGATAAATAGACCACCACCAGCCACATAGCCCACTTGCTTGGACGCATGAGCGCATCTGCCAGTACGTTATCCCAACGCATCTCAGAGCGTTCTGCTGAGCGCTGCAACTGACCGACTAACCGGGCAATTAAAATATGTCCTAGCAAACCCACCGCCAACAAAACTGCCAACACTAGGACAGCGACAGGCAAATTGGTGTAAGCCGCAAAAGGGGCCAATTCCGTGGCAAGAACTTGAACAGAAACGTCCATAACTGAGATAAACATCAACAAGAAAAACCCGATGCTAACCCACAGCAGAGAGTCAAGGCCACCCAATGTGCGCGCCGAGCCGCCAGGTGACATCGCCAGCTTTACTGTATATAATAACAGCCTGTATAGAAAACCAGTCCAAGGAGTAGTTCAATGCTCAAGCTAACCGCTCGCCAAGAACAGGTTCTCGACGTCATCAAGCGCTGTATCGATGACACTGGCTATCCGCCCACTCGAGCAGAAATCGCGCGTGAGCTTAGCTTTAAAAGTGCCAATGCGGCTGAGGAGCACCTAAAGGCCTTGGCACGCAAAGGCGCAATAGAGATGATCGCCGGTGCTTCCCGGGGTATTCGGCTGGCGGATACTGAACCCGCAGGCCTTGCCGTTGTCGGTCGTGTTGCGGCTGGCTCGCCAGTGCTGGCACAGGAACACATTGAGGAGCGCTGCAGTATTCCCGCGCATTTCTTCAACCCCAGAGCTGATTACTTACTGCGCGTGACCGGTGACAGTATGATCAACGCTGGCATTCTGGATGGCGACCTCCTAGCCGTGCACAGCACACCCATTGCAGCAGAGCAGCAAATTGTTGTGGCTCGTATCGATGATGAAGTCACGGTAAAAAGACTGCATCGGCCCAACAGTCAGTACGTCATGCTGCTGGCTGAAAATGAAGCCTACGCTCCGATAAAAGTTGACCTAGCTACTCAGGCTTTTGCCATAGAAGGGGTCAGTGTGGGGGTTTTGCGCCGCTAACTAATTCCTGCCAGCATTTGGGGCAGTGGGAAGTCAGCATGTGGGCAGTGGGTAGTCAGCGTGTGGAGAGAAGGGTCAACTAAGCACTACCCATTCAATGGACGGTGCGTCCCCCTGCGACCTTTTTAGATGCCGCTGTGTCAGCATCGACCTCGACACTGCTCATTTCAGCCAACCGTGCCGCGGCCTGTATTCCGGCTTGAATCATGGCTTTAGCAACCTCAAGGTTATTCTCCATGAGGTAGGCAGACGCCTCGTCAGAAAACTGAATACTGACAAGAGGCTCTACGCCCTCCTCCTCAGCACGTTGCAATACAACTTCGCCGTCACCCAAATCGACAATTTCCAACAGAGCAGTAGTCATGTGGTGTCCTTAATCTTATGGCGAAAGCTAAATGTTATCAGCCCAGCAACCGACGCACCACCCGCGAACCTCTAATTTCGGGGTTCTGCTCAACATTCGTCCAAGCCAGTGCTCATGCGATTGATTAGCGCTTCAAGTTCTCGGGCATACGCCAGGTAATCTTCTACTTGAGGTCTCCCCGACGATGACGCGAGGCGCCCGGGAGGCAGCGGCCGCTCGACACCCTGCTCGGGTACCGCTTGCAGGCCGGCAAGCCAACCTTGTCTCTCTAGCTCCCGGTACTCAGCGATCTCACTGGGCTCGGCAATGCCCTGACCCAGTTCTGGTAAATTCGCTGTACTGTGAGGTGGCTGCTTTGGCAGCGGCGTCAATCGCACTACCGCAAGTAAAAACCAACCATAGGCATTCAGTAAATGTAAACGTACCGCAGGACCAAAAGCCGCTTCAAGAATATTACCCTCAGCGCGCTCGCGACTGAGTTGATCGCTCCAGGCGTCTAACAGCAGTCGCGCCATGTAAAGTGAGTGATTGGCCAATCCAGAAGCACTGCTCAAGCGGCTTATTCCCCAGTGGTTGGCGCAGATCCGTCGCCCACACCCGCTGCACTCGTAGCAACCGATGCCTTTTTCCCCGCAACCTTTTTCTTGGCTTTGGCCTTTGCTTTCTTCTTGGGCGCGGCTTTCTTTTTTACCACCTTTGCAGTTCCGGAGGTTTGCCAGGCACCGCCATCGAAAAACGCTTTCCAACCAGTAGCCTTACCCTCGACATCCGTCATGACATACTGCTCTTTGGTCTTGCGGCTATAGCGGATTTGAGTGCGATTGCCTGCGTCATCGGTAAGCGGCGCATCAAACAAAAAGTGATACTTGGGATCGATCTCCCCTTGGTGCGGTAACAGCTCGTCCACAAACGGGGGTCGTGTTTCCCGGTTTTTAGGGAATTTGCTGGCCGCTAAAAACAACCCCGATGCGCCGTCCCTCAAAATGTAGTGGTCCTCGACCTTGGTACACGCGAGCTCAGGCATAGGCACAGGGTCCATTTTGGGGGGCGCTGCCTCCCCGCTCCGTAATAACTTGCGCGTGTTCTTACACTCGACGTTAGTACAGCCAAAATACTTGCCAAATCTGCCACTTTTCAGCTGCATATCGGCACTGCATTTATCGCATTCAATGGTCGGGCCGTCATACCCTTTGATGCGGAATTTACCGTCTTCAACCTCGTAACCCGAGCAGTCAGGATTATTGCCACAAACGTGTAATTTGCGCTGCTCATCAATAAGGTAGCTGTCCATAGCCGTATTGCAGAGTCCACAGCGCCGCTTCTGGAGTAGCAAACGCGACTCCGCCTCGTCATCCGCATCGGCACTGATCGCCTCGTCACCTGAAGTCAGATTGAGCGTGCTCTTGCAACGCTCCTTGGGCGGCAAGCTATAGCCAGAACAACCGAGAAACACACCGGTACTCGCCGTTCTAATTTGCATAGGACGACTACAAGCACTACAGGGAATACCCGTAGGTGTTGGGTCATTCAGTTGCATACCACCCGGATCTGGAGAACCGGCCTGATCTAGCTTTCCTCGAAAATCGTTGTAGAAGTCATTGAGCAAATCTTTCCAGTCCAAGCGTCCATCAGCGACATCATCAAGGTGTGCTTCCATTGAGGCGGTGAAGCCGTAATCGAGCAAATCGGCAAATGAGGCCTGCAACCGCTGGGTCACAATATCCCCCATTTTCTCGGCGTAAAAGCGTCGATTCTCCAGGCGCACATAGCCTCGGTCTTGAATCGTAGAAATAATAGCCGCGTAGGTCGAAGGTCGACCAATACTGCGTTTCTCCATCTCTCGAACCAAGCTAGCCTCGCCGTATCTTGCCGGTGGTTTGGTAAAATGCTGCTTGGGGTCTAGCTGCTCAAGGGTCAGGGCATCGCCAACCGTCAATGCGGGTAATTCAGCATCATCGCCTTTGCGTGACATTGGCGCTTGCACCCGCGTGAAACCATCAAATTCTACAACCCGTCCCCGCGCTGTCAGCGCATAGTCAGCGGCTGCAACGGTCACGGTTGTAGACCGATAGCGCGCAGATGTCATCTGACAAGCAACAAACTGCCGCCAGATCAGCTCGTAAAGGCGCTCAGCATCCCGCTCCATACTTTGCAGGTCGTTCTGAGTGACTCGCACGTCTGACGGGCGAATCGCCTCGTGTGCCTCCTGTGCGCCCTCCTTAGAGGAGTAACGCAAAGGCGACTCGGGGAGGTACTCATTGGAATAGTGTTTAGAAATGTATTGCCGACACGCCGCAACCGCATCGTTGCTAAGATTCGTGGAATCGGTCCGCATGTAGGTAATGTAACCCGCCTCATAGAGCCGCTGGGCGAGGGTCATAGTCTTCTTGACGCTAAAACCCAGCCTAGTGCTCGCCGACTGTTGCAACGTAGAGGTAATAAAAGGTGCGGCGGGCTTGCTGCTGGTCTTTCGCGCCTCGAGATTACTGACCTCAAAAGTGGCAGGTTTAAGAGCAGCTACTGCCGCCATGGCCTCACTTTCGGTTTTGGGCGCAAACTTCTCTCCAGCTCGATACTTAACTTCAAATCGAACGGTCTCGAAACCCTTGGGAAGTAGATTGGCATGGACCTCCCAATACTCATCGGGAACAAACGCCCGGATTTCCCGCTCCCGTTCAACAACAAGTCGCACGGCCACCGATTGCACGCGTCCAGCGGAAAGACCACGGGCTACTTTGGCCCACAGCAAAGGCGATACTTCAAAACCAACCACACGATCCAGAAACCGTCGCGCCTGCTGGGCATTAACGCGATTAGTGTCGAGCTCTGTAGGCTTTTGGAAAGCCTCCTGAATGGCTTTCTTGGTGATTTCATTAAAAACTACGCGCTGATACCGACTTTCGTCACCACCAATAGCCTCTCTCAAATGCCAGGCAATGGCCTCACCCTCTCGATCCAAATCAGTCGCGAGATAGATCGCGTCGGACTTCTCAGCCAACCGGCGCAATTCAGAAACGACCTTCTCCTTACCCGGGAGCACTTCGTAATGGGCGTCCCAATCACGATCAGGATCGATCCCCATTCTACGAACCAGCTGCTCGCGTTTTTTCTTTTCCTGGTAATGCTTCTTCGCCTCGGGGGCCATTTTTCGAGTCAATGCCGCTTGAGCCGCGCGCTCTTTGGGGTCGGAGGCGGTGCTGTTACCCGACGTGGGTAAATCGCGAATATGACCAACACTGGACTTCACGACAAAATCATTGCCGAGGTACTTGTTAATTGTTTTCGCCTTGGCGGGCGATTCGACGATGACGAGAGATTTTGGCATAGATAACGGCTTCGCATCCTTGAGCGCGCGGACTTCCTTCATGAATCCGCAGCTGAAGGAGCGCATATATACGGTGCGAATTACCCTGAGGTCAAGGGAGAAACGGGAGTTGTTGCGATTTGATGGACCAAAAAGTCGATTAGATCCCTCTCAGGCTCCCTTTAACGCGCCCTTAATCCCTAGCTCAATCAGTCTATCGACCTGAATGAAAACCGCCTCGCCTCCTTTTTCGTCCCAAAACACCTGAATGTCCTCGTCACTCAGTAATATCACGTCAATGTGCTCGGTCAGCGCGATAATGGCCGGTGGAACCGGCTCGCCGCTTCGCGACTCCCATCCGAGCTGGGAGCGCACCCACAGCTCAGGCTCTACACCTGAAATGGCTGGCTTTAGTCGCCGGCTATAACAAACTAGAGGCTCATCAGACCCCCTCTGTAAACGCGCTGGTATATTTTTAGGCTCCCGCAGTTGCACAAGAATTCCAGCCCGCCTAGCTCGTTCGCGAAAATCAGCGACCGCCCGCTGATGCTTACTCGGCAACACACTCAATAACGGCCCCAGCGCCGCCGCGATTGTGATAAAAATAATGAGATAAACCAATTTAGAGATATCCTTATGCTAGATTGGCAGGATAAACCAAAGGCGCCAAAGAGCGCGATTTATCGAGAATTGGGTTATGGCGTATCAGAAAATTCTTGTGGCAGTCGATCTGGGCACTACAACAGATCGATTATTGGCTGCGGCTCATGGTCTCATGGACGATTCCGGCTCTGAACTTCACGTGCTGCACGTCGTAGAGCCCATTAATATCAGCTATGGCGCTGACATTCCCATGGACCTCTCGAGCATTCAAGACGAGATCTATGAACAGGCATCGGAACAGCTAACGCAATTTTGTGAAAGTTACGGCGTTCCCGAGTCACACAGGCATTTGGCCATGGGCCACCCTGAAGCTGAGATCGCGAGTGCAGCAAAGCAACTACACGTTGACGTAATCGCCGTTGGGCGGCACGCACGCTATGGACTGGCTTTGCTACTAGGCTCAACAACGGATGGCGTGTTACACCATGCCGGTTGCGATGTGCTGGCCGTGCACGTTGATGAACCTTCTGAACCCTCCTAAGGACGCTTATTAAGCCAATCCATTAACATTGAGCCATCAAAGGGCCACCCCAGTTCTCGGCCAGCAGCGTCCGCCAGCACAGGTATACGAATACCATAACGCTCAATAAGCTCGAGATCTTCCTCAATATCGACCGATGAGAAGCGAACACCCGCGTTAACTAAGATACTTTCGGCATGCTCACACAAATGACAGCCCGCGGTCGTGTAAAATAATAATGGCTCAGTCACGTACCTAAACTCCCTGGTTAAATTTGATTTTATGTCCGATCACCCCAGCTTAGAAAACCGTCATCAGATTTTAACCATCTACGGGCGCAATGCTGTTTTTGAGGCGCTCTCTGATCCAACTATCGCATGCCTCAGGCTACATTGGGCAACCAGCAACCAAGAATCCTCCGCAACAAAACGAATCCTAGAAACGTCAAAGGCTCGGGGTATACCCCTGAGAGAACACACGCGAAAAACCCTATCCCGCATTTCGCGAAATGGAAAACAAGATCAAGGCGTCGCTTTGGATATAACCTGCGACAAGTTCAGCAGTTTTGAACAGCTTACCTGTTGGATCTCTGACCCAAAATTACGGCTGCGTGTCTTAGCCCTTGATAGCATCACCAATCCGCAAAATGTGGGCATGATTATAAGATCAGCGGTCGCCGGAGGTGTTGACGCAATTCTATACCCCAGGAAAGGCGTGGCCACTTTGGGACCTCTGGTTATCAAAGCCTCGGCAGGTATCGTATTTAAGGCCCCCATCATCGCCTGCGATACATTGCCTCCCGCCCTGCAACAACTGCAGGCAGCTGGTGCGTCTGTCGCATCTCTAGAAGGTAACAGCGTCACGTCACTGTTTGATTACCGACCGGCAACAAGTGTTGTTTACGTGCTCGGGGGCGAAACCAGTGGCGTCTCCTCTGTGGTGTCTAGTCTTGCAAACGTCAAACTGCACATCCCTATGGGATCCGGAGTCGAGTCCCTAAATGTTGCAGTAGCCGCATCACTAGTAGCCTACAGCGACTATGTAAGGCGTTCTGCGGACATCCCCGACGCTTAAAAGTGCTTGGCAGGAACAAGTCCTAGGTATTGCCAGGGGGCGACGGCAGAGCGACATTCAGCAGAAGTCACTCTATGGGGTTTGTCACTTAGCGAGAAAGCCCATGGCGTCTTCAAGCCCGCCCAGCGTGAGGGGAAACATATTCCCCTCCATCAGCTGATTCGTCATACCGATGGATTGCGTGTATTGCCACTCATCTTTGGGTACTGGGTTGAGCCATACACATTTGCGGTAGGTATCTCGCAGTCGACGCAGCCAGGCCTCTCCCGCCTCCTCATTCCAGTGTTCTACCGAACCACCAGGTTGAACAATTTCGTATGGCGACATCGATGCATCACCCACAATGACAACTTTGTAGTCATGGCCGTATTTGTGCAGCAGATCCAGGGTTGCTGTTCGCTGGTTATGCCGGCGAATATTGTTCTTCCAAACGCTTTCATAGACGAAGTTGTGGAAGTAAAAATATTCGAGGTGCTTAAACTCCGTGTGCGCGGCCGAGAACAATTCTTCACACACTTTAATATGCGGATCCATTGACCCACCCACATCAAGAAACAAAAGTACCTTAACGGCGTTATGACGTTCGGGAACCATTTTTATATCGAGCATCCCAGCATTACGCGCGGTAGAACTTATGGTGTCATCGAGATCGAGCTCGTCGGCCGCCCCGGTCCGGGCAAACTTTCGCAAGCGCCGAAGAGCGACTTTAATGTTGCGGGTACCCAGCTCTATCCCATCATCGTAGTTCTTAAAGTCCCGTCGGTCCCAAACTTTGACGGCTCGCTTACTCTTACCGTCACCACCAACACGAATGCCTTCAGGGTTATAACCATCGTTACCAAAGGGTGAGGTACCTTCAGTACCTATCCATTTGTTACCGCCTTTATGTTTCTTTTTCTGTTCTTCAAGTCGCTCCTTGAAAGTCTCGATCAGTTTCTCCAAGCCACCAAGAGATTCAATTTTTTCCTTCTCTTCGTCAGATAGCTGCTTAATGAATTCCGATCGTAGCCAGTCATCTGGAATCAAGGCCTCGATAACATCATCCAAGCCTTCCAACTCACGGAAATGCAGGCCAAAAGCACGATCAAAACGATCGTAATATTTTTCGTCCTTTACCATGATTGCCCTGGACAAGTTGTAAAAGGCGTCGATGTCAGCAAAGGCAAGGTTGCGCTTCATCGCCAACATGAGATCGAGTAGCTCCCTGGGAGTTACAGGGACCCCGGCGTCTTTTAAACCATGAAAAAAATTAACCAACATGGCCAATGCCCCTTAGCGCGTTTCTCGCCGATGCATAAACGCAAGGCGCTCAAGCAGCTGAACATCTTGCTCATTTTTCAGCAGCGCGCCATACAGTGGCGGAATCGCTTTAGTGGGATCTCTGTTTTTCAAAATTTCATCCGGAATTTCATCGGCCATGAGTAGTTTTAACCAATCAATCAACTCTGAAGTCGAGGGCTTCTTCTTTAAACCCGGTATCGAACGGAGTTCAAAAAACACCTCAAGGGCCTCGGCAACCAGATCTTGAGTAATGCTTGGATGATGCACATCAATAATTTCACGCATTGTGTCGCGGTCAGGAAAATTGATGAAATGGAAGAAGCAGCGGCGTAGAAAAGCATCCGGCAATTCTTTTTCATTATTAGAAGTGATGATAATAATCGGCCGCTGCCGCGCCTTAATCGTCTCTCCTGTCTCATAGACAAAGAACTCCATGCGATCAAGCTCGACCAGCAAGTCATTAGGAAACTCAATGTCAGCCTTATCAACCTCATCAATAAGCAAGACCACCTGCTCATCGGCGTCGAATGCCTCCCACAGCTTGCCTTTTTTTATGTAATTGGCGATGTCCTGAACTTTACCATCGCCCAACTGAGAGTCTCTCAAGCGGGAGACCGCGTCGTATTCGTAAAGACCCTGCTGCGCTTTGGTCGTCGACTTAATGTGCCATTGAATAAGGCGCATACCGAGTCCAGCGGCCACTTCCTCAGCCAGCATGGTCTTGCCCGTACCAGGCTCACCTTTAATTAGCAGGGGTCGCTCAAGATTAACCGCAGCATTAACTGCCATGCGGAGATCATCGGTGGCGACATAACGTTCAGTACCAGTAAATTTCATGAGATATCTCGGTGTGGAGTGGATTGGGAATTGTTCGATTGTACGCCGGCAGATGGGTTATCGGATGAACGCCCCCGTCGCAATACGGCACCTTTTACAGGAAAAAACCAAAGCGACAGAGCTGCCAAAACAAGGCACGTCATGCTGCTCACAAGTAGTACTGCCACTGCGTTGCTGGCCGATGACCAACCATCGAGGAAGGCAGCATTAAACAGCGCCACGATGAGAGCTGGGGCCAAAGAGTGTGCCTCCGGACCCGGCATAACGGGCGTTAGGAGCAATGGCACCAGCAGCCCCATAAGCATGCGCCGGTAAACGGGGGACAGGGGCGCTAACCAAAAACGATGAATCAGCAGCAGAGATAAAAGGCCTGCACCACTATAACTGAGCATGGCGATCGTATAAGTCTGACTAGTCAGCATTGAAGCACTCTCCGCCCTCAGCTGCAGAACCGGGAGGTAACTGCAGAAAAAAACCCTGCTGATTGAGCGCGCTTAAAACCTCTTCGGTGTCGTAGCGAGCCAGTTTACGTTCTCTGGTCAAATTCAAAGACAGCGCCAGCTCCGGTGATCCAAAGGTTTGACGAAGGACTTCCGGCAATTCATCAAAATTAGCGCCTCGGGGCAAATAGAGGTAGGTGTCATTTTTTCGGGTGCTTCGAAAGACTTCAACCAGCATCGTGCTGTTCTCCCAACAATCTCTGTGCCTCAAGCTCCAACGGACGAATGACCGGTGTTTGTCGCCATCCCTGCCAGTGAGCTGGTCGCGGCAGCCGGGCATCGCCCATGGCAAAACCTGCCAGTAAATCAAGCTCTCTCGAGGGCATCAATATTTCCACATTCATACCCAACTCAGATGCCAATTGTGCCATTGCCGGCGCTAAAGACTTAGCGAGCTTTCGTACGTGGCTACTCGCAGGAGGGGGTATCGCTGGGGGCGGATCACTTAGCCCCCGATCACTGGCCGCCTCAATCCGCGCCAGCAACTGTTTGCCGTCCCGGCGCATCACACCAGCAGGCATACCCTCAGCTGCAGCTAGCTGCGGCATAGATGTGGGGATTTTTTTGGCGATATCCTGAATAACTTTATCGTGCAAAATCCAATTGCGGGGTCTATCCCGACGTCGCGCTTGAGACTCGCGCCAATCAATCAGATCTAACAGCACCGCAAGCTGCTGCGGGTTCATTTTCCAAGCCGATTTGAACTTTGCCAGTGGGCCGCGTCCACCGGTCACCATTCCAGCACTTTCTTCAAGAATCCAAGGTAAATAACCACAAGCCTCAGCCCGGGCCTCAAGTATTGGCCAGCACTGGGCTAAAAAAGTAACGTCCTGCATAGCGTAATGACATTGCGCATCACTGAGCGGACGCAGCAGCCAATCAGACTGGGTCTCGTCTTTAGCGACATTAATGGCTAACAGCTCATACACGAGGTCTTGGTAACTCAGACCAAAGCCAAGTCCCAGCATGGCGCCTGCCTTTTGGGTATCAACAATCGGCTGCGGAAGAGCCCCTAGCCAGCGCTCAAAGACCTCTAAGTCTTCACTCGCACTGTGTAAAACCTTGATCAGGTCGGGTTGAGCAAAAAGGGCTTGCAGTGACTGCGTGTCAGTCAGCGTCAAAGGGTCAATCAACCAACACTGCCCAGCCGCCGCTAGTTGTAACAGCGCGACTTCCGGATAAAAGGTATCCCGGCGTCTAAACTCGGTGTCCACCGCTACGAAGCGCTCTTGCGCAATAACCGCGACCATCTGATCAAGAGCCTGGGTATCCCTGACCCATTGGCAGGGCATCTCCGTAAACTCCAGCGTCAAGGTTTTTCTCCTTGCAGTGGTGTACGGCCACTGAGTGCGTGCGCAAGGGTAGATGAATCTAAATACTCGAGTTCACCACCTAGGGGCACGCCATGGGCAATTCTCGACACCGTAATGCCCTGCTGCTGGGCTCGCTGGGCAATATAAAAAGCCGTTGCCTCGCCTTCGACCGTCGGGTTGGTTGCCAGTATTACCTCCCGGATGCCTTGAGACTTGAAGCGCTCCTCAAGACGATCTAGACCAATATCATCAGGGCCAATACCGTCGATTGGAGACAAGTGTCCCATAAGCACGAAATAGAGACCCCTAAAGCTCGCGGTCTGTTCAAGCGCCATAACATCACCCGGCGCCTCGACTACGCATAACAGGCCATGGTCTCGCCGGATATCTGAACACAGCTCACAAAGCTCGAGTTCAGTAAAGTTTCTACAAGACCCACACCGCCCAACACGTTCCAGGGCAGCAGAAAGGGCTTGAGCCAGGGTTTCACCGCCTTGTCGATCTCTCTCGAGAAGGTGCAGCGTCATTCGCTGCGCCGACTTCGGGCCCACGCCGGGCAGACAGCGCAGCGCTTCTATTAGCTCGTTAATTGACGGAGAAAGCTTCATTAATCAGGCGCTTATATCGGCATCTTAAAGCCATCTGGAAGGCTAATTCCGGCAGTAACAGATGCCATACAGTCCTGAGCAGCTGCCTGAGCTCTGCGCACAGCATCATTAACCGCAGCGGCCAGTAAATCCTCCACGATTTCCTGGGACTCCTGCATCAACGAGGGGTCAATTTCCACACCCACAACCGACATATCGCCCTTCATGCGCACTTTCACCAAACCCGCACCAGCCTCGCCAGTCACCTCAACCGCCTTAACGTTTTCTTGCGCTTTGGCCAGACCCTCTTGCATTTGCTGAGCCTGTTTCATCAAGTTACCAATCTTCATACCGTCCACTCTCTATTGTCTAGGTCTGACACTGCCGTCCACGACTGTGCCATCAAACTCAACCAGCAGCGCAGCGAGCTGAGGGTCCTGCCCTAAGGCTAGCTCCGCTTCGCGCTGCCGCTCAGCGGCCTGCAGCTGCCGCAAATGAAAAGGCGTTGACTCACCTACCGCCCCAACCTCAATCGAGACCTCAACCGGCACTGCCAGCAGCTGATTGAACGCCATTTCAAGGGCTGTTACCTGTCGCGCTTGAAAAAGAGAAGCGTTATTACGGTCTAGCACGAATTCAAGCCGACGTCCTCGCACCGTGAGCAACTCGCAGTGCAGAGCGACGCTTTGTGTAATACCGACGAGACCTAGCTCATCAAAAAAGGCCGGCCAAGACCCTGTCGTAGGCAAGTCCGCCTCCGTCTCAATCGGCGATGTCGCTACCTTATTCGATTGCGGAGGAGAATTTTTTTTCGCTGTTTCTGCCGGCTGTACCGATAAGACCAGCCGCTCTGCGGCAATCTGTGTCTGTTCTTCTGATGACTTCACCACCGGCAATGCCGGTGGCTCAGGCTTTTTTCTAGGGGGGGGTTCTCCGGATGCATTGCCACCACCACTCGTTACAAGCTTCGGCTCCTCTGTAGGTCTAAAAGCAATCATGCGCAGCAGCGTCATTTCAAGAGCAATGCGGGGATCAGGCGCTACGGGTAAGTCCCGACGACCGTTGATGGCAAACTGATAAAATAACTGGGTTTCATCCAGTGAAAGTGCCGCCGCAAGTTCTCGAATTTTATTTTCTTCAGAGGTATCACCCGACAAGCTGGCAGGAACCATTTGCGCCAGAGTCAGCTGATGTAGCAGCGATATAATCTCTTCCAACGTAGATCCATAGTCTGGAGCGTGTTCAGCAATGCCCGCAACACAGGTCAGTACCGCAGCTGCGTCACCCTCTGCAACCCGGGTCACAAGCTCTAGTACCCGCCCTCGATCCACGGTTCCCAACATATCCCGAACATCAACCTCTTGAAGACGGCCGGACCCATACGCTATCGCTTGGTCGGTTAAACTTAGAGCATCTCGCATTGACCCGGCTGCAGCTCTGCCCAACAGCGTTAGCGCTGGATGCTCGAACTCAACAGCCTCCTCAGCCAGGACCTTTTCAAGGTGCTCAACAACTTGCTCAGGTAACATATTCTTAAGATTGAACTGTAGGCAACGAGATAAAATTGTTGCGGGCAACTTTTGAGGGTCTGTCGTTGCCAATAAAAATTTAGCGTGAGGCGGTGGCTCTTCAAGGGTTTTCAACAAGGCATTGAAACTATGGTTAGAGAGCATATGCACTTCATCGATGAGATATATTTTGTAGCGTGCTCGGCTCGGAGCATACTGGACGTTATCCAGTAATTCCCGAGTGTCTTCGACCTTTGTACGCGAAGCGGCGTCGACTTCAATCAGATCAACGGAACGCCCTTCCGCAATTTCACAACACGATCCACACTCTCCGCAAGGTTCTGAGCTAACACCCACCTCACAGTTGAGGCACTTCGCCAATATTCTCGCGACGGTA
>Ga0213863_10001331_pt1 | contig 18009 bp, 17 predicted proteins | sample PICome_8_FD_160128 | JGI IMG/M metagenome (GOLD analysis project Ga0213863, IMG submission 160128) | Coastal seawater microbial communities near Pivers Island, North Carolina, United States - PICO497 | ecosystem: Environmental > Aquatic > Marine > Coastal | place: USA: North Carolina... | reverse complement strand
CGCGCGGGCATATCAGCCTTTCAAACCGCATCTTACTCAGTTGCGAAAGAAAGTTTAAGCGCTATACTCGTTTTCATGAACGTTAGCTCCCCTGCATACGCTGGTATTCAATCCGCCAGCGAAAGCCTTAATCTTTTGGCCCAAAGGATTGCTGAACGCTCGACTGAACGCGTCACGCAGTCGGTTTCCGATGCTATTCCCAAAGCCAGCCCAACTTCGACCACGAGCCAGACCAGTCAGGAGTTGACCGCCGAAGAATTAACGCGCGCCCTGCAAACATCCTCTGGTGAGTTGCCGAGTCGCTCTCAGGAAACCTCGGGCGGGCAGAGGGCTCAGATAGAGACTTATAACGCAGCTGGACAGGTCAATGACCGTTCCAGATCTAGCATTGCGGATCTAATGGCCGAGAGACTCAATGCAGAGAACAACCTTCGCGCCAACGCCGAGGTTGCTAAGGCGACCAATAACATGGTGGGAAGACTCATCGACGAGACGGTTTAATTGAGTCGCCTGCGGATGCAGCTCCCTCGCCAACGCCCTTTCTATTACGAATAAAAGGTTGCGCCAAAGCGCGCTACGCCGTAAGGTGCGCCCGCACGCAACGATCAGCCCCCTCTACCGCTATCCGAGATCCCATGACTTCGGATCGTGACCAACACCAGGGGCAAATTACTTTTCGAAATCCGTTGAACTCTGCAGGTGCCCAGCGCCATCGAAGCTGCGCTGTAATTTAGCCAAAGGAATACCATGACCCAATTTCAAACACTCAACCTCATCCCAGAACTCTGCGAGGCACTGAAAGACAAAGAATATACACAAGCAACAACTATTCAAGCGAAGGCGATTCCCGTCGTTCTGGACGGCAGTGATCTGATGGCATCAGCCCAAACAGGCACCGGAAAAACAGCAGCATTTGTATTACCAATCCTGCAGCGCCTTGCAAAGGCTAACCTAAAGCCTGCATCCAATCGTTGCCACGTCCTCATTCTGACGCCAACTCGAGAGCTCGCAGCCCAAATTCAAGCCTCTATTTTAGACTATAGCAAATACTTAAAGGTTCGCTCAGCGGTCGTTTTTGGCGGCGTGAACATCAACCCTCAAATGAAGCAGCTCCGAAGCGGCGTTGACTTATTGGTCGCCACACCGGGCCGTTTGCTAGATCTCGTAGGACAAAACGCTATTCAACTAGATCAAGTTCAGACCTTCGTACTCGACGAAGCGGATCGCATGCTGGATATGGGATTCGTTCCTGATGTCAAAAGGATACAAGCCAAACTGCCTCGAAAACGTCATACATTGATGTTTTCGGCCACCTTTTCTGACCCGATCCGAGCCCTCGCGAAAACGATGCTCTATCATCCTAAGGAAATTGACGTCGCCCCAAGAAACACGACGGCTGATAACATCGAACAAACAATCCATCCAGTCGACAAGTCCTCAAAAGCCGGATTACTCATCCATTTAATTCGCTCTGAGCAGTGGCATCAAGCGCTTGTCTTTAGTCGTACCAAGCACGGTGCTAACAAGCTCGTCAAACTCTTGATGAAAGCGGGTATTGAGGCAGAAGCCATTCACGGCAACAAGAGCCAGAACGCACGCACCAAGGCGCTGCTTGGGTTTAAGGAAGGGCGAATCGACATATTGGTTGCAACCGACATTGCAGCTCGGGGAATCGACATCGCGGCCCTCCCAAGGGTTGTGAATTTTGACCTGCCTAACGTTCCCGAAGACTATGTCCATCGGATTGGTAGAACAGCCCGAGCCGGAGGCGCCGGTCATGCCGTATCCCTCGTCTCTGCTGATGAAATTGATTGTTTAAGGGATATTGAGCGACTGATTCTAAAGCCCATAGAGCGTATCGAAGTCGAAGGATTTGAGCCCCAACATCAGTTACCGGCATCAGGTGCTACCCCGAGTCGACCCCGATCACAAAGCAAATCGAAACCCCGACAAGGGCGTCCTCATCGAGGAACTTCTAAGGGCGCACCCCAAGGCGCTCGACCTCCAAGGCGCAGCAGACCGAACAACCGCTCAGCACAATCTTAAATAAGATCTGGCGGGAGCCGAATCCTGCCGCTATGACCCATATCCTCGGGCAAGCCTTTTATAAGATCAGGGACAAAACCTGCGGTCGAACACAGTTATAGCGTGCATCAGCGCTGTTGGCAGCGCAAAACATCAACAATCGGGTAGGCTTCGGATTCAACTGGGCTCCAGAACAATAAGGCCTTTTAAGCAATATTCAAAAAGCTCTAGCGACTCAGCGCTACAGCAGCAAGTGACCGCCATCGAGCACTAAATGCTGACCGGTCACGACCGAGTGACTATCCACAAAAGAAAGTATCGATTCTGCAACAGTCTCCGGGGTACAGACTGTTTGCAGCGGCGTTTGGGCCCTCAGATGGGCAATGGAACGATCATAAACCGCTTGCCCCATACCTTGAGCGAGCCAGTCTCCTTCAATAAAACCTGGGCAAACTGCATTGACCCTGATTTCGGGTCCAAGAACCCGCGCCAAAGACATTGTCATTGTTATCAGCGCGCCTTTCGAAGCTGCATAGGCGACACAGGACCCAACGCCCTTCACACCCGCAATCGACGCGACATTCACCACCGCGGCATTTCCAGAAGCTTTTAATGGCGCTTCAGCGGCCCTCACCATTTGAAAAGCACCAACGACATTGACGCCATAAATATTTTGAAAGTCCTCAGCATCCAAACCATCAAGATCACCATGGGCTACAAATTTCGTCGTTCCTGCATTGTTCACGAGGACATCCACACGGCCCCATTTATCAAGGGTCTGGCTCACCATCGCCTGACAATCCTCATCGCGACTGACATCAGCCTTGCAAACCAAGACCTCACCACCCATCGCCTCAATACTTGCAGCTACCTCCGATGCAGCCGAATCACTCCGGGAATAATTAATCACCACTCGTGCCCCTCGGGCGGCCATCATCCTGGCCGTAGCGGCGCCTACCCCTGATGAGGATCCCGTCACAATACAAACTGCTTGATCCAAATCCATCGAATTCTCCTTAAGGTAAAAGTTCTGTGGGCAGAGCCCCTCTGTATTTAATGTTCTGGATTCGCCGCTTTGATGGCCCAAATTGAGCCGCTCATCTCAACGCCGACGTTTGTTACAAAAGGCCTCAGCGCACTTTTCATGGCACCCAACGCTGCCTGAACCACATCACTTGGCAACTGCTTAAAAGCTCTGGCAGCGGGCCCAAGCTCACATTGAAAATCGACGGCCGCATCGACATCCTCAGCAACCAACAGCGTTTCGCGGACTGATTCAAATTCAATCGCGTGAAACCCTGCGGCCGTTAAAATATCCGTGACATACATGGGGTCACTGAATGCGAAGGGTCCAGGGGCACGCGGATCATTGGCGGCGCCACCTGACGGTAAAAACGGCGCGATCGCGCGCCCTCCAACAGACATCCAAGGATTGTCAGCAGGCGACTGCCAGCAGCCTAACAGTAATCGACCGCCAGGCTTGAGCTGCTCGCGCAAATGCGTAAAGGCCTCGACCGGAGATTGAAAAAACATGGAGCCGAATCGAGAAAAAATAAGATCCACCGGCTCCTCGACCTTGTAGGTCGCGCCATCTGCCTGAACGAACCTGGGGTTATGCAGATCACCAGTGCGATCTCGAGCCCGAGCCAGCATCGGGCTCGATAAATCCACACCCAACACACGAGCGCCTCGTTCGACCAGTGCCAGCGACGTGTCACCGCAGCCACAACCGAGATCGAGCACCGTCAGGTTGGAAACATTATCGACCGCATCTAGGAGCACCTGGGTCAGTGGGGTCATTAGTTGGTCTAGGCGCATCTGGTGTCGTACCCAGACGAGCCCCGCATCGCCATCCCAATACGCATATTGATCGGTATTTACGGTTTTCATTTCATCTTCCTTGGGACCCCATCAGCAAAGCATTCACATTTCTACTCAGGTGTTACGAGCGGTAAAAACCTGCCCGCTTGATCCTGCCCCACCCAGCCAATATACACGACTGTCTGCTCAGGAATACCCCCATAAATGTGGGGAAACCTGACCGCCTCGCTACCAACAAAGTGATCGTCTCGATCGCCGACCGCCGAGGCCGATTCAAAACGCACTTCAATGCCAGCAAGGTTTAGGTACTCAACGCTGATCGCTAAAAAGCACCACGGACCGCCAGCGCTGCGATAAAACTGGTTCGCCACTTTGATCAGAGTTTCCATGTCCGGAGCAGCATGGGTCATTCCGTCCTGCTCGAAAGTGGGAGGATAATAAGTTTGATTCGCTTCGACTGCAGCAAGCCAATCGGCACGCAGCGCCAAGTGATAGATCATCGTCATTCGCATCCCCTCTGCGTTCGCCATCTATCTTGAACCAAGGTAACCCCATCGCCGCCCACTGCAGCTACCTCGGTTGGCCTAGCCTGATCCAAGCTATTCCTCGCAGATGTGTCGTGTGCCAGTTTAAGCTCTCAAAGCTGGTCATAATAGCGCACGTATCACAACCTTATTGCCATCTGATCAATACGACCTGTTGAGTAGTCAGTGCCCAGTTGCTGGGCCCGATTTTAAACCTCGGTTTTTTCTGAGCTTGCGTGACAACGCTACTCTAGTATGACCAGCCCATCTGTTAAGCGGAAAGATCAAAGGCCGCCTCGACTTTGATGTCAAAATTTCAAGGGTACGTCTCTTTACGCTCCGAGTCTGCGCTGAGCCACTTGCCAGAACCCCAGAAGGTGCGCTTTACTGCCTAGCTGAATACAAGGAGTGGCTATGAAAACGTTTGCACAAAAAGTCGCGGTGATCACCGGCGCTGGTTCGGGCATGGGCAGATACCTTGCTATCCTCCTGGCGCGAGCTGGCGCTGACGTCGTGATTTGTGATGTAAACCCTGAGACCCTCAAAGAAACAGAAAAGCTCGTTCAACAGCATAACGTTGCAGTTTCAAGTTTTGAACTCGACATGGCTGATAAAGCCGCCATTGAGGCCTTGCCCGAGCAAGTCATCGCTCGGCATGGCAAAGTTGACATGCTATTTAACAATGCCGGTGTAACCGCCGGCGCTGATTTCGAAAATATGAGCGAGGCTGACTGGGACTGGGTCATGAACATCAACCTCAATGGAGTCGTTAATGCAACTCGAGCATTTCTGCCCTACCTGAAGATGCAGCCCGAAGCAGCTCTGATCAACACCTCATCGATATTTGGCATGATTGCCGTTGCCAAGCAATCCGTCTACCACGCCACGAAATTTGCCGTACGAGGCTTTACCGAGGGCCTCGCTCGAGAATATGCCGGCACCGGTCTTTCTGTACACTGCGTACATCCTGGGCATATCGGCACCAATATCGTCGCAAACTCGCGTTTTAATGAGGAAGAAATTGCTACCGACCGAAAACTTCTTGGCGTTAATGGCAGCCAAGAAGAAATGGCAACACTTTTTCGTGATAACGGAATGCATCCAAGCCGCGCTGCAGACATCATTCTCGATGGCGTGAAGCGCCGGCGTCAACGCATCTTTGTCGGTTTTGATGCCAAATGTATGGATTTTGCACAACGACTCTCGCCAATGCATTACCTCAAGTTACTACCGATTTTCATGATTCCGATCACACTGCTACGCAACAAAAAACCGTTAAAAGGACTCTCTTAGCCCTCGGCTTGTTCCATCGACTGCCTTCGTAATCGGCGCATACCCAGCAACCAGCGATCCACGTTATCGCCTTTTCTTCGGACATATTCCTCAACCTCAGGATGTGGCAATACATGGAACCGTTCATCCTCGATGGCCTCCATCACACAGCTGGCAAGCTCTGATGGCTCAATAATGCCATCAGTCTGCCCATCGCCGAGTCCGCGCGGCGCCATTGCAGTATTAACCCCCTGTGGGCATAGCACCGAGACTTTAATACCCTCATCGCCGTGAGTGATCGCTAGAAACTCTGCAAGCTTAACGGCGGCTGCTTTTGTTACCGAGTACGGCCCTGAACCAAGCGCAGCAAGGAGCCCCGCGGCGGAGGCAGTATTGAGAAGATAACCTTCGCCACGTGCGAGCATACCGGGCAACACGGCTCTGGCCGCATAGACATGGCTCATCACATGAAGCTCCCACTGTTTTTGCCAAACTTCGTTTTCGGCATCAGTCAAAACACCCTGCCCACCGGCTCCTGCGTTGGAGCAAAATAAATCGATTTGACCATGCTCCGCGATGACCGAGTCCACCAGCGTTTGCACTTGAGCCTCGTTGGTCACATCGCAGGCTAAACCGCTACAACCGAGCGCTTGTGCGGCCTGCTCGACCGCTGATTGATCTAAATCGGCTAGAACAACTGCCTTAGCATCATTCCCTAAAAACTTTTCCGCCATAGCGCGTCCGATTCCGCCACTACCCCCAGTTATGACAACCACCTTTCCACTGATCTGCATTATTTCACTCCGATGAAGGCCGCCCGACGCACCAGAATCTGACAGCAGTTTCGCTTGAATGTCATCTACGACGACCTTTGATTTTCATCTTATACTACCCTATCCAACTATCCGGCGCCGTCCACCGCAGGAGTCTCACTATGCACCAACAAGACCAAAGTACTGAAGTCCTCACCCAGGCCATATTACGCTATGCCGTCGAGCGCATTCGTATGAACCCACCCACGTTAGATGGACCTAAGTCAGAGCATGACCTGAGAGCCATGGCAGGTCACACCATTACCGCCGACGGCCTTGGCGGGCTCGAAGCCTTGCGAATCTTCACTGATGTCCTGGCGCCTGCCTGTATATCAGTGGACCATCCTCGTTTTTTCTCTTTTGTTCCCGCCGCGCCAACAGAAGCAGCAACGCTCTTTGATCTCGTGGTGGGCGCCTCGAGTATTTGCGGTACATCTTGGTTAGAGGCCGCTGGCGCGGTGATGGCAGAAAATGACGCTTTGCGATGGCTGGCTGACTTAGCAGGGTTTCCTCAAGAGGCAGGTGGTGTTTTTGTGAGCGGTGGCACTGCGGGTAACCTCAGCGCCCTTATCACTGCTCGCAGCGTTTGGCGCAAGGCAACTCGGCTGGATCAAACCCGAGGCTTGATCATCACAAGTGAAGGCGCTCATGCCTCAGTAAAGCAAGCGGCTTACGTCATGGATGCAGACATTCTAGCGGTACCCTGCCCAGAAGTAATGACCGGTACGGATCTAGCACAGGCCGTCAACGCACTATCAGAAAGCGATCGCGACCGCATTTTCGCCGTGGTCGCCACCAGCGGAACCACTAATTTGGGCTTGATCGACGATTTATCGAGCATTGCCGAATTTTGCCAAGCATCCTCGATCTGGCTGCATGTCGATGGCGCTTATGGAGCTGCGGCGCTTGCAGCGCCAAGTGTTCGAGCTCTCTTTGCGGGTATAGAAAAAGCAGATAGCTTTATTGTCGATCCCCACAAATGGCTTTTTGCACCCCTCGACTGTTGCGCATTGATCTACCGCGCACCTGAACATGCCCGGGCTGCCCACAGGCAACATGGTGATTATTTAGAGGTTCTCTATGACGGAATTTGGAATCCCTCGGACTACGCCCATCACTTGTCGCGACGCGCGCGAGGTCTGCCGTTTTGGTTTAGCCTGGCAACCCACGGAACAAAGACCTACGCGGATGCAGTGGAGAAAACACTGGCATTGACCCAGGCCGCAGCAACATTGATTGATGCGAGTCCTTGGTGCGAACGAATTTTGCCCCCCAACCTCTCAATCGTGGTCTTTAAGCGTCAGGGATGGGAAGACGACGATTACACGCGCTGGAGTCAAGAGCTCCTGGAGACCGGTGAGGGTTTCGTAATGCCAACCAAGTACAAGGGAGAGACGGTCCTTCGATTTTGCATTGTCAACCCGACGACAACCGAGGATGACATAACATTGGTCTTAAATACCCTCGCGCCAAAAGTTGAGTGAGTCACTCAGTCCTCGCTTGAATTCGGTGCCAGGCCAACGCTCTATTCGGGGCGTTCGCCTCGAATAATAACGCGATGCATGTGACGACGATGACCGTGATAATCGTTGAGCGCATTGTGAAACAAGCATCGGTTATCCCACATCGCGAGCGTCCCTTGAGCCCAATGAAGACGCGATACAAATTGGTCTTGAGTCAGATGCGACGTGAGATAGGCAATGACTGCTTTGCTCTCTTCTCGGGTCCAACCCTTTACCCGATGCGTGTGGGGTCGACTACAGTAAATACTTTTGCGACCGGTCTCTGGATGCGTTCTGATCAGCGGATGCTCAACCTCGGATTCTGCAAACTCGTCGTTACCTCCGTACGAGCCACCCAATTGGCCTTTGGCTGAAACATTTCGATAACCGCCGCCTTTACCATGTACCATTTTTGGGGTGTAGATCCCCGACAGACCGCACAACATCTCTTGGAAAGCAGGACTTAAATCCATGAAGGCCGCGGTTGCATCAGCAAACAAAGTGTCGCCCCCCAAAGGAGGCACTTCAACGGCGTAGAGCAGAGTTGCCTTAGGCGGCACAGCCTTGTAGGACGTATCCGTGTGCCAATCGCCCCCAAAGTTTAAGGTTGCATCCGCTTCTTTAATGATCGGGATCACATTTTCATGCTCCGTCACCGACTGCATAAAGGGATAAACATCTAAATCGCCAAATTGCTCGGCAAACGCGGCTTGTGCCGAGGGACTTAAGTTTTGATCGCGGAAAAACAAGACGCCATGACGCAGCCAAGCCTCTTGTATTTCAGAGTGCGCGGAGACCGATAAAGGCTGGGAAAGGTCAATGCCCCGAATCTCAGCGCCAATCGGACCCACCTCAGTATTTATCTCCATCGATCAACTCCTTTAAACCTACCTCCCTCATCATCTTTGTGCATCATCCCTTTGTAAACCCCTAATTCTGAAATGCCCAAGCCAGCGCGCTATTTCAATGGTAGTCTAACGACCTACCTTAGATGGAGCTCGCGCATGTCAGATAAAACTGTTGCTGTTTTTTTAGGTGATGATGCGTCGCCCGAAGTCATGGCGCCCACCGTAGCGCTTCTTGAATCCCTAAGTCTTCCAATAACCTTCGTGTACCCCTCCACCGAAGCGGACTCAGACGGGCGTTCGCACAACGGTTTTTCCGACACGGCAAAACGCATGGTGGACCAAGCTGATGCAACCTTTTTCGGCTCTACAAGCGGAGCCAGCACTCAAGCCCTATTTTATTTGCGCTGGGGCAAACAGACTTTCGCCAATGTTCGACCGTGCAAATGGCGACCAGGTTATCAATCACCGATGCGCAATCCGGAGTCCATCGACTTTACGATCGTGCGAGAAAATTTAGAGGATCTGTACCTGGGGCTAGAGGGCAACCTTGAAGACCTTGCGGCCCTGAACCTCTACTCAAGACACGCCAGAGCCAGTCTTAAAGATTTAGGGCCGGGGCGATACGCCATTAAGGCGATCACCGATGCAGGCTCTGAGCGCGTGATTCGATTTGCCTTTGAGCTCGCCCGGTCACGTGGCCAAAAACAAAAAGTCACCTTGACCTCAAAATACAACATGCTGGCCAAAGCCGATGGGCACTTCCGAGACATCGGTTTTGAAGTTGCAAAGGACTACCCTGACATTACCTTTGAAACATTCATCGTTGACGATTTCTTGTGCCGGATGATCACCCAGCCTCAAGCCCTTGACGTTGTCGTCACACCAAACCTCTATGGAGATATCTTGTCAGACGGCTCTGCTGGCCTGATGGGCGGCTTGGGGCTTGCGCCATCGGGCTGCTATGGGGAGACTTATGCTTACTTTGAGTCTGCTCACGGGACCGCGCCAGATATTCAGGGCCAAAACATCATTAACCCCACGGCGACGATCCTTTCAGCTGCGATGCTCATGACCTATTTGGGTTACTCAGAAGCTGCCGATCAGCTTGAAGCTGCCATCGACCGAGTTTACGCAGCAGGCCAAACCCTCCCCGTTGACCAAGGCGGCTCTGCTTCAACTTCCCAATTCTTTGAAGCGGTGCAATCTCTCATGGATTAAGTTGTGCGTCGCAGTAACCTAACCGGTTCCTCTAGCTCGTCGTTTTGAGAGCGTATAACACACGCCCTATCGCACACAGATCACCCGAATCATTCGTGATGCGGACCTCAATGGTACAAAGCTGTCGTCCGCGTTTAACCACTCTTGCTTCCGCGTCGAGCCAAAGGCCTTGCGCTTGGCGAAGATACGTAATGTTCAAATCAGCCGTACCCGCGGGCTGACTGCCCTCCGCGATTTTCGTAAACACGGCTGCGACGCCCGCCATATCAATCATGGTCGCCAGCACGCCGCCGTTCACACTGCCGCCAATGCCGGCAGGGGTTGTAGCCGTTTTCTCCAATCGCAGGCGGACGAAATCAGGCTTCGTCTCGACGAGCTTTAAGCCTAAATACTGGTGAAAAGGATGCTCATTGAAGGTCCTGAAAAACTCATTCATTACTGTTGCGCTCTTGATCCAAGGAAAGCTCGCCAAACGATATCAAAACACATTTTGGATGGACACCACGAATTCATAATCACTTACCAACGGATCAGCCCTATTTTTCAAGGGCACGGCGAAATCCAGATGGATCATTTTGCCGCGCTCAGCCTTCGTCGGCGCCAGCCGTAATCCCAGACCCACATCCATCAGGCTTTGTCCGCGGCGCCCAGAGACGTCATCAGGCCTCCAAGCACGTCCCGCATCGGCAAAGACAAGCCAACCCAAATTCAGCAAGCCGAAGAGGTTTCGATGTCCTTGGAAAAACCAATCAAATCAAAGTTCCGGGCGTTTAAAAACTGATCGCTGACACTGGACCACTGAACAAACGGCGCGACCAGTTTTCGGGTCCTGATCTCGTCTGCCTCTAAATTCGTGGCACCAGCCAAGAAGACGTCTTGATCTTCATACAGCAGACCCAACGTCACGCGGTGGCTACGACCTGCCTTCCGTCTGATTCATGCAAAAAAAACCCGGCTCTAGCCGGGTTTTTTTAAATCGCCCTATGGAACAACTCCTAGAACTGATAGCTTAATTCAAGCCCGACTGTCCTAGGCCTATTTACGATCCCTGCTGCAAACAAGGTCGCAATTGGCTGAAAGACCTCGAATCGTTGATCGGTAAGGTTCTTAGCATAGGCCTCAATTGCCCAGTTCTCTGCATAGTAACCAATCGATAAAGAGACATCTTCTCGAGCGCCTACTTTAGATTGGGTTAGATTAAGAAGTGACGCATCAAAAGCTGCAATCTTAGTGACTTTAGCAAAGACATCAACTGAGCCGTCTCCGACTGCGAAGGACAGAGTACCACCCAAACCCAAAGTGTATTCAGGCGAATTTCTTGGCGTTAAAAAGGTGGCATCCTCAACGACGGTAACGCCGTCATTAGGATTAATGTCCGTATCGAAGACTTCGTATTCAGCATCCAATGTGCCGTAGTTCAAGAAGACCCGGGCAACGTTGTTGAAGACGTACTGAATTTCAATTTCTACGCCGGAGTACAGCACACTACCGGCATTGTCGAACACCGAGGCAACCGTTTTGGTGTCCGGGTCTAGCGCAACAAATGACTCTTGCTTGTCTTCGAAATCATTTCTGAAATAAGTGGCATTAAAGCGTAAGCGATTATCTAAATGCTGACTCTTATAGCCTATTTCTAAATTACCAGCAGTTTCAGGATCGTACTGATCCCGCTCAAAATCCCGAATGTTCTGGTTAACGCCGAAGAAACCGCCCGAATGAAACCCTTCCGAGTAAGTTGCGAAAACCATCGAAGTATCGTTGATCGTGTACGTTAAACCGATCTTGGGCGAGACCTCCGTCCACTCTTGCTCGAGATCAGCATATTCAGGAAACTGCCGAAGTGTTTCACGATCAGCTGTCGTCAGATACGACTGGCCGGCGATGAAATCTTTTTCTTCCTTGGTCCAGCGTATACCAGCCGTCAGGGTCAAGGCATCGGTCAGATCGTAATCCATTTGCGCGAATACCGCGGTAGATATTGTCTCTTGTGTCTCGTACAAGATCTGATGAATATTCTGCGTGGCTATTCCCTCAGCCGTCATACCTTGATCACAGGCAATCGGCGCGAAACCGCCGGCTTTACAAACGTCTAAGCCACTCACACCAGGCCCACCCAAGTCGGGATTGGCCAGATTTGCGCCAAATAACACACCCCAAAACGCATCCCCTGTGTACCAGTCTTGCACAAACTCGTTTTGAAAGTAGTACAGACCCGCGGTGAAGCTCAATCGATCAAAATTACCGTCGATCCTAAGTTCTTGGCTGGTTTGGTCATACTCATTAAAGCGCTCGATGGTTATAAAAGGGAAAGACGAAGCATCGTAGTCATAAAGGCGGTATTCATCTACTTGGCGATAGCCTGTTACTGAAACAACCGTTAGATTTTCGTCTAAGTCCAAGCTCATATTGAGCGTCACCGCATCCGTGTCGAGGCTATAGTTGTTGTCTTTATCGTTATCAGAGAACTCCGGCCGATCCAGGGTATTTCGACAAGCCCCAAAAGCATTACAATTTAGAAACCCGCCGCTGAAATCATTTTCGGGAGATCCAGCTGGAGGCGCTGGTAACAAACCTGCTGGGACGTTGTAATTCGTATGAAAAGCATCGAGCGTGCCTTCATCCGCAAACGTCTCGACCGTCAAGGTTGCTTCAAAATTATCGGTTGGCGTATACAAGAACGTAGCGCCTCCGGCTGTATAATCTTTTTCTGCGACACCGTTACCCGTCGTTACGTTATCCATGAACCCGTCGTAGTCTATTTTCGTCGCAAACAATTTCATCGCGAGGTTTTCGCTAATGCCGGTATTCAACACAGCACGCACTTCCTGCTGGCCATCTTTACCTGCGGTTACCTTAAACTTACCGCCAAGCTCACCCGTCGGCCTGCTCCGAATCACGTTAACAACGCCACCCACCGTATTTTTACCAAAGAGCGTACCCTGTGGTCCACGCAGCACTTCCACTCGTTCTAGATCAAAGTTTTCTAGAACTTGCCCTGCTGCAGTACCCAAATAAATACCGTCAATCACGACCGCAATGGGGGCATCAAACGAATTATCGTCGCTCCGAGTCGGGCTGATGCCGCGAATGTTAATATCAGCACCGCCACCACCGCGACCGCCATTGGTACCGAAAATTAGATTCGGCGCATACCCATCGAGATCCGAGAGGTTGCGAATAGAGCTGTTCTCCAATTCTTGGGTGAGGGCCGTAATCGCAATCGGCACGTCCTGCACAGATTCCTCTTGCTTTCTTGCAGTCACGACGACCTCTTCAATATAAGCCTTTTGCTCCGCAGCCCAAGAGCCGTCAGAAAAAGCACCTAAAATACTCGCAGCACTCAACGCAGCTGCCACGCTCAACCCAGTTTTGTAGCTCATTGCTTAACCCCCATTGAATTTTTATTACAACCTGCCAACCCTAAACAAAAACCACCAAGCATTGCAAGCTTGTGCTTTGCTTTATTTTCGACTTCAACCCGCTTTATTTTTGCTAACAACGCAATCCCTAAAAGAGCCTTTTGGAGCGCTCACTCGCTCATTTAAATGCCCCATTACACAGTTGCCATGCCTGTCGAGACTTATTATTTGCCTTCAAACACGCATGCACACCCTTGCTGCGTCATTTGTCCTGAACTTACGATTCATCGGAAGCGGAACCTTGAGCCGCTTGCGTAAGGTCCGGGTTGAGCCCAATTGCGTAACCCTTTACTATTCGTATCACTAACGGAGCACTAAATCATGACGACTGTAAGCATCCCAAAGTTTGGCGAATTGCTCGCCCCACACCTTTCCAGAATTCCAGACGCGGCCCGTCCAGGGGCGTTAGCGCGACTTGAGCGCTCCGCCGCCGAGCGATACCGAGGTTGGGCAGAGGCTTTACCGGAGCACGCCGAAGGCCTTTTGTCCTGCGCGGCGCGTGAGGACGAAATTGCAGATCGCATTGAAGCCATCCTGCCAGTGCCCGCTGAGTTTGAAGCCTTGGTTTGCGAGGTGATCCCGCTTGCCGTTGCGACTTATTACGCAGTTTTCGAGCCTTACAGCGTTTGGGATCAAATGGCGATTCAGGCCAATGCCGAGCGCCAGGGTTCGCTTGCTTGGCCAGCCATGGTGCCTGCTTTTCCAGAGCATACTGCCGAGCTGATGGCGCTATCGACGCTCGAACTCAAAAGTGGCGATTTTCTCGACGCCCTACTTGGCAAGCAAGCGGCCTAATCTTCTGGATTGCCAGCAAACGCTGGATGCGCGTCGTCCACGGGCGACCAGTTCATTGCTGTTTTCTGCCAATAGCTGGACGTGATTTCCACCCAACTTGAGTCATCAAGGCTACCCACCTTGATGAACTTTATGGCGGGCATTTCTGCGACATAGCTGATCAGCGGCGAGCCGCATTTCCCACAAAATCCTCGCGTGACGTGGCTGCCCTCGCTGCCCACAACCGTGAAGGTTTTTAATTCCCCAATTAGATTGAGCGACTCCACTGGAATAAAAAGGATCGTTGCCTTGCCGCTACCGGTGCTTTTTTGACAGTCTTTGCAATGACAATGATGCGCTGAAATAACCGACTCTCGGGAAAATGCATAACGGACACGACCACATAAGCAGCCACCGGTTTCATCTGCAACATCATTCATCTTCGATCCCCCAAAGTGATTAATCTAATCAGACCGCGGCGCCAGCCCGCCGCACATGGAACTACGCTCCGGGTTTCGGCCAACATCGATTATCGGTCCGGTAGACTGCATCGGTTGACCGGGCGCCCAATAGCGAATCGGGAGCACCTGCAAAGTAAGGATCTTGGGTTGGCTGGGTTCGACTCCAATCAACGCGCTCGCTCCGGTAAGCCATTTTCCACTGGCCTTCTGCTTTGACATAACGGTCTAGATAGCGCCCAGCAATCACAACATCCAGAGGCCCATCCTCGCCTGCCACTTTATGGTAGGCGTTAAAGTAGATCTCTCCGAAGGCCTCATTTGGATCACCCCCGAATTCTATGAGATGGTTACCGATCATATGATGGTTTGAAATGTGGGTATTCAGCGCGGACATTGCGTAGTCAACAAATTCTGCCGGCGTACCATTCACAAAACCGTATTCGCAATATGCGTTGGGACTAAAAACCGACAGCAGCAGCTCTGCATCCAACCGGTCTAGACCGCGCATATATTGACAAGACAGGCTATAGATTTGTTGCCGATCGATAACGGCTTGCTGCTCATCCATGGTTACTCCTTCTATCTTCGCCTCAGTACGGGCTAACTTTTTTTAAAGGTTAAGGATTCAAGTGCGCCCAGCTGGGGTCATCGGGGTTACTCAGTCCCTTGGTGAGGGCTGCCATTGACCCGATTTGTCGCTGATCCGCCACTACCCAATCTCGACTCCAATCCATCACCACCGTCCGGCGGTGAAACTTCCAAACCGCTGCTTCGCGATGAAATTCGTCCAAATAACGACCGGAGAACACCATTTCTGATGCACCGTCCTGACGCAGATGCTTTGCAAACACATAGCTTTCAGTCAGTGCGTGGTGATCGCTAGAAAATACAAAAATGGTGTTAGAGACCCGGTGCTGAGTCAGTTCGTACTGAGCCGCCAAAGCGTTCATGACCAAATCTGCAAACTCATGCGCAGCACCCTTAAAGCCTCCATAATCCACGGTGGCGTCAGACCAATAGACCGACTTCATTAATGCTGCATCTTGGCGATCTAGCGCTCGACTGTGCAAATGCAATAGTTCTTGAATCGCAAGTCGGGATCCTACTTCATCCGATGAGGGAATACTTCCCGGTTCTGAGTTCATTGCACCTCCTAATCTTTGCGCATCAGTGAATGTGTCCGTAGTCGATCACTCTTTATGTTTAACGCTTCGAACCATTGAGTTGGGGGCTCGAGTCTCTGCCCCTTCGGCCCACGCCTCCTTTGCAGAAAGGCATCCCCATGTCGAACACCCTTTTAGTCCACTCAAACCAACACAGCCCTCAGAATCACTCCCAATACAGCTGACGTCTGCCAATCAAAGCCATTGGGCAAAAAATCATAGATCTAGCGGTTAGCACTTGCGTTTGCCGCCTCTAGATTCGCCCTGATCTCAGCATGCCTTGCTTCGGTAATCGGATAATTCCAAACGATCGCAGCGCCCGTCAAAAAGAATAAGGACGGGAAGGTTGAGAACAAAAATCGCAGCCCAAAGAGTTCGTCAGCGCCGTTTTCAACCCCTGCTTGAAAACCAAAAAGACTCAAGCCGAACAGCGCAATCGCGCCACCAAAAGACGCCGTTGCTTTTTGAGCAAACGACCAAGCGGAAAAGAACAGCGCTGCTCGATTCTCACCTGTCTCCAAAGTATCCAGATCGATGACATCAGCCTTCATAGAGTTAGGAAGCGTCTGAGAGAATCCGCCCGCAGCAAATCCTGTCGTAATCGTCATGGGAAGCATCCACCAAAAATCGCCAGGCCCGAGCAGCAAATAACAGGGATGTGCAAAAGCCAAAAGGAAAAACGAAACAAGGTAGGCGCGATGCTTCCCAACTTGCTTAGAGAACCAAATCCAAAACGGAACTGCCAAAATGCTGGAAGCGTAGAAGAAACTCAACATGAAAATTGCTTTATCTTCGGCTTGTAAAACATCGGCAATAAAAAACAAATACAAGGGCGTCGTAACATTCAGACCCAGCGAGCCAATCATAAACGCGAGGACAAGACGCTTAAACGGTCCGTTGGCCAGCATGAGCTTCAATCCATCAATGACGCTTACTTGGGACCGGGGTTGATAGGCAGGCTCTCTAACATTGGCGAGTGTGAGCGTGACACAGACGGGCATGAGGATAAGCATGGTCAACCCCACCAACTCGAGTACAACGTCTGAGCCACCTAAACCAAACAACAGCAGCGCCATCGCGGGAATCAGCTGGGCAGATAAAGAACCCAAAGAATTGAAAACCGCTCTTGCGCCTGTGACCTTGCTCCGCTCGTGGTAATCAGTGGATAGCTCTGAACCCCAGGCATAGTAAGGGATCAGCATCATCGTGATCGCCAGTGAAAGCACGAAACTCCAGAGGCCTAAGTGCAACCAATTCATGTGCTCAGCTTCAACCACCATTTCATAGGCCGGTTTCAACCAAATCATCCCGCTGTCTGGCAAAAAAAGCTGATAGACCGCCAGCATCATCAGCGGCGTGGCGAGCGCAATCCAAAGCTTACGCCGGCCGAACCGGCTCCGAGTGTGATCACTGATATAGCCCATCAAGGGGTCCGTGACGACATCGGACCACCGCACCAGAAATAAGATGGTGCCAATCACCGCGAGCGGAACCCCCATATCACTGGCATAAAATCGAGGTATAAAGACAGCCACGGGAAACAGCGCCAAAGAGATCGGCAAATCAGTGAGGCCATAGAAAAAAAGCGATTTACGCGTTAAACCCATTGGGAAACTTCCCAGTTCGCTGTGTACATTGATCGTCCCCTACGAAACTCGATTTTCAAATAAGCCATCGATACCGAATCCGAAATAAGGTGTAGGTGATCGACCACCGATGCTGGCCTTGAGGCTCACTCGGTGTATTTTCTTGGCGCCATTGGCAACCCATGCTAGGTTGCTTTTCAAGATAGATCGTTGAAAGGAAGATGGCAACTATGGAAAACACCCAAGTTCTATTAAATAAGCGCCCCAATGGCACACCGAAAGTAGATGATTTCGAGGTCATTAAAACCGAGATTAAGGATCCCGCTGAAGGAGAAGCGTTAATAGAGAATCTTTACATCTCGCTGGACGCCGGATTTAGAAACTGGATGGATGCAGATGCAGGTGATGATGTGTTGCCAGCCATGGCTTTAGGCCAACCCGTGATGGGATTGACGGTTGGACGGGTTCAGGCGAGCCGGCATCAATCTCTCAAAGAGGGAGACCTCGTCATGGGCCGATTGGCTTGGGAATCCTACTCCCTGGCAAATGATGATTTTCTGGTTGTGCTTGAAGGCATTGAGGAT
>Ga0213863_10001330_pt1 | contig 18018 bp, 11 predicted proteins | sample PICome_8_FD_160128 | JGI IMG/M metagenome (GOLD analysis project Ga0213863, IMG submission 160128) | Coastal seawater microbial communities near Pivers Island, North Carolina, United States - PICO497 | ecosystem: Environmental > Aquatic > Marine > Coastal | place: USA: North Carolina... | reverse complement strand
ATCTTTGCTCTGTTCAACGGCAAGGATATCATACAATCCCAAGGAGAAGATTTCCGTTTAAGGAAAGGGCGAAACAAATCATTCAACTTTTCATCTCATCTCATCGATGCCATCGTCCCTCATGACGTTTATTATACGTGCTCTCTTGCTCGTTACGCTTTCCGCCGTGGTGCCCCACGCTGCCCTAGCTCAAGTGGATAGGGAATGGGTGAACATATACGAGGCCAAGGTTCGTAACGGCTTGCCTTACCGTCTCATGAGTCCCGTGGGATTCGACGACAACCAGCGCTACCCTGTGATCGTCTCCCTTCATGGTGCTGGTGGGAAGGGCACTGACAATCGTAAACAATTAAAGCAATGGAATCAGCAACTCGCAGGGGAGCAGATCCGCAAAGATTATCCCTGCTATGTCTTAGCACCTCAATCCACCGGGCTCTGGGATGAAACTCATCTGAGAATGATCCAGGCGGTTATCGCCGAGCTACCAGCAGTCGACAAAGATCGTATATACATGATGGGCCATTCTATGGGAGGTCATGGATCTAATATCCTCATACAACTCGCTCCGAAGTATTTTGCTGCGATCGCTCCCTCCGCTGGAACCGGATTGAAGCGAACGGAAGAGTTCATTGATCCTTCCAAAATGAAAGATGTTCCAATCTGGGCCTTTCATGGTGATCAGGACAAGGTCTGTCCTTACAATCGTAATCTGAAACTCTTTAATCAACTGAAGGAATTGGGAGGCAACATGAAGCTAACCACCTTCAAGGGCGACGGACACGGGATCGCTGGAAAGATGATTCTGGGCGCGGATAATGGCAACACGCTCATGACTGGAGAACGCTGCGATCCTGAGCGCGATTTCTTAAAATGGCTGTTTGCGCAGCGCTTGCCCGGCAAACAGGCTGTGGCTGAGGAGGAGAGAACAGAAGTCCCCAGTGATTTTCTTAAATTCAATCATGGCGAGGTCGACCGACGCTACCTCATCTACCGTCCCAAGGATCTTCCAGACAACGCACCCCTAGTCTTCTTTCTCCATGGGTATCGGGGTGATGCGCGGGGCTACATGGAGCTTGGTATGAATCGCGTAGCCGATACTAACGGATTTGCGGTCTGCTACCCTCAGGGGGAAAAAGATCGAAAGGGAATCCCGCATTGGAACGCTCGCCTTAAAATCAGTAAGGTCGACGACATCGGTTTTCTCTCAGCACTTGCCGTTCATCTGCAGTCAACACACAAGCTCGACCCTAAGAAGACCTTCGCTTGCGGTATCTCAAATGGTGGTTTCATGAGTTACACCTTGGTGGCAGAGAAACCAGAGGTATTTAAAGCGGCCGCCTCAGTCATCGGCACCATGAGTGGTTTGACCTGGAAACACCGGGATCAGATCAAGCCCGTGCCCATCTTACAAATTTCCGGCCTCAACGATGAAATCGTTCCCTACGATGGCAGTATGTCTCCAAGGGGCGGCTGGGGCGGCGCGCCCAACCAAGATATTATCATGGAATTCTGGAAGATACTCAACCAGACCAAGACCGAAGAAGTCGTAAAGATCTCAGGTAGGACCACCGCCCACTACTACAAAGATGGCGTGAATGGCAACCAAGTCTGGCACTACAAGATAAAGAAATTCGGGCACCGCTTCCCTCACCAAGATAATGGGGCTGGAATTAGTTCGGTCGAAGAGATCTGGAAGTTTTTCAAGCAAGTGAGCAGTTCCCAATGAGCGACCATAAAGCGATGGTTGCCAACCGCTGAACCCCTCTAAGCAGGATCAGCAAATCTCGAAACGGGAGACATGGATCGTTGTGCGGGGTGGAGATTTGAGAGGGACTAGGCTTCAATGATTATCATTGTCAGCGAGTAATTCCATCGCTCCCTATATTTAATGAACACCGAAGATTGAGATTGGAGCTAAAATACGAATGGCGATTTACCCCTATTGATCACTTGACGGGGCAAAGATTAGAGTAATCCTTCTTAAATGTTCAAATCCTCTCTATCGACCATCTGTTCTTTGTTTTTAACCTCATCTTTTGCTGGTGCATCTCCTTTAGATGTTAAAGTGAAAACTATTGATGGGAAGGAGACGACCTTGGGTGCTGCCAAGCCTAAGGCGGTTCTGATCGTTAATACCGCTTCTAAGTGTGGTTTCACTCGCCAGTATGAGGGGCTGCAAGCCCTGCATAAAAAATATGGGGGAAAGGGTCTTTTGATCGCTGGTTTCCCTTGCAATCAATTTGGAGGGCAAGAGCCGGGATCTGAAGCTGACATCAAGGCCTTTTGCAAGACGAACTATGACGTTAGTTTCCCGATGTTCTCAAAGATTGAGGTGAATGGCGAAAAGAGACATCCTTTGTATGAAGCTTTGGCCGGAAAGAAATCTCCACATGCCGGTGACATTGGCTGGAACTTTGAAAAATTCCTCGTCAATGGGGACGGGAAAATTATCGCCCGTTTCAAATCGGGGGTCGGGCCAACTTTAGCTGACATCACTGAGGAAATCGAAAAACTGATCAAGTAGATTCAAGGACAGCTTTTGTTAAACTTTAGGGATTTTTTTTGGCTTTGATTGACTGCCCTCAAGGGAGGTTTTTTCTGTCTCGATCCTTAAAATTTGGCAGCGATGTGGAGGTAAGGGTTTCGCTAGTTTTGAGCCCTTGTGATTATTTCAGGGCTCTTAGTTTAGTTCGTCAGCTCTCATTGCGCGTTTAGCCCTTTTGCAACGGCACGTGCTTCGTCGTCGTCGAGAACGATAGAGCTTTCAAGATCCATGTGTTCGTTCCACGATAGGCTATACTTGGCGAAAGCTTCAGCATTTTCAGTCTCGTATACCGCGAAGCCGCTCCCGCGCGCTAGGTCGTGCCAGCGACAAATAAGTTTTACCTGACTGTCGCCCAGTTCTAGCTCCTGTTCAGGTGTCATCTTGGAAAATTGATCTAGGATCGAATGTAGCTTTCCCGGATGTAGTTGCCATTTAAGCATGATTTTCATTTTAAGTTGTCGTTTGGGTTATTGGTTTGTTTAAGGCCCACGTCACCAAGTTTTAAGTGATTGTCCTCTTCCAGTTTAACAATTAGTAGAAGAAGCAGAAGACATGCCAGAGGTCGGCTTTGTGTTACTAGGAGTAATTCTATTTTGAAGCGACTGATTTTGGGCCTAAAGGGAGTGGGTTATTGTTTCGTTGGGTAGCCTGTTGTGATAAAATTCCCCAGTAATGAAGATTATAACATCCATTTTAGCTCTGTCGTTTTTCTGTGCTCCCCTGTCCCGTGCAGCGGACGGGTTTACTACGATTTTTGACGGCAAGGACTTGTCGAAGATCAAAACTGCCGGGAATTGGAAGATCCAGAAAGATGGCTCACTTTTCCTGGAGCCAAGGCCCGGCGAGAAGGGCTGGTCGCGCTACGGTTCCTATTTGTGGCTCAAGGAGGATTACAAGGACTTCGTTTTCGACTTTGAGTATAAGCACGAAAAAGGTGGAAATTCAGGCCTCTATTTCAGGATTTATGACGAGACTGACCCGACTGCGCACGGTTTTGAGGTGCAGATTCTTGACTGCTTCGGTAAAAAGAAACTCGGCCAACATGACCTTGGAGGGGTGATTCAGACTGCCGGCCCGCTGGCTAACGGCTCGAAGCCCGCTGGTGCTTGGAATCGTATGGTTGTGACAATGAAGGAAGGCAGGTTGAGTGTGGTCCTCAACGGTAAGACTGTGCAGGACAAACTGGATCTAGCGGCCAGTAAACCGAAGAACAAGAAGTTGGCGGATTCAGGGAAAATTGCGATTCAGGACCACGGCCAGAAATTCTGGGTGCGCAACCTGAAGGTCAAGAGTCTATAGCTGAGGATCTTCTCCCGACAGACTATTGCTCAGCAAAATAGCACCACCAAAGAGTGATACTCTTTGGTGGCCTTTTTTAGCTTTCTTGTCAGAAGCTATAGCTGAGACCAAGTGACCACAGAGGGCCTACGGCAAGGGCAGTTTCATTAACACGTCGATGCGCAGGAATTAAGATTGAAGTGGAAGCACTAAAATCTTCATTAATCGTATAGATGAGTGCGGGTGTGACACTTAGGACAGTGGAACCTGTGTAGCCAATCTCATTTCCTTGGAGCTCATCTTTTTCACCGTGGGAAAAATCTAAAGAAAGCCTCGTCTTCAGGTTTTCAGTAATTGATCGGCTTATCCCTACACGGAACGTGTAGGTCTCAGCAGGGCGAAAACCCTTGGAGCTTTCATAGATCGGAAAAGTGATATTAGCTCCAGAAAAAAACGACCAATCGTTATTGAGAGTAGCAAAATAATTCGCACCTAAGGCAAGTTGGGTTGTGCCGGTGCCGAGTTGAAATACGGTCGGTGCTACGTCTCCCAGAGCGGGGTTATCCCTTGGTTTCCCGGTTGGTAAGATGAATCCAGCGCTTAACCTTAGTCGGCTCCAAATCGAATTTTCATCAGCCCTTGGTAAATAGGTTGCGGACATCGTGATGTCCCCCAGGCCATTCATGTTAATATCGGGCTTATCTCGCTCACGACGAGTGGCATCCGTGAAAGGGATCTGAGTCGAAAAGAGCCAAGTTGAACTCATACGATAGGAAGCAGTGAGTAAAAATTGATTAAACTCCGTAGAGGCCTTAGTTGGATTTTCGACGCGAGAGTATCGGTTGAAAAGGTCATCGTTTTTCCGATAACGATAATCGAAGGCGAAGCTAAAGGCAGAGCCATCGGCTACTAAGCTACCGCCAACTGGCGGCGCGGTAAGTTTTCATCCGTCTCATCCGAAAGCAGAGAGAGGGAGAAGTGAAAAGAGAGAGATTTTTTTAAGGAGTTTCATAGGTATTTCTTTGATTTGTATTCGTTTGAAGGGAAGGCAAAGCTCATAGCTAGAGCTGAAAAACGTCATTAGGAATGACGGTGAGGCCTCGATGAAAAATCTGAGGCGTCAGAGAGTCCGGCGAGACGCAAAAGGCTGGCCTCAAGCCCAACGAATCAAAGAAGATAGCAGCATTGGAGGGCAATTCGCCTCCTTAATGAAGGTGGCGGTAATGAGCCGGGAGGCCATTTGCTGAGGTGGTCAACAACCGGTGAAAGATGTGGGAGAGTCAAGAAACAGTCGGTTTGCAGGAGAGCCTTTGTAATCTGATCATCACCAGTAACTTTAAGAAGTAAGGCCTGGGTGAGAGTGAGAGATTTTGCTTTCTTAAGAGAGCAAGGGCAGGAGTCAGGTTCGTCAGGTTTTTCTTCCTGATCGCTTTGCTCAGCCAATTGGCAACAACACGATTGATCCTGTAGTGCTAATTCTTTGTCGTGATCAGCGTCAAAAAAAGTGGCTGTTACACAACAGCACATCGGATTCCCGATGAGTAATGCCATGAAAAGAGCTGTGACTTTACCAACCATTAGACGCTTTCGTTTACCTAAAATATTCTCAAGTAACAAGATGAATTAATGATAAGGGGTTGCTTACAGCAATTGGAAATCGTAAGCCCTGCTACAACGCCTCCCCCCCCAAAAGAAGGGGGGATGTTCTCAGGGAAGCTGTGCTTTTTTGAAGAAATTCCCAAGAGAACGCGGGCATGTATTTCATTAAGTTATGAAGAGACGAATATTCCCTCCATGGATAGAAGTGATCGTGGGTGTTTATCTTCTCGGAGGAGGATCTGTGAATGCCGCCCAGTCAGGTTTGTTCACCTATGAGGTAGTGTCCGGGCAGGCCGAGATCACCGCTTATCCGGCGGGCGAAACAGGGCATCTCGACATCCCAGTAGAACTGGACGGATTTAAAGTGGTTGCGATCACGGGCACTTCGCCAACGCAAGGGGCTTTCCAGGGCTCGAGTCTCAGCTCGGTCATGATTCCTGAGGGGGTCGAAACACTCGGTTCTCATGCCTTTTATTGGAGTCGTTTACTAGCTGTCGATTTCCCAACTTCGCTGAAACGCATCGGAGCCAAGGCATTTGGTCTCACTGCTGTAGGGTTTGGTGGCGAGGCGATCGTTCTTCCCAACGGGCTGCAAGAAATTGGAGAACAGGCATTCTGGGCCTGCGACTTTCGGCAAATGATTATCCCGGATTCGGTGACGGCGATAGATAATTCGGCATTCGCGAATTGTAAGCAAATGACGTTTTTAAAGATTGGGTCAGGCACGTCGGTTCTCCCCTCAGGAGCGTTCGAAAACTGTGATAAATTGAAACGGTTAGAATTCGGCGAAGGGGTGGTAGAAGTCGGCCCGAACTGTTTTCGTGGCTCCATGATTGCCGAGGTGACATTTCCTTCGACTCTAAAGACCCTCGGGAACAACGCTTTCGGATTTTCTGGAACCTCACTCTCAATAAACGGGGGGACGTTGGTTCGTGCAATGTTCAAGGGGGATGCTCCATCTTCGTTTGGGAGGGGTGTCTTTGGAAATCGTGCAAGCGAGTTCGTTGTCAATTTCTTGCCGAATGCGACTGGATTTACCGAGGGTGCTTGGCGAGGGGTAAGGAGCCGTGAAGTAAGCGTGCTACCGTCTAACGAACTAAGGGAGCTTGGAGGCTTCACATACCGGGTGATTGGTGACGAAGTGGAAATCGTCGGTTATCCGAAGAACTTCGTCGGTCACGTCGAAGTTCCTAGCGACATACAAGGAAAGCCGGTAACAGGGATCACGGGTGCCTATCGCGGGAACACGTTTGAGTCGGCTTTTTCCTTTGCCGGACTCACCTCAATCCACATCCCGGAGGGAGTTGAGGTGATTGGTAGTAATGCATTTGCGCTCTGTTTTGGGCTAAGCAAGGTGTCCTTTCCGGATAGCCTGAAAATCATTGGGCCGGCCGCCTTTTACCGGACACTCATCGATGAGTTGGAGTTCGGCTCCGGGTTGGAGGTGATCGGAGAATTTTCTTTCCCCAACATGATCGCGACCGAGCTTGTGATTCCGGATAGCGTGAAGAAAATAGGGGCAAGAGCCTTTGAAACGTCTGCCGCCAGATCGCTGATTGTCGGCTCAAGTGTCGAAGATATCGGTATAGGTTCGCTTGCTTCAAACAGAAATTTGGAAGCGATCCTATTCAAAGGTAACGCTCCAGCTGAGCCAATAGGGCTTGCCGGTTTTCGGGACACCGATGAGATAACTGTTTATTTTCTCTCAGGAGCGCAAGGGTTCAGCGCCCCGAGATGGGATGTCTTCGGCGATGGCCGTTTGATACTCCACACGGTGGAAATCGAGTCGCTGGAACCAGTGGAAGAGTGGCTGATAACCAAGGGGTTTCGAATTTCTCAGGACATGAGTGAAACTCTGCCGGGCAGTGAGGCCTCAATTTTGATATCGTATGCGTTAGGAATGGATCCGTATGAGACAGGCCCCGCAAAGATGCCGTTGGTAGAGTTTACGAAAGGTCAGTTAGCCATGAGGTTTTTTGCAGGGCGGCCTGACGTGGACTACAAGGTCGAAGTGAGTGACGATCTTTCTGAGTGGGAAGAGACGGGAGTGTTGGTGTCTGAAGCGGATGCCTCGGGGGTGAAAACTGCCCGCGTGACTGGAGGGGCGAGCAAGAGTTTCTTGAGGTTGGTCTTTTCATTGGCAGACTAGTTTTAAAGCCGCTATTACTGCCGCGGAGAGGCATTTTAACAACTCCCTGGTCGGAGTTAGCAAAGTTTTTCGGTAGATTCGGTTTGCTGGAGGCTAAAGTTTCAATGGATCTAAGATTTTGGCCGAGCATTCAAAAATCTCCTTTAATACGCGGGGTGGTTTCAAAGAATCGTTTGCACTACGCGATTTATGAACGAGTAAATGGTCTAACTTTTTTTCGGTATGAATATGATCACACTTTCAAAGAACTTTAATCATCGGGAACTAACGTTTCTCAAGCTGCAGTTTGGATCAGTTTTTTTATACTTCTTATTGGCTATATGCTCGATCAATCAAAGTAACGCTGCTGATCCTGCTGAGGCAAAGACGGTTGGTAGAGTGATTGGGCAACGTGCTGATTTATCCTTATTCCTCAAAGTGCTGGAAAAGACCGAGCTGGGTTCAGCGTTTTCAGAGAGGACAGATTTCAACAATACGATATTCGTGCCAAACAATAAGGCCTTTGAAAGTTTACCTGCTGGAGCAATAGAAACCCTTCTTGACCCTAGGAACGATGATAGGCTCGAGGAGGTTTTTAACTACCATGCGATAAGTCGTGCGGAACCGGCTTTTGAACTGGAAAAATATAGGACTCTTCAAACGAAGAGTGGCCAATGGATCTCAATAGATTACTCGAAAGGTATCATTGGTGATGCGAAGTTTACGGGGGAGGTGATTCCGTGTTCAAATGGTGTCATTTACGTGATTGATAAGGTGCTGACTCCGACCACCGATGACCTGTTTCAAGTTCTTCAGAAAGATGGTCGCTTCACCCTCTTCACGAAAGCGATCACTGCGAGTCGACAAGGTAAGTTGTATCAAAATGTTCATGATAATTATACGGTTTTCGCTCCAACCGACGCTGCGTTTGAAAAACTTCCTTCAGCGGTTGTGTCATCCCTCTTCCTCCCAGAAAATGATGAGCGGCTTGAAGATATTATCAAACACCACATCACTGCTGCCGTTTTTAGTGCGAGTCCATCCTATGGTGCATCACGGCTAGGGGTAGCTGACGTAACTCCACTGAGTGCCTTTGGTCAGCAGCTTAATTATAGCGGGAAAGGTGTTTCGTTAACGGTTGATGGGGTTCGTATTTCTGAGACTGATATCCCGACGGCAAATGGTCTTATTCATGTTGTGGATTCTGTCATATTGCCCGCGAAATCCAGCAGTTTAGAGATTCTTGAGAAGGACCCGCGCATGACCAATCTTGTCAAGCTCCTTGAGGCGTGTGGTCTTAACTTGGCGCTAGCTGATTCTTCAAAGTATACCATTTTCGCTCCGGTGAATGAGGCGTGGGACTCAGAGCCGTATAAGTCTTTGCTCGCGAATCCTTCAGAGAGTAATCGGGAGGCAATTTTTGCAGTTCTCGCTCGGCATGTAATTACTGGGAAACATGTGAGTGAAAATCCGGTCCCTTATGAGAAACTGCGGACGATTCATGGTGCACCGATTTACCTTACCGTGGTCGGGGGAAAGACGAGTATTCAAAATGTTGAGATTATTGAGGCCGACTTGGAGGCATTTAACGGGCTCGTCAATGTAATAGGAAAGGTAATCTCAGACCGCATGGAACTTCCAGAAAGTGACCTTACCAGAATCGATGCGATTCGCTTTACTCAACGGGCTCTCATGGATGGGGCAAAACTTTATGATCAGCAGAAGTATCAGGAATCTTTTGAACTCTTTGCACGAAGGGGTTACGAGCTGGTTGATAAATACGGTTCGAGGGGATACTTCAAAACCCAACTACTTTCGGCTGTGGCTCTTTCTCGTGACCCTGTGCGTGAATTTGCCGATAACGCTTGGGATTCTCGAAATGCTTTCCGAGCCGTTCTCAGGGAGATTGAACTCACAGAGGACACGCTAGGGGATCTGCTTGAAGTTAATGGGGACCCAACTTCAAAGATTGGGAGGTAGTCATCGTTCGTCTTGTCGTATAAGCTCTCCTCCCATTTGGAGAGCCTCACGTGGTGTCTCGGCAATGCTCTTGCCGAGGGTTTTCATTCGGTTCCTTTGGTATTCGGTTGGAAGAGAAATAGTAGGTGCTGCGGTGACACAAATCAGGCCCCTAGCACGCATAAGAAAGTAAGACCGATTTTCCTTCTGGGTCTTATAATTTCCATTGGAATTTGTAATAGATTAGGGAAGAGAAGGCTAATAATAATAATATGATGATGTGTGTGTGAAGGCCTGTCCTCTGTAATGGGGGGCGGGCTTTTACCTCCCTCCTTCACCTTAACAATTTGGCTCGAAACTCCGAGATATCTGAGACTGTTTAAGCGGTGAAAGGGAAATCCAGCAACCTGAAGAAGAAAACCTGATTTGCGCAACAAAACTAGGAGTAGTTACTCTATTATCTCCTGGTGATGAATCACCGGCTTCAGGCAGAGCCAAAAACCTCATTCTTGGGCGAAAGGCTGTCCGATCAGTGGATTTTCTTGAGGGCGAATGAGAAAATATTCTCTGAAAGATTGTGTGACGACTCCGTGACATGAGTGTGCTTTGCTCAAGGGTTCATCGCGCTTAGCTGTTCAATAACAGATTCATGTTTCAACGTTTTCGACATATTCTCCTAGTTTTGATTCTCCCGGTCACGCATCCATTTCTTCGGGGGGAAGAGTTGAAATCTCGAGAGATCTTGTCCGGAGACAAAAAAGAGATCATTCTTCCATGGCTTGGGCGAGTTGGATTATTTGATGCGCCTTATGAGTTTGAAAAGACCGATTTGAGAGGTGAGAAGAATGAAGAAGATGCTGAGAACCTCGCAGGGAAAGGAAATGTAGATCTGCCTCCGCGCGAAGATTCTAAAAGGGGAGAGCAACAATTATCTAGTTCGGAGGAGGCTCTCTCGTTACGTGTTGGTAATGGCCCCGGCGAGATTTTCGGAACGGTTTCGGATGCTCAGGGAAAAAGTATTGCTAATGTAATTATTACCTTACCTGATTTGGGCGGTGTGCGCACTCAAACTGCTCCCGATGGATCTTTTCGAATTACTGGTTTGCCATCAGTTGAAGTGAGAGCTGAATTTTTGAAGGAAGCATACCAGTCAAAGGTGGAACTTATACGGGTCCGCGAAACCGGAGTGACAAAGTTGAATGTACCACTTGAACTTAAGCCAGTAGAGCTTGCTGATGGTGAGTATTTACTTGAGACAGAAGAGGTTGTGTTAGAGCCCCTTGAGGAAGAGGCTGCGGCCCCCGGAATTACTGTGGCAACCGGTGTCGGCTTGACTGGTGGTGGTCTTTCAAAAGATTTTCTTTCAAAAGCAGGTGCTGGTGACGCTGCTGGCGCTGTTGAAAAAATTTCAGGTGCCAATGTGGTTGGGGGCAAATTCGTGGTCGTTCGTGGTTTGGGCGACCGTTATAATAATACTACTTTAAACGGAGGAATTGTTCCAAGCCCTGAGACCTCTCGAAAAGCGGTGCAACTTGATTTATTTCCCTCAAATGCTCTCGAGGCAGTTGCGATCAAGAAAACTGCGGCGCCAAGTTTGCCTGCCGACTTCGTTGGGGGACTCGTGCAGCTCCAAACGTTGACTGAAGCGGACGAGGATTTTTTTAAGGTTTCAGTGGGAAGTAATTTTGACTCAATTACTCAATCGCATGGCAAGTTTTTTACGGTTCCAGGTCTTGAGTTGAGTTCTGATTTGACAGCAACAAATCAAGCTCCTCTGCCTAGTCTTAGGACTAATGCATCAGGTGCTGAAGCCAAGCGGCAGCGCCAAGCGTTTTTTGATGCCGTTAAGTTTAATGCCCGCGAAAGTGGACCAAGGTTAGATCAAAATATTTCGGCTTCTTTCTCGAAAACGTGGGAATTAGATGGAAATAGTGAGCTTAATCTTCTTGGCACAATTGGCCGTTCGGGACAGCAACGTTATCAAAAATTTGAGCAGTCTCGTTTTCAAAATGCGATCGAACTAAAAAGCGGTTTTGGTCCTTCGGATTTAAATCCAAGGTTTGCTGATTTGGGTAGTTTAAGGCAGTTTGGAGGATTGACAGTTTTTGATGGCTTGATCGGAAATTTTCAGCAGGAATCATACAGGGAAAGTGAAGAGTTTAGCGCTCTTGTTGCTGGCAGTCTAAATATTGGGGATAATCTAGAACTCAATGGGAGTTACTTCAATTTTCGCTCAGGAAACGCGACCTATACTTTAATCGATAATGGGGTCACGAATCTCGCGGACTTTGATCTAGAATCAGAGTCAGATGCTTTAGCTCGAGGACAAGTTTATCTTGATAATGATTTTGAGGCCACGAGTTACCGACAAATCTATGATCTTATTTACCGAGAACTCCAATTCGGTCAGATAGGCGGAAGCTATCGTTTCGATGATTGGCGAGAAGGCGCAAGAGTCACTTGGAATGCCTATCAAAGCGAGACCGCTGAATCATCACCCCGAACCTATGAATTGCGCGGGTATTTCCTTACTGAGCTAAACAACGACGTTGATCCAATTTCTGGTATTTCAATTCCCAATCCAGCAAATATCGCAAACCCAAATAGTTCAAATCTTATTCAATTTGAAACTCTTGATGATTCGGCTCAGTTCAAGTTAGATGGAGTCCTGCCCCTAATAAAACCAACCACTGATCGAAAGGTAAATTTGTTTGGCGGATTTGGGCAATATCGTCGTGATCGTGAAAGTGATACCAATGCTGCTATCATTGCGAGCGGGGGCTCTTTGACTAGTGTTGCCGGAGGAATATCTGCGACCGAACGATTGTTGAACGATGAAGAGGTTGGAACCGCTAATTCCATTCAATCAGTGTCTGGTTTTGTTCCTGGTTCGTCGGCTCTGGGGGTCACCCCTACTTATTTTGGATCGAATCTGATTGATTCGCTCTATACTGGTCTTGATTTGGAATACGAAAGTTGGTTTGCCTTAGGAGGCCTAAGGTTTGAAGAGGAAACACGGGCCTTTAAAATTCCAGGTGGGCGGCGCGGGATTTCTCAAACAACAATCTCTGATGATATTTACCCTTCGTTTCAGCTTGGCCGCTTTTTCGGTACCGATCGCGAGATCGAGGCAAAGGTCAACTACTCCGATACGGTTGTTCGACCTAGCTTCTATGAGTTTATTCCCGCTCGGATTTTAGATTTAACTAATCAACGCGTCTTCGTAGGAAACAGAGACCTTCGTGAGACAAAAGCGCAAAACTTTGATTTTAGTCTGAATTGGAAACGAGAAAATAATTACGCAGGTATCAACCTATTTCATAAGATCATCACTGATCCAATTTTTACAATTAACGACCCTTCTGGAGTTGCCGACCGGACGTTTGTTAATTTAGGTGAAACTGACGTTTCGGGGGTTGAGCTTGAGGGGAGTTACGATTTAGGGGCCGGCTTTTCTGTCACTGGTAATTTAAGCTTTATCGAGGCGTCTGCTCAGCCGGGTAATGTGCGAATAAATCGTCAGGATTTCCTCGGACAAATCGATCGCCTCGAGGGACAGCCTGAAATGCTTGGGAATTTCATTCTGTCTTGGGAAAGTGAAGATATCGGGTTGTCGACTAATTTAATTTACACCTATACAGGCGAATACCTTACTGTAGCAAGTCTGGGGTTTGTTGGGCAACCGGATTCAGCTCTTCCAAATGAGATACGCAAACCATTCCATTCACTTGATTGGAATATTAGCAAAAAGTGGGAGTCAAGCTGGGCTGATTACAAGGTGAAATTTCAAGTACGAAATATACTAGATTCAGATGTCGAGGTCTTTTATGAAGGACTTGCTTCTACTATTGCACCCGCTGAGGCGGTTTCCCCAGGTCGCGAATTTGGGCTTTCACTTGAAGCGAAGTTCTAGAACGCGAGAATCCTTTAGAGGCTAGTAAATGTGACAAAATTATCACGTAATTTTTCTAAAGAGGGCGAGGTTCTTTAAGGGGCACAAAGGCGTCACAAACTTGTCACAGGATTTCAATATTTTTTGCAGTTGGTTGTTCTAGTTTCTCGCCGTAGCTAAGGTCTGAGTTGGACTGATTCGCTAACAATAAAAGAGAAAATAACGGCCTCTATGAAATACCAGAGACAACGCAAAACATTAATTCTGTCAGCAATTCTAGCTGGTGGACTCGCAAATGTTATATCGGCAGCGCCGATACTAATCCAACCGCCCAATACGATTGATACGGATACTGTTTGGGATTCGGATGTTGATGATGACGGGGAAATTGATCAGATCTACTATCTTGATGAAGCAGTCTTCGTTGGAAACTTCAGTGGAGGAGCGGATCGCCCGACATTGACGATTGAGCCAGGCACTATTATTGCAGCTACCGGATCGTCTTTAGGCACTGACGGTCTTGATGTGGGATCTCTTGTGGTTGCTCAGACTGGATCGATCAATGCGGAGGGAACTGCCGACGCGCCGATTGTCTTCACGAGTGCTGCGGAAGCAGAGTATCTCTACAACGTCGATATCGACGGAGGAGGAATCAATACGGTTAAGCCTGATCCAATCGGTGGCGATGATGACGGAAGCGACGGAGGTCAGTGGGGAGGTGTGATCATTCTTGGAAATGCACCCATCAACTACTACAACACTCCGACGAACAACCTGAACTCGAATGCGATAGAAGGTTTTGCCCAGAATGCTGCTGGTGACGACATCCTCTATGGAGGTGACGACCCGGCCGATAACTCAGGAATCTTACGCTACGTCTCGATCCGCTTTGGAGGATTTGAGTTTGCGGTTGATGAAGAGATTAACGGTCTGACAATGGGAGGAGTGGGATCTGGAACAACAATCGACCACGTGGAGGTTGTTGCAAATACTGATGACGGATTCGAATGGTTCGGAGGCACGGTAAACACAAGCCACCTCTTCGCTCTCTACTGTCAGGATGAGTCCTTTGACATCGACGAAGGTCACCAGGGAACGCACCAGTTCTGGTTTGCAGTTCAGTCAAACAACAGTGATTACGGCACCGAGGCTGATGGGGGAAACCGCACCGGATCGGGAGTCAAGACTGGCGAGCCACTGAGTAGCACGAAGATCTTCAACGCGACCTATGTGGGAGCGAGTGGAGCTGGAGATGTGAGCGGATCATCCGACACCTTCCGGTTGAAGGATAACTTTGCGGGACAGTTCCATAATGGAATCTTCACGAGTAGTGGTGATGATATTGTGCGAATTGACGACGCATCGACGATTGCTCAAGTGGGTGTTAATCTGAACTTCACTAATAATCTGTTTGGAACCCCAGCGGATGCTGAGACCAGCAATAGCGGGAACGTGAATGCTGAAGCTGAAGCTGCGCTTCTAGCGCAATCTGGCAATCAGACTGATGTTGATGTCCAGTTCAGTGCGGTCACCCGTAATGCGGTGGGCGAAGTGACTCAGATTGATCCACGTCCTCAACTTAGCTCTCAGGCTTGGAACAACGGGCTGACGGCCGGAGCACCATCCTCAACGAACTATCGAGGAGCCTTTGGTAGCGAGAACTGGGCCGCAGGTTGGACTTACGCAGATTCGAATGGTTTCTTTGCTGATGCCTTCGTTGGTGAGATTTTCGACCTCCGTGTAATTTCAACCTCCTTCGACGGAGTCACTTATACAATCAACTTCTTAGCCGAGCCTGGCGCTAGTTACAAGGTTACCCAGTCATCTACGCTGCAAGGTGATTTCATAGATGTTACTGATGCGACTCTTACTGCTGATTCAGCGAGCGCTTCGATTTCTTTCGAACCTTCCCAAGGAGTCTCTAAGCTCTTCTTCCGTATCGAAAGAAACTAGGTAAAAGTATTACATTTTCGCAGGTAATCCAAATCAAGAGCCGCTTCCCACCTTGGGGGGCGGCTCTTTTCTTGGTCAATTTGAACCTATTGACCCTCAAAAGTGACAAACGTGTCACAGTAGGGTTTTCTTCGCAACCGCTCCCATTTGATTCTATACCAACCAAATTATGAAGTTGCGCTTTTTTTTAGTATTCCTTGTCTTAGCAATACCCCTAAACGCCCAGATTGGAGGAGTTGAAGCCAACAAAACTCTCCGTGCTACGGTGCAAAAATGGATTTCTGTTATGAAGGAAATCCAATTGAAAAAGAAGGAATGGCAGGACAAGAAAGAAATCCTGCAAAATTCAAACGAAGCTCTTCAAGCTGAGGCGACCCAACTTGAAGCTGAAATTCTCTCAGCCGTTGAAAGGCAAAAAAAACTCGATACGCAGTCTGAGAATAGTCTTGCTCAAAAAAAGACTTACGATGATGCACGCCTTGCTCTGCGAAATGGCTTAGATCAACTTGATGAAAAAGTGTCGGCGGTCATTCCGCTTCTTCCCGAGCAATTAGTCAACGAGGGGAAAATCCAGAAAGCAATTACGGACCATCAAGGATTTGTAGGGCGTAATGATAAGGATAAGATTGCGTTGAATGCTCGCTTAACCCCAATGATCACGATTCTTCTTGAGGCTGAGAAGTTCAATCAGGTCGTTACACCGTTTGAAGGATTAACTGCTGATCTAGGGGATAAAAAAGTAATTCTTGATGGGATTTATTTTGGGCTGGCAATGGGCTTTGCTTCTGATCTCGAGGGTAATGTTGCCTATCATTTAAAACCGGGTCCAGAGGGTTGGGATAAACAAAAAATTTCTGATCCCGAGACAGTCATAAAGATACGTGAGTTAATCGATGTAGGCAAAGGGGACAGTGATTTGCGCTTGATCGATCTCCCAATTGAAATTGCAAAATAGATATCAGATGAAACCTATCCTCTTTTTTATTATTTTAATTGGTTCGATTCTTGCAGAAACCGCACAAGAAAAGGCAGTTCAAGATCTACGACTTGCTCAACAAAAATTACGTTCTTTGCAGCTGGAAATCACCGATGAAGCGGGCGATCTCATAAAAAAAGTTGAGACGATTGATGACAAAGTTCTCAATCAAAACAAAACATTATCAGATCTTCTGAAAGCTGAAGAAAACGTAGCCGGTGAACAACGCCAGCTCAAAAATGAGCTAGCACGTCGAAAAGGAGAGTTTGAATATACTCTTTCTTCCCTGAGGAGTTTTGGGAGTGGAATGAAAGACCGAATCCATCCAGCTGAAAAACAGGACTTTGGTGATAAGTTAAAAAAACGGTTGGAGTTAGCAAATACAGCAGGTGATAATCTGGTCGCTGAAATTGAAAGGCGCCTTTTTCTGCTCCATCTTTCGGCGGATCGCCTTCAAGCAGTTTCAGGTGGGCAACGCTTTGACGGGAGCGCCATTACTGAAGGGAATGTAATTGAAGAGGGAAAGTTCGCTATAGCTGGCCCCTTGGGTTATTTTGCTTCGAACGATAATGAGGTACTGGGATTCACATCGATCACTACAGCGGAAGGAGTGGATTACCCAAATCTCGCCCTGCTCAAAGAAGGTGGTGAATCTATCTCAGAGTTAGTGAATTCCGGTTCTTCAAGTGTTCCCGTAGATGCTTCGATGGGGAAAGCTATTCAAGTTGCTCGCGTGAAGAAATCGTTCTCCGACTATGTTCAGGGTGGTGGTGTGGTTGGATATGGTATTTTGGCCCTCGGTCTACTCGCTATCCTAATTGCAATTTGGAAAGTGATCGAGATCAGCCGCTTTCCAATTCCTAATCGGACAAAGCTTAACTATATTCTTGATGATCTTTTATCCGGAGATTCTGAAAATGCTCATTCAAAGGCGCAGGAGTTTCAAGGTTTAGGAGGGAAGATGGTAGCGGCTGGGGTGACTTATTTTTATGACAAGCGGCGAATTCTCGAGGATGCTCTTCTTGAAAAGCTGGGAATGATTCAACCACGTTTGGAGCGTTATCTTCCTTTCCTTGCATTGGTTGCCGCGGCTGCTCCGATGATGGGGCTGCTTGGAACAGTTTTGGGTATCATGAAAACTTTCGCGATGATGTCCATTGGTGGATCGGGTGATTCAAAATCGTTTTCTGCTGGTATTAGTGAGGCCCTGATCACAACTGCCATGGGACTCATTGTTGCAATTCCCGTTATCATTATTCATGGGATGCTAAAGAGTCTGGCTAAATCAAAATTCGGTCAGGCTGAAGGCGTTGCTCTTTCTATGCTAAATGGCACGACTGAGCTTGAGGACGCAGCTGGGAAAAAACCCTCACGCGAGGAGCCAGAAGACCTCGATCTTGACGAAGCAGAGCTAATTTAATCCCGATGTTCATTCTCCTTAATTTACAGGAAGTTGTCGATATCTTTACCGATGGAGGTACTGTCATGATGGCTCTTGGTGTAGTTGCATTCCTGCTTTATACAACTGCTACGGCTTCATTATATTTTGTTTTTCGTGGTAATTTAAATCAGAAACAAGGAGGCCAATGGACTGATTGGATTCATGATCCCGAGACTGCTGAAGGTCGAGTAGGTGAGGTCATTCGCTACGCGATTCATGGTAAAAAACTCTCGATAAAACGAGATAC
>Ga0213863_10001327_pt1 | contig 18037 bp, 13 predicted proteins | sample PICome_8_FD_160128 | JGI IMG/M metagenome (GOLD analysis project Ga0213863, IMG submission 160128) | Coastal seawater microbial communities near Pivers Island, North Carolina, United States - PICO497 | ecosystem: Environmental > Aquatic > Marine > Coastal | place: USA: North Carolina... | reverse complement strand
AAAATGATAGGAAGAAAATGCGAATGATTGAATCTATTTTAAGAGAAATGCCTGAATTTCAAGAATTGGTTAAAGAAAACCATCAATTAAAGGAAAAATTAAGTAAAACTACGAATAGTTCGCAAGAAGTGGTTTGTGAAAGTATTGAAGTACCAGCTAATAAAATTATTTTAGAAGTAAAAGAAAAGAAATATAATACAAAAGAGACCGTAAATGAAAGTGATATTTACAATCAAGTTAAACTAAGTGGAAATGAAAAAAATATAGGACATCATAATCACTGGGGAGCTGAAAATAACAGCGAAGCAGAAGAAGAAGAAGCAGAAGAAGAAGAAGCAGAAGAAGAAGCAAGCGAAGCAGAAGAAGAAGCAAGCGAAGCAGAAGAAGAAGTAGAAGAAGAAGCAAGCGAAGCAGAAGAAGAAGCAAGCGAAGCAGAAGCAGAAGAAGAAGCAAGCGAAGCAGAAGAAGAAGAAGCAGAAGAAGAAGCAAGCGAAGCAGAAGAAGCAAGCGAAGCAGAAGAAGAAGCAAGCGAAGCAGAAGAAGAAGCAAGCGAAGCAGAAGAAGAAGAAGCAAGCGAAGCAGCAGAAGAAGAAGAAGAAGAAGTGTTTATGGTTGAAGTTGATGGACATGGTAGTTTTTATACTACTAGTGAACAAAATGGCGATATATACAAAATTCAGGATGACGAAGATGTAGGCGAAATCGTTGGAAAATTTGTAAATGGTACTGCGCAGTTTAACTAATTTAATAATTGATTTATAAAAAATAAGTTATTTTAAATATAATTATTTAAAATAATTTTATATATGATACATAAAGATGTTTTGGAGTGTTATTGTTCTATCAATAACCGGGTTTTTTACAAAAAAAGCCGTAGATTATTTTTATCCTAACAAAATAAACCAAATAGTTAAAAAAACTAGTTATAATTATGGATGGTTATTATTAGAAAATATTTCAAGAGTTGAAATACAAATATCACGATTTTGGTATGCATACAAAGATTGTTTTCCTTTTACATCTAATATGAATAATCAAGAACTTATTTTTATAAAGAATGGTGAAGAAAAAGAAAAAATGATTTTTAATGAGTTCACGATAAACCAAAAGTATAAACATTTTCAACCCGACTATGATTTTATTTTACATAAAATTCCAATTGAAAAGGTAGATAAATATGATAAATATAATTATTGTTATAAACGGTATAATAATAAAAATGATATATGTGAATCGCGTTATATAAAATCTCCAAAATGTATTGAATTTACAATGATTGTGTTTTCTATTAAAAATTCAGATGAAACGTACTGTATTGATAATGAAGCTAACCAATTTAACATAAAGGGTAACGTATTATATGACTATGATTTTTTAAAATGGGTATTGAAAAAATATCACAATTTATCCTTAACTAAAAATGACGAATATATATTAACATTTATAGATAATAATATGAATTGTATAACAGTTCCAAATACATGTTATATTTTAATAGACGAAGATAATTATAAAATAGTGAATTATGTATAATATTTAATTAAACAATATAAAAAATTGATATGTTATTATATATATATGGATAACTCCATACCCCCAAATAACACATCCGGTAAAAGTATGGATACAGTTTCAGACGTAAATATGTCGGAGGCAACAACTACCGCAACTACCGATAATAAATTATATGATAAATGGACATTGTGGGGACATTTACCACACGATACAAATTGGACATTTGAAAGTTATATTCGTATTTTAACATTTAACACTGTAGAAGAAATCATAATACTACTTGAAACATTGCCGAATGAAATTATAACAAATTGTATGTTATTTATTATGCGCGATGGTATTAAGCCAATGTGGGAAGACCCGAAAAATGTAAAAGGGGGGTGCTTTTCGTATAAAATTAACAATAAGAATGTTGTATCAATATGGAAGAATTTATCATATAGTTTGGTAGGAGAAAGTTTAACTGACAATAATAGTGCAAAATCAACAATAAATGGAATTACGATTTCCCCCAAAAAAAACTTTTGTATAGTAAAAATTTGGTTTTCCAATTGTAAATTTCAAAACCCAACTATTATTACCGATGATGTTGGAATTTCAAGTCAAGGATGTTTGTTTAAAACGCATATTTCTGCCTAATAAATATATATAAAAAATATTATTATGTTTTTTATATATTAAATTATTTAATCACTATGTAAAATATTATTATAACTAACAGTATCGTAATCAACTATTATTTTTTCAAAAAAATCTTTACTAACAAGTAAATTGTATTTATTTTTATTTTGATCACAATAATATTCATATGGATTTGTTTCATACGACATTGAATTTTTATTTGTCATATCATTATCGCTATTAATATCTACATTTACAATATCATTTCCGTCTTTTTTAAATAATGTAAAACTGTCAATAACCTCCTTACGTTTATCCCATAATGTGCTTTTTACATTTAAAATGAATTTATTATTCTCAATTATAATATCGGAATAAAAATGCTGTATTAAATCCAATATAAGAACATCATTCATAACTTTACTGTGAGTTCCAGTGCACCATTGTTTAAATAAAACACAGATTTCATCAATTTCAAATTCGTTATATTCATTATCAATATTGTCATCACTGTCATTGCATATAATCATAGTTTCGTCCCAGAATTTAATGAATTGCGATACTGCTGGTAAATGAATACTTGTAATACCAGTAAAGCAATCTTTTTCTTCATCGTATTTTAACTTATTTTTCAAAATATTTTTCAAGGATTCATAAAAAATAATAGTGGGAACCGCATTATCATCTAAAAAATGTTTCCATAAGAATATCATATTTTTTGTATCAATCGTTGAAGAAGCACATAAAGTCAATGATTTATCAATAAAATTAGATACAATTGTTTCTGATGTATTTTTTGAGAGAAAATAAGCGTGTTCTACTAATTTTGTTTCAGTACAATAATTCAAGAATGCATCAGAAGAACCATACCGAGTACAATAATGTGCAGCAACGCATAAAAAATCAAGCATATGTTTGCTTAATAAGGGAGGAACTTCTACTTTTTTTCGTCCATAACAGCGGTCAACATAGAGTAAACGACAATCTTTATAATTATGATCATAATATTTATATTTAATATTTGTGAATACATTCGGTAATCCAAAATAAGTATAACACTGATTACCAATCTCTCTAATAATATCTTTTAAGGCGGGTGGAATAATGTAAATGAGAGAGTTAGTTGGTGTCGTCGCTATTGATGTTTTATGGTCCAGTTCCTTATTTTCAGTTGTTTTATCATTAGCACTAGCATTAGCATTAGCATCATTCTTAGAAAGACATTCACCAATAATGGTCAAAAAATATTTAGCGTGATTTCTAGTAGGGAAAATAGAAGGACACAATTGATTAATAACAAACTGGATGGTTGCTGATTCTGGAATTGCCTTTAGAGGGGATTTTTCCTTAATCCGTTTAATAATATTTATTTTCACTTTATGTTTCCATTCTCTCAAACATTTTTCAGAAGAAATAGTAGTAAGGATTTGGTGTTGTATATCGTCCTCACTATGAATAACAAAATGGAGCCCATCATAATGTAGGAACAATTCGGTTTGAGCACTATAATAATAATTGTTCTTTTTCAAGAAACGAGTAGTGAATTCATCACGATTCGCACTTAATTGGTTACGGCGTTCTTCACGTTGTTTTTGTAATGAATTGTCATTTTCTAATGCGGTCGGCAATAAATTTTCAATATAATTTATAAGACGCCCGTAAACATAATCATTGCTTTTATATTTTTCAATAAGCGCGTCTAATAAACTATGTAATTTCATTTTAGTAGTGGGTAGCGACGATAACTGTAGTTCATTATCCATTTGATGAATTCACTTGTTGTTAATGTATTAAACAATAATTATCTTTAATACATTTCCATATACTTATAATTTCCAAAGGTGTAAAATATATGTGATATTTTTTTTCAAACTCACCGAAAGTGAAAAACATACATTATTTAGTTAATTATTAAAAATTTAAATTATAACGCATTAAATTTAATTTAAAGATTTACCCTATAAACTATTATATATCCATTTTAATGTCTGGATCACAAAATCACAGTAAAAATATATTGACGATTCAAACAGTGCAAATTGCTCCATTTCGCACGTTAATGACTGCCCTAAAGGATATTCTCCTAGAAACCAATATTACATTCACGCCCAGCGGAATTAAAATTATCAATATGGATAAATCGCATACAATTCTAGCCCATTTATCGCTAGAAGCAGAAAATTTTGAACTGTATGAATGTAAAATGGACAAGATTATTATTGGTGTGAATATGTTTCATCTCTTTAAACTAATCAATACGATTGACAATGATGACACACTAACGATTTATATTGAAGAAGCGGATTATATGGATGGTATTGTTCAATTTCTTGGTTTGAAATTTGAAAACGGAGAGATTAAACAACAGAAAATTCAAAAACTCCGATTGATTGAACCCGATAACGAAGAATTGGATGTGCCTGATGTGAAATTTTCATCAGTAATTAATTTACCGTCAGTGGATTTCCAAAAAATTATCCGGGATCTTTCGTGTATTTCCGACAAGATTGAAATTAAATCCATTGCTACCAATGATGGCGCAGAGTTGATTTTTAAATGCACGGGTGGGTTCGCGCACGCCGAAATTAGACGAGCAGAAACAGATGGGGCAATGGAATTCATCCAAAAACAAGAAGTAAGTAAAATTATCCAAGGTGAATTTTCGCTAAAGAATTTAAGTTATTTTATTAAATGCACAAATTTGTGTAATCAGATTGAAATTTATTTGGAGAATGATTTACCCCTTATTGTCAAGTACAATGTTGCTAGTTTAGGTGTCATTAAATTGGCATTGGCAAGTTTGCCGTCTTCTTAACCAAACTTGCTAAAAAAAGTTAATTATGAAAAACATAAATAAATAATTAAAAATACTTAATTATTTATTGAGTATAATAATATATGAGTATAATAATATAAATTATTCTATTAAATATTCTAACTATATAATTTATTTACGCGCTTTTCGGGAACGAGTGGCGGATTTCTTGATGAAACCGAACTTGCCTTTTTTGGTTAAGAACCCAGCCTTGACTAAACGTTTATCTTTCTTGGCGGTGGTATGCTTTCGCTTAGAAACAATACGCCCGTGCTTGTTCATCATCAAGTTGCTCTTTAATAAATTACCAGGTGTTTTGTAAGCAGTTCCATGCCATACTTGAGCGCGCGAACCTTCCAATAATTCAAACTTGGTACCATTGATGTGGTATTTACCATCAGCTGCCTTCATATGCTTTTTAACCATTTATATATGTTATTGAGAAAATATATAAATGCAATAGGATTCTTTCTAAATATTATATTTATGGAGATGTCGGTATATTTATGGCATAAATTTTATTTGCAGTAGAATTAATATAAATTGTGTTATCTCTGCCAATTACAGGTGGAGATAATCGTTCATTCGCTGTTTGAGATATTTGTAATTTCCAATCTTCGGTATAATTGTCTATATTTTTTAGAGCATTTATATTTTTATCAGTTACCATATGTAAATAAGGATAACTATTATTAGCACCTATTGAACAAAATAGTATTTTACCATTTGCGTCAATCACTGGTGATGTATAATAACAGTGTGATTTACGATAAGTCCAAACCTTACGTCCGGTTATACGATCAATAGCATAAACATACGCAATTGTACTCAAATATATTCTATTAGTAGAATCATTTATAGCAACTGTGTTATAAAATGGACCGATATTAACATCAAGTTCATTGACGACTGATTTCAATGACCATATTTTTCTATCTGCATCAGACATTGCATTATTGGAACCATCTAAATAATAGAGTTCCCCGTCCGTAAGTGAACCATTTCCAATAATGATATTATTACTAGCATCAATTGATGGAGATGCAAGTATGAGAATATTTGTATTAAATTTCCATATTTCTTCTCCAGTGGTTTTATTTACTCCATATACATATCCATCAGTTGATCCAACATAAAGTGTACCATTTTGTCCTAGAGCAGGAGATGATGATATGGTGCCACCGGTATAAACTGGCAACCATTTTAAGTATGCATGAGTGCCCGCATCTCCTATACTAATTATATAATTATTCGAACCAATATATAAATTACCACTAGAATCCATAACTGGGGAAGACTTTATTGGAGAAGTTAATTCAATATTCCATTTTATATTACCACTTGAATCAACTGCATAAAAAAAACCATTATTAGAAAGCATATAAATCGTACCATCAATGAATGAAATAAGTGGGCTTGTATATAGCGCGTATTGATCATTTATGGTGGTATCGTTATCCTGCAAACTATTAGCCGTAACTAAATTAGCACTCCAATCTAGTGTACCATCTTCGGTATACAATGAATATAATACACCATCAAATGATCCCAAATAAAGATTTTCTCCTGTTGAATTAATTGCAATTGTTGGTAATATATATAAATCTCCGGACGAAATATTAACATTTGATGTCCACTTAATAGATGGTTTTGATGATGGCGCATTATAAGTACTTTTTCCTGTATGCCGTTCATCTAACATAAACATTGAAACATCTGGAATTACTGGTACAATAGGAGTCCCATTTCCTTGTATACTATATAAATTCCCATTATTCGTAATAAATTTTATATCTGTATTAAATGATATAACAGGCATAGACAAAAGAGTGCCATCTAATTCATATGACCATAAATGTGTTCTTGTAATTGGATTTATACAAAATATTCTATTGGAAGATGTTCCAAAATAAATATTATTATTTGCGTCAATCGTTGGTGTGAAACTCATTTCGGATGAAGTATATATTATATCATCATCTAGAGGAGGATATTTATATATCCATTCAATATTTCCGGTTGTACTATTTATTTTATAAAAAACATTGGCTGTATTACAATAAATATCATTGTTGTTTCCAATTGCAACATTTGATATCCTGTACATATTGTTTAAATATCTTTCAAATAGTTTAGTGCCAATATTATTAAAACCATATACATTACCGCATAAATCGGTTACATATATATAACCATCATCATTTATAGATGGTGAATTAAAAAGTGGACGTGGTTGTGGATCTGTATTATTTAGGGAAAAACTCCAAGCACTTGTAGGGGATAGAGGATTTGTTGATATATCAATAGAATATATATATCTAGTAGTACTATCAATCGTATTATTATATCCAGTATAAATTAATCTTTCTTCATTCTTATCAATTGCTAATGTTCCTGTAATTTGTGTTCCACTTACAGGCGAAGCGTATTTCCATACTTCTCTACCGAATATTAAATCATCAGCAATTTTATAAATTGAACCATTTGTAGTTCCAATATAGATATTTCCACTAGCATCTGATATAGGGGAACCAATACAATTACCATCAAGAGCAAAATTCCATTTTGTTTTACCAACAATATTATTTGTTAATACAATATTTTCTTCAATAATGGCATATAAATAAGAGGTTCCATTTCCACTGGTTGTAGTGGAACAAGCATATACTGTTCCACTATTGTTAGCAATTGGTGTTCCAATAAATTTATAATTATCCGGCCTAAATCGCCAACCAAAATTATTAGTATAATCATATTTGTAAAGATAACCATCAACTGATATAAAATATACTTCTTCGTCATTGTTTATAACTATTGAATTATCGGATGAATAAGATGAACTTGTTGTTTGTGTACTAGTAATATTTTCAGAAAGAGGTAATATAGATGGTCCCGTATAAATACTTCTAGCTGTATGTTGTGAATTTAACATAAACATTTCAACAATTGAAGGATTATTTAATAATTCAAACCAACCAATCGTAACATTTCCATTTTGTCCTGCTGTGTTTAAACTACCTCCAGCACCGCCTTGCCCCGAAAGATAGTAAATAGTCTCTCCATTTGATAAACTACCACCCCCCCCACCACCACCACCTTTACCTCCTGCGCCGCCACCATACCCTGCACCGCCTCCACCGCCCGTAAATGTTCCACCATTTCCTCCGCCACCACCTTCAAATGCATATATACCATTATTACTTATATCAACTGGATTATTATTACTAGAATTAATATAATTAAAACCATTAACACCACCATTTTCACCACCTAAACCTCCATAACCTTTTTTTTCTTTATTACCTCCTTGTCCTCCGCCATCTGTTCCTCCGCCATTACCACCTATTTCACCTCCGATACCTCCGTTTCCGTTTTCACCCCCCCCACCGCCTCCACCTCCTGCAATTATTTGAATAGTATTATTTCCAGCACCATCTTGATAAAATATACTAGTCATACCACCACCGCCGCCACTACTTAAATTATTGATGGTACTTCCGTCACCACCGTTTATTAAATTGCCTACTCCACCTGTACTTTTTCCACCGGTTTGAATTGGTGGGGCTTTTCCGCCTGAACCAACATTAATAAATACATTGTAACTTATATCTTTATTTAAAAAATTATATTGAGTAAATATGTAAGCTCCACCACCGCCAGAAGCTACACTTGAACCACCTCCACCGCCACCTTTTACTTGACAAATAATAGAAGAAACATTTTGTGGTTTACTCCATACTTGGGTTGAACCAGTGTATACAAAATTCGCACTAAAATCAAATGTATTTGACATATATAATCCTATATAATGATAATTATTTTTTAAAATATTAATTAAAATATTAATTAAAATAGAATAAAATATTAATTAAAATAGAATAAAATATTAATTAAAATAGAATAAAATATTAATTAAAATAGAATAAAATTGAAAAATGATTTATACACATATTAGTATAATACATCAAGTACTTACTACAAACAATATGTCAAAGGTCGTAAAGGAAACTACTTTGAAACCAAAAGATTTAATCCTTGCTCAAAAATACCAAAAGAAAACTGATAAAGAGCATGTATTGGATACACCTGATACATATACAGGTAGTATGACAACTACAGATTATGATACATTTGTATTTTTGAATAATAGTAATGGTTCTGAAGATGGTGAAAATAGTGATAAAATAGTAGAAAAACAAGTATCCATTGTTCCTGGATTATATAAAATATTTGATGAAGCAGTTGTTAATACTCGTGATCAATCAGTGCGGATGCGAACAGTAATTGACAATGGAAATACAGAAGCAATTCCAGTTACTGAAATTGATATTTCATTTAATAAAGAAGAAGGAACGATAACACTATCTAATAATGGAAATGGCATTGATATTGCTAAACATCCAGTTGAAAATATTTGGATCCCCGAATTGATTTTTGCTCATTTGCGTACATCAACAAACTACGATAAAACCGAGAAAAAGACAACAGGGGGAAAAAACGGATTTGGTATCAAGTTGGCGTTTATTTGGTCTACTTGGGCTAGTATAGAAACTGTAGATCATACTAGAAAACTAAAATACACCCAAGAATTTGAAAATAATTTGGATATTATTAAAGAACCAATAATTTCAAAATATACAAAAAAACCCTATACGAAAGTATCATTTAGGCCCGATTATAAGCGAATGGGATTGTCTGGGTTAACCGACGATTTGCTTGCCTTATTTAAACGTCGTGTATTTGATTTGGCAGCAGTTACTGATAAAAGTGTAAGGGTAAAATATAATAATGAAATTGTTCCTATTAAAAATTTCCTACAATATGTTGATTATTATGTTGGTGACAAAACCACAACTGCCAGAATTCACGAAGAAGCAAATGAACGGTGGGAGTATGTAGTGTGTATGGCACCGAAAGAAGAGTTTACTCAAGTATCCTTTGTAAACGGTATTTTCACTAGTAAAGGAGGAAAGCACGTTGAATACTTGTTAAACCAATTTGTGAGAAAAATGACGGCATACATTAAGCAAAAGAAAAAGATTGATGTTAAACCCAACACAATTAAAGAACAATTATTCTTCTTTGTTCGTTGTGTTATTGAAAATCCATCATTTGATAGTCAAACCAAAGATTATATGAACACACCTTCATCCAGTTTCGGTTCTTCGTGTGAAATCAGTGATAAGTTTATTGAAAAGGCCGCAAAATTAGGCATTATGGATGCAGCATGCGCCCTAACTGAAGTGAAAACAACTAAAACAATTAAAAAACAAGATGGTGTAAAAAGTAAATCGGTTCGTGGTATTCCCAAACTGGTTGATGCTAATGACGCAGGCGGTCCTAACAGCAGCAAGTGTGTATTGATTTTGTGTGAAGGAGATTCAGCAAAGGCAGGAATTATGAGTGGTCTATCTACCACTGACCGCAATACTATTGGGGTTTACCCTCTTCGTGGTAAATTGTTTAATGTGCGTGGCGAAACCGCAAAACGGGTTTCAGAAGTAAAAGAAATCCACGAAATAAAGCAAATTGTTGGACTACAAGCAGGAAAAAAATACACAACAGATGAAGCATCACAACATTTACGTTATGGCAAAGTATTGTTTATGACTGATCAAGATTTAGATGGTAGTCATATTAAAGGGTTATGTATTAATCTATTTGATTCTGAATGGAATACACTGCTTTCTATTCCAGGATTTATTGGATTTATGAATACACCAATTATTAAAGCCCGAAAAGGCAACCAAGAACGGCTGTTTTATAATGATGGCGAATATGAAAAATGGAAAAAGGAAAGTGAAGAAAATAATACGCTAAAGGGATGGACTTTCAAGTATTATAAGGGATTGGGAACAAGCACAGGAAAAGAATTTAAAGAATATTTTGCAAATAAAAAAATAGTGAATTTTGTTAGCAGTGGCGAAGGTAGTAGTGACGCAATTGATAAAGTATTTAATAAAAAACGCGCAGGAGATCGTAAAGAATGGTTAGAGAATTATGACCGAAATCTGTATTTAGATACAAATCGCGAGAGTGTGCCATATGAGGATTTTATTGGGCAGGAGATGATTCACTTTTCAAAATACGATTGTGAACGTTCTATACCGAATGGGATTGATGGACTTAAAACAAGTCAGCGTAAAATCCTGTTTACCTGTTTAGAACGTCGTTTAACACATGAGGTTAAAGTAGCCCAATTGGGTGGTGCTGTTTCTGAAAAAAGTCGGTATCATCACGGGGAACAAAGCTTGTACGGAGCAATTATCAATATGGCGCAAGATTTTGTTGGTTCAAATAACATAAATTTGCTAGAACCAAACGGCCAGTTTGGAACGCGATTACAAGGCGGGGATGATGCTGCATCTGAAAGATACATTTGCACCCAATTAAGCAAATTAACTCGTCTTATCTTTCCAGAAGCAGATGATGCTGTTCTAACCTATTTGGAAGATGATGGAACGCCGGTAGAACCAATGTTTTATGTGCCGATCATTCCTATGCAATTAGTAAATGGTGGAAAGGGTATTGGTACTGGATTTAGTACTGATATTCTTAACTACAATCCATTAACGATTATTGATGACGTAAAACAACGATTGCTATTGGGTGATGATGGTGAAGAAAAAGTACAGCCACCACTTACACAATTAAAACCTTATTACAATGGGTTTAAGGGAACTATTACTTCATTAAATGATCAAAATAATAAGTATCTCATCAAAGGAGTATATGAAATTTTATCAGACAAACAAGTTCGTGTTACAGAGTTACCCATTGGCACTTGGACTGATGACTATAAAAAATATATTGAAGATCTAATTGATTTTAAACCAATTTCGCAAACACAAGATAAGGATAAAAAAGATAAAGATAAAAAGGCCCCAAAAAAGAGTAAATCGGATCAACCACAAATTAAGGATTATATTGATATGAGCACTGATACAGTTGTTGATTTTACAATAACCTTTACATCTGGCGTTATTGCAGAATTAAAAGATGCGATTGTAGAACATAGCACGTGTAGTGCGTTAGAAAAACTATTAAAATTATACACTACACGCTCAAGCACTAATATGCATGTATTTGATGAGAATGAAAAATTAATTAAATGTGAAAAGGTAGACGATGTAATAACACATTATATGAAAGTACGAGAAGCGTATTATATTAAACGTAAAAAGTATCAAGTAGATGCATTGAAAAAAGATTTATGTGTATTATCAAATAAAGCACGTTTTATTAGTGAAGTATTAGATGACACAATTGACCTTCGTAAAAAAAAATCTGCCGAAGTATCAGAAATTATGAAAAATCAAAAGTATGATATGATAGATGAAGATGAACAATATAAGTATTTAGTGCGTTTACCAATGGATAGTGTTACAGAGGAAAATGTTGAAAAAATTATGTCCGAGCGAGACCGTAAGAATAAAGAATTTGAAATACTATCAACGACAACCGAAAAGGAAATTTGGTTAAAAGAGTTAGAAACCCTTCGTGGCGAATATGTAAAAATTCGGGAAAAAGCACAGAAGGAAGAAAAAAATAATGAGTTGTCTTCTTCCTCCAATGTAAAGTCAAAGGTTAAAACAATCAAGAAGAGTGTAAAGAAAAATGTATAAAATATAAAATATAAAATATAAAATATAAAATAATTATTATTAAAAATATTATAATTATTTTTTTAATTTTTTACGATTAATCACATAATTCAGGACGATTAGTGATACCGTCCCATGATAGATTACATTGCTTGGCCCACTGATATTTACCACATAATCCGGATGCGCCACTCCATTGTGCTGTAGAGAAATCCATATCAGAATGACATTGTGCATTTCCTAATTTATGGTGGTTTTCACACATATTACCTGAGACATCCCAATAATCAGGACAATTAGGAATAACTGGTGGATATTCAGGATTATATTTTTGACGGTATAATGCTAACCCAATAAAACATAATACAATAATTAATATAATTATTGCAACAGTAACTACCGTTTTTTGAAACATATCTTATATATTATATAAATACATAATATCATAATAGACAACTTCTAAATATATAGTATACTTTCGTTTTTCAACAAATAATTTTTCTATATAGTTTTATATATGGATTTAATCAGACAAATGAGCAGTGGACAACAAAATAGTAATGGAAGGGTCAATATATTAGGACCTAATATAGATAAACGTTTTGATATGAGCGATCGTATTCCATTAAATAGCACTAAATATTCATATAGAGAGGCAATGACTGGAAATTGGTATGATACTGAATTATCAAAAGCGTTTTTTAGTGGAAAAAATATTCAAATTATCCAAAATGGTATACGCGCCGGTGTTTACAATAAATCAAACAATCAATATATTGTAGGAGAACAAAACCAAGATGAATTACAAATTATTATGCGTGCCATTTTTTTACAATATTCTAAAAATGTATGTGATGATATATCGGGACAAATTAATGAATTAAATAATACTGTATTAGAATATTCAATAAATCAAGTGTATGGTGAAGCAGATGGGTATATGAAATACAAGAGGGATGCTAGCACACTAGTGGTTCCTATCGCGATGCCTATTATGTCTAGCACAAACGACAAACAGTTAGAACTTAAAAAATGGTTTTAATTATAAAATATATTAAAAAAATTGATATATTTTATATAGAATAAGATTTTTTACAATAACACAGAGAGGACAAACATAAAAAATGAACAACGATACAGAACACATTTACAAAGAATTAAATGAATGCCTTAATGATTACAAAACAAAATTAGAATGTCTTGAATTGGGTAAATCTCAAAATTATGAAAACAATCCACAATATTGGAAAGATTACTTAACGTTGTATAATAGTGAATTTTTGGTAGAAATAGATAAAATCCATAAGAAAATGGTAGTGCCGCATTTAAATGAAGCAAAAGCATTTGAAGTATCAGAATTAATATCTAATAATGAGCGTATTCAGTGTAATGATAATAAGGTATCAACTTATGCGTATGATGATTGTAGTTTACAATAAAATACTGTAGTAGAATATAAATTAATAATCTAAAATGAATGATTTTCATAAAATTGAAATGCTTTTTTAATGATAAGTATATGTAACCCTACCGACTTTATACAATATAATTAATAATCAAACCCAGCTAAAATGACCCCCACACAAGAAACCGAGTCCAGCACCAGCACCATTGACTATATGAAACAACTGTTGGAGAGAGGCGTCGCAGTGATACCTTACACTGAAGACATCCGTAAAAGTTTCAACTGTACCCGATTCCTGTCTGAACAGAAAGAGTTCATTTGTTCCGATAAAAATACCACCAAGTATGTGATGGGTGGATTTGGAGCATTCGGAAATCCCTCAAGTTTCCATCACGAAGAAGTGCGAAAGTTGCGCTTGTCTATTTTCAAATATATGCACCCATTATTTAAAAATACATTCAAAGGTCAATACTTAGAAGGCATTGTAGACCGCTTTGCGAAACGAGAACCAGGCACATCCGTATCTCCTGAGTCGTGGCACCGAGACATTTCTAATGTGGATAAAAAAAAGAAGATACACGGTGAGCCAGGAGATAGCATCTATGGTGGCTGGGTGAACTTAGACAAAACGAACACACAATATTTCACTTGTGTTCCTAGCACCCATATGGAAGACATTGTTGGTTCTGGTTTTGCGAAGATAACCAAAGCTGATATACCTCTTTACAACTCAAAAAAGGAAAAAATAAGCGTACCGCCTAACCACCTAATTATTTTCAACGAAAAACTCGTCCACGCGGTGACGCCATCAAAAATAAAAACCGATACTTATCGCTTGTTTATGAAGTATCGCATTACAAGCAACCCGAGTTGCCCATTGTTCCCTGCTGCCGAAATTTCAAAAATAATTGACGAGCAAGGCGTGTTCCCACTCAGTTTAGAACAGACGCCACCAATGTATTCAAAAATGCATATGGTCAATTGGCGGGACCGCGTAGCAGAATTTAGTTTGAATTTTCATCCCCAATTTCTAGAAAAAAAAAAGTTGAAGACCGAAACCGAAATGAGATCCTATGTTGTGCGATTCATGCCAAGTTTGAAAGAAGCAGGGCTGGAATTATTCAGCCCATACAGTGACGAAGAAAAAGATATGCTTTCCTTAGTTGAGTTGTAGTAAATGAGACATCAACATCAAATTCTTTAAATAAATAATAAAATAATAAAATAAAATATATAAAAAAGAGAAAAGGGCCCTCCCTTTTTTTTATATTTTTATATATAAAAACATTCTTATATATAAAAACATTACTATAATACTAATTAATTAATTAATTAATGTCATATATAAACTATAATAAAATTTTAGATAGAGAAACTATATCAACTTCTATAAAAAATATATTAATTGATTTTGAAGAAAATAAGAAAAATATAACAATTAAACGTGGTATTTATATTTGCGGTGCTCCTGGAAGTGGAAAAACACAATTTGTTATAAATTTATTAAATGAACTAAACTATGATATTATTAAATATGATGCAGGAGATGTCAGAAATAAAGGTGTTATAGATAAAATTACAAAAAATAATATGTCTGATAAAAGTGTTTTTAATACTTTTAAAACACAAAAAAAATACATTGCGATTATTATGGATGAAATAGACGGAATGAATAATGGCGATAAAGGTGGGATTAATTCATTAATCAAAATTATAAGACCAAAAAAAACAACAAAACAAAAATTAGAGGATTTATCACCAAGTCCAATTATATGTATTAGTAGTTTTCATATTGATAAAAAAATAAAAGAATTAATGAAAGTATGCCATGTTTTTGAATTAAAAAGTCCAAATAACATTCAAATGAAAGAATTAATTAATTTTTCTATACCAACAATTGATAATTCAGTGATAAATCATATGATTTATTATTTACAATATGATTTACGTAGATTAAATAATATAATAACATTGTATAAAAAAAAGAAAGAAATTTTAAGTAACGATTTATTTGAAAATGTTTTAAAGCGAAAATCATATAATGAGGATACAAAGGAAACAACACAAAAATTATTTAATAATGATTGTTCAATTCACGATCATACTACCATAATGAATGATACAGATAGAACAATTATTGGTTTATTATGGCACGAAAATGTTATTGATATTTTAAATAAAACACCATTAAATAAATCATTGATATTATATGACAAAATGTTAAATAAAGTTTGTTTTGCTGATTATATTGATAGAATTACATTTCAGAAACAAATATGGCAATTTAATGAAATGAGTTCATTAATAAAAACTTTTTCTACAAATTCTATTTTACATAAAAATATAGATAAATCTATTATTCAAGAAAAATTATCAGAAATAAGGTTTACTAAGGTTCTCACTAAATACAGTACTGAATATAATAATTCTACATTTATTCAAGATTTATGCCAAAAATTATCATTGGATAAAAAAGATATGTTTTCATTTTTTATTAAATTAAAAGATCTTTACACTGAAGAAGAATTATGTGATATAATTGAAACTTATGATATAACAAAATTAGATATTAATAGAATATACCGTTATATAGAGAAATATACGAATGATAAATATACGAATGATAAATATAGTGATTCATATAAAAGTAATAATAATGAAATGATTAATGTAAATATAAATATGAATATAGAGAATTATAATATAAATGGAATACAAAATGTTGATTATTTAATGGATAATGATTTTGATATGTAAACTAAAATAATTAAATATAATAATTAAATATAATAATTTTATATTGATTTAAACTCAATAAATTAAATAAACTATTAATTAATTTATTAACAAATGCAACTTGATATAAATGAAACATCATTATCTACAATAAAAAAGACACTATGTTTAAATATGATTGTAAAAAACGAATCAAATGTAATTATTGAAACATTACAAAATTTATTATCTAATATTACTATTGATTATTGGGTTATATCGGATACAGGTTCTACTGATAATACTAAAGAAATTATCAAGGATTTTTTTTATGATAAATGTATTCCCGGCGAATTATTCAATGATGAGTGGAGAGATTTTGGTTACAATCGTTCAAGAGCATTACAGCATGCGTATAATAAAACCGATTATTTACTTGTATTTGATGCAGATGATAAGATCAATGGTAAATTAACATTGCCTTTTTTAAATATGGCAAAAAAAGATGAGTTCTTATTTGATAGTTATATGTTAAAAATAGGCAAAGGATTTGAATATTTAAGACCGTTATTAATAAATAATAATAAAAAATGGGAGTTTAAAGGTGTATTGCATGAATATTTATCAAATTTGGAAGAAGTTAGTGTCTGTGGAAAAATAGATGGAGACTATTATATTGAATCTGGGCGCTCGGGCAGTCGTAGCACAAACCCAACAAAATATTATGATGACGCAATAATACTAGAAAATGCATATACAAAAGAATTGTTATTACCTGACCAAGGATTATCTGGCAGATATGCTTTTTATTGTGGAAGAAGTTATAAAGATGCAGGTAAAGAGTATTGGGATAAATCAATTGAATGGTATAAAAAATTATTAGATAGAGAAAATCATTGGCATGAAGAAAAATATTATGCTGCTCTAGAAATTGGTATAATGTATAAGGATAAAAATGATATGGAAAACGCAATTAAATATTTATTAAAAACAGTTGAATATGATTCCGAGAGAATTGAAGGCATTGTTATTGCGATTGAACATTTTTATAATACCAAACAATACATTTTAATAAACGCCTTATATCATAAATTCAAAACTTATGATAACAATAATCCAAAATTAGATTTAAAACTATTTATAAATAAACATTTTTATAATGATAGAATTGAATTTTTTAATGCAATAACGGCATATAATATAAACGACGCAAATTCTGGTTACGAATCTTGTAAACACGTATTAATAAGTAATAAAAATGATTTTAATGAAATAAATATTGTTATTAATAACTTATTTCATATAAAAAAATATAGAGAATTATTGGAAAATGACACTAAAAAAAACATAATACAATTATTT
>Ga0213863_10001326_pt1 | contig 18038 bp, 21 predicted proteins | sample PICome_8_FD_160128 | JGI IMG/M metagenome (GOLD analysis project Ga0213863, IMG submission 160128) | Coastal seawater microbial communities near Pivers Island, North Carolina, United States - PICO497 | ecosystem: Environmental > Aquatic > Marine > Coastal | place: USA: North Carolina... | reverse complement strand
GGCGATGATGCCATTGGTTTCTGGTTGCATCTATACGGTTGGTAACAGGCCAAGATCTGATCAGTTTAAACCACAAGAATTTCGAGGCGCTAATGCTCCACTGCCTGGTATAACCCCACCATCTGATAAGACTCCACCAACCATCGCAATTAGATCCAAATCCTCCAATCTGACCGTTGGTGAAACCTCTCTAATTAATTTCCAGCTTTCAGAGAACTCATCTGACTTCACAGGCACTGATGTCAACGTTGATGGGGGTTATCTCTCAAACTTCAATGGATACGGTTCTCAATATACAGCTATCTTCTCACCCGCTTCTACTGGAGTAACAACAAAAGCGTCGATCACTGTTCCTAATGATTCCTTCTCTGATGCTGCTGGCAACTTCAATCAGGACGGAAATGAAGCTAATAATGCAACGTTAATTACTGTTGTTCCGCAAGATTATGAATGTAATGGATTTATGCATAGCGGCTTTATGCACTCTAACGTTCCTATTGAAATTATTGTTCATGGTGGCATGCAAGAGGGTGAATCAATGACTTGGAGATGGGCGGAGCGTGAAAGTGAAAGTGAGGCTTATACAATGGGTCCGCCTACTCATCACAATTTTGGGCATAAAAATGCGGAGGGGCAAATAGTGGAAAGGAAGAGTGGTGTGATTTTATCTTATTATTGGCATGGACCTGGAAGCATTGATTTGGAAAAATGTGAATTTGTATGGGACGTAGAACAAACTCAGTTGGAAAATTTAATGAAATTACTGCCATTCCTGGGCTTTTGGTGATGGAGAAATAAGTTCTAATTTGGCCTTAAACACTTCTGAAGATTTACCACCCTACTTCCTAGTCGTAATGTTTTCCGGGATAATCTATCTGTTGCTTAGGGCGTGCCGATGAGACCCATGCTCTTCACGCTCCAGCGATCACCAGAACCTTCCAGAGCGGTGGGCTCGATCAGCTGCGGTTTGGCAATGGTTTGCTGTTGGTAGTTAAATAACCCTTTCGCTGGTTGTGCGGCAGCGAACCCATTGAGTGTGCGCTCTGTGGGAAAAAGCCAGGCCTCGCCTTGAAGCATCACTAGCCAGTAACTCCCTCCACCAGGCACCACTTCCAATTCGGTGGTGATAGATCGACCTGTGGCGATTGCGTTTTCGGAATCGCTGGTGATGTTGAGCTCGGATGTCGAGGCTTCACGCAACTGCAGCCTGTCACCGCTGTTCAGGGCCTTGATCAGGCCAGCCTTGCTGATCGCTGTCGGAGCCAGTGGTTCGGGTGTTGCTTGTGCAGGAGGTGTCGGCTCGGCCGGGCGTATTGCCTGAGGAATCAGCGTTGCCGTGGGTGTGGCTCGAATCTGAGTGGCCGAACGTTCCGCTTGCGCTATCAGTGCCTTATTTTCGATGCGCTCCTGATCAATCTGTACTTCAATACCGCCGATTCGTGTCGCCAAGGCCTGATTTCTGCGGTTTAGTTCTTCCACAGCAGCCCTTTGTTTCTCGGTGCGGATCATTGCTGTGATGGAGAGAGCTAGCGCGATGAGGCCAATGAGTCCGCTGCCTCCGGCAACCAGCAAGGGATAGGGGATTCCAAGCATTCCTGCCGATGCAGTGCTTTGAGCCTCCTCTAACTTCTGGATTCGCTGCTTAAGCAATGTGATTTCATCAGATTCAATTTCATTCCCTTCCTCTGTTTCACGGAATGGGGGGCGCTCACGCTCAATGTCTTCGTTGTTGGGCCTGTTCTCGTTACTTGGTAGGACTTCGTCTTCAGTCTGGGCCAGTGACGATCCCGCTGTTATTAACAGCGGAATACTGAGAATTAGAGCGGCGAAGCGAGGCATAGAGGGAGTTGACATCACAACAATAGGGTTCAAAAACGTTCGGCCCAGAGTCGACCAAGCGTGTTGTTGAGTGCACGCAGTCCAACAATGAAGCCTGGTTCAGGTTCAAGATCACTGGCTTCCTGGCCGACCTTTGCAAGACAAATCGACCGTAGTTCTGTTTCTACCTCACCCCAGAAGGTATCGAGGTCACAGAGTTGGCGTATTGGTAGGAGTGATCTGATGCGCAGTTCAGCAATGCTGTTGTCGTAGTGCTCAACGAAGCTGCGCAGCTCGTCGAGGTTAGGCAGCTCGTAGCGCTCGATTCTGTTCATGCTGCGGGGCAGATCAACACGATCTCCGGCTTTGAACGTGAGCTCGTTGATAATTAGCGAGGCTCCGCAAATCATGACATCGTCACGTGGATCGAAATCACCAATCAGATTGACTCCGGAGCTGATCAATCCGCATGATGTTTCATCTTTGTAGGCATCCGACATTGTTGTGGATGCTGTTGCAGCTTCACATCCTGAGGATTTGACCTGGAGCATCTCCATCAGTAAATCGGGATCTCCGCCCCTTTGGAAACTGGAGCTGGCATCGATCCAATTGATCAGCCGGCCGCCATTGCCTCCCAGGTAAACGGGAGTGGGAGTGTTACGCGTCAGTTTTCCTTCTTCTCTCAACACCTTCTGAACTTGACCAAGGTAGTAATACATACCTCCGAAGCTCACACTTAACAGGCTCAGGAACTGCTGAAGAGGTAACTGCAGTGACGATTCTTGGTTAACCAACATGTCCAGGCGACCTTTCAGCAGCTCATCGGAGCCGTAGCGCATGATGTTGTCTAAGCGACTCGTGAAGTTGCGGTCTTGTCTGGCGCGGGCTTCATCGTCACTGATGTCAGCGGTGAGACTTGGCGGGAACAGCGATTTTAGGAATGATGGCTTGCGTCGCAACAGCTGGGAACTGATGTCTCGTCCTGCAAATGGGACCGATACTTGGTGAATCAGGCGGTTGTCTTGCCATATGGAGATGTCGGTGGTGCCACCGCCAACATCGAGGCATGAGGTGTGCACCATCTGCCGGTTTTGAAAATTGCCGAAGTAACTGGCAAAGGCCACAGCCTCGGTCTGAAGCCCCCCTTCACCCGCTTTGCTGTTAAGGGAATGATTGAGGCCTGTGAGTTCATTGAGGTCGTCACAAAGCTCGATCCAAACCCTGCGATAACGCGCCACCTCATTGGGTGAGAACGCGCTTGGGTAGGACACTGACCACTGAAGTTCCTTTGCACCATTGGCGGCAGCGTTCGCACTGATCAGTAGGGCCAGTTCTTTTAGAAAAGGTTTCTGGTACTGCATCTGTTCCCATTTGAATCCGGTGCGCAGTTCGGCACCACCGAATTCCCCTGGACTGGGAACGCGTAAGCGGGCTTCATGGAACAGCTCTGGTACCTGTCCGATCACCTCTTGCCAGCCGCGAAGGCTGATGGCCGTTGCGGTTGGGGGATTGCCGCCGTTGGCGGCATTGGGAAGCATGTCTTCCGGCACGAAGTACTGGTTGAGCAGCCGCTGTCGCTCTTCCTTTTGCGAGAGCGTGAGAGAGATCACCCGTGTTTCGAGATGGCGTCGCTGGGGGCCGGCTCCTTCATCGATGAAGAAGTTGGTGAAAGAGGTGCCAAAATCGATTCCTACTTGCCACTGGTTCCCTGCATCGGCATTGCGGGCTGGAGGCGTTACCGGCAGCAGGCCGCGGTCTTGACCTCGCTCGCTCAGGCGCACCAGATCAGGGAAGTGGCGCGTTGTGAAGTACTTAACGGTCTGCTGGCCATCACGACCGAGTTTGCGGTCGTAATCCGGAAAGCCATCCACGGTGAGTGTTGACGGATGGTCTTCGCAAAACAGGTAGTAAAGGCTCCACTGTTCATCGCTCACATAGGGCCAAAGCGTGATCACCGGAAGGTCTTCCGCCACCAGGTTTTGCTCCTTGAGTGGGTAGGACCGTGAGATTGAATAGCCATCGCGCTGACCCTGGAGCGGCAGGGTCAGACGTACCTCCAATTCACTACTGACGCTCGACTGGATCACACGCAGTTCGCAGCGATCCTCCAGCTCACGGCTGCTATATAGATTTCTGATTTTTGAATGGAATGGCAGCAGGGGCGTGACCGCATTGCCATTCACAGTGGGGACACCCTCGAGCCGGCTGGTTAGCCAGGAATGCATCAGAGCCTGCTCACCTGAGACGAGGTAGAGCTCATCGAGGAAAATTTGCTCGGGCGTAAGCACGGAAATCTCTTGTCCATACTGACGTTCCAGCTGCTGGTAATCAAAGCCAATCGACTCCAGGGTTGCCGATTTGTACAGGCAGATATCGGCGGCGCTAACGCCTAGCTTGCTTGGCATGCCTGGGTCCACCAGCACGACCGGTTGCCCTCTGGGGGTGTCGGGCAAAGGTGTGCTCTGGCGATCCGTGAGCTCAAGGGTCGCCTGGCTTGCGCTCACACCGCCTTTGGCCGGCCGTGCCAGCAATGAAAGGGCCACAGGGTTGGCCGGCAGATTCGCTACACGGCCTCGATCTGAGAGGGTTGGCGTCCCCAGCCGCCCCCCACTCAAGCGGTTGATGAATTGATCGAGCACCTCAGCCATCTGCCCTGCTGTGGTTTGACTCTGTAGATCCTTCGCTTGAAGCATCCCGTTGCGAACATGGCTGAACCAGTCCGCGAGCGCCTGTCGCTGAGGTCCTCCGAGAAATTCAAAGGGATCACTGAAGCGCCCACCGCCTGTCCAGCCCATGCCCTGAATGGGCTGGGGCAAGTGAACGGCCGGACAGAACAATGTGCTCGGGGAACTGAAGCCCACCACCGTTCCTTGCAGGGTGAACACATACACCACCTGCCAAGGGTTCCGTCCTTCCGGGTCACGGGACAGCGCTGTGTTGCCGTCGGGCAGAGAGCTGGCCAGGCTGCGGGAGAAGGGACCCACGGCATCGTCTCTTAGATCGGCCTGGTCCAGCAGTGCTACTCGTTCAGCGTCCATGCGCAGGCCGAACATTTCCCAGAGGCCAAGACAGGCCATTCCTCCGAACAGTTCCTCGAGCAGTGAGTCTCTGGTGGGATAGCGGGAGTTCAGTACTGCCTGCTCGAACTGGAGAGCCCGTGACCAAGGGGATGGAAGTGAGTTCACCCGGGTTGTAGACACTTCATAGACGAGGCTTTTGGCAATCGTTCCGAGGCTCTGCTGATCACGTCCCTGCCATTCACCCGATTGAGCTCCACCGGTGAGCGGTGGGTCTGTCTTGGGAAACCAGGGGATCTGAACGATGTCCTGCGGCTGGGATGAGGTCATAAGGATGGAAATCGTGAAGAGGGACGCGACTTGTTCGTTCTGCTCAGACCACGTGGGTCCATAGGCAATCAGCTAATCCGGCCATGCCGCGATGGGGAATTGCCTCACTAGAGAGGGTGTCCAAACGGACCTTGATGCTTTCCACGGTGTCGGAGCCTGTTGGGCGCCGTGGTCTTGCTTTCCCTTGAACGATCCGACTGAGATTGTTCTCGTATCGATCAGTGGGCACCAGCATCGATGCAGTGAGCAGTTCTTGCCGAAATCCGCTGCCGAGGTTGCTGCTTAGCTGATTTAGCCATTGCAGAAGGGTGTCGCAGTACTGATCAACTGCACTTTGAACGGTGAGTTCCTTCTGATCGCGAATGGCTGGGCGGCCGCCTTGCTCGGCGTTGCCACTGCCAGGGTGGAAGAAACGTCTTGCCCAGGGCGCACCACTAATAAACGTGCGCATCGACACCTTCTGAGCGTCGTTGATCTCGAGGCTGATGTTGTTTTTCCATGCCACCGCGAACCGGGCACCGCGGGCAATGGCTTCACCGACCTGTTCATCGACGGGCAGATCTTCCCAGCCGACGCACTGTTGCGAGGAGCGGCTGAGCACATGGGCGTAGCCGCCACCTGCTGTTGAGGGATGTCTTACGGCCAGAGCGGCCAGCATCTCAACTATGTGAGCAGAGTTGCCTTGAGATGTGCCCCCGATACTGAAGCCATAGCGGGCTTTGATGTCACTGCCCACAAGGAACACCCGATCGAAGCAGCTGCGTCCGCTTGTGCGTAGGTATTGCAGAGCCGCGTCGGTGTTTAGCTGAAAGTTTCGTGATTCGGCATGCACTCCCGTGTCGTCATCGGCCATGCCCTCGAAATCGAAGTACGGAAGCAGCAAGGAAGCTTGCACTTGAATGCTCGTGAGGCCCTGGCTTTTGAGCCAGTTCTTCAGCAGCTGGCCCAGCGTTGGCACGCCCGAGGCTCCAGTGCCTCCGAACACACTGCCGAACAGATGAATCAACGGTGGATCGCCACTGCCCGCAGCGGTCTGAATGTCACCAAGCATTTGTTGCCACTGCCCAACCTGCGCTTCCTGCTCCAAGTTGATGCGGCTCATCACTGCCGAGCCGATGGGAGGGCGTCCACGGAAGCCAACTTCCAGATCGGCGCTTTGTTCCTCAGGAGGAAAAAGACAGTCAAATAGGGCGGCAACGCCAGGTGCCTGGGTGCGCAGCACCGCTTTCGGGAACACCTGATCGAGACTGATGGCCCCCGATGCCGTGTTGAGAGGGCTCCACTGGCCGTAGTCGCGCAATTCGGCTCGAGCGAATCGATCGGTGTTGCGACCGATGGCTCGCCGCATGGCCCCATAGCGGTTGATAGCGATCTGGGCTCTGGTCAGCAGAGCACTCTGTTGATCAGGCTCCACTAAAAATGCACCGAGGCGAGCCGGCGTTCCGTCTTGGTCGGCTAGCAATCCGCAGGCGTGCAGATGCACCAGGGCTTCCACGCATTTGGCGCCGGTGCCGCCGACGCCGATGGCAAAAATCTGTCTCATGATTAGCGGCTCCCAAGCAGAGTGACGGCACCGGGCACCACCAGTCGGTAGGTCCGTGGCGAGGCAAGAAGGGTGGGCAGCCAGAACAGCAGCACCACATCAAGGAGCACAAAGCCAAGCATCACCACCCAACCTCCGGCGGGCAACGGATAAAAGTTGCCCCCACCCTGGATCGGACTGATGCCAGTGACCTGCCATTGGAAAATGGTGAACCAGCCAAGGCAAAGCCATCCAAAGATCGTCAGCAAAATGGCGGCCAGCCACCACATCGGTTGCATCTGCCGGGTCTGACTAGAGCTGCGTGGCTTGGCTGCCCAGGTGACCCCAATCCAAATCAGCAAGGCCGTGATGCATCCGGCCCAAAAAACGGTGAACGCTGGACTGCTGCCGGTTTGGAGGTAGTCGTCAAGTCTCAAACCAGGTCCAACCATGATTCCGGGGAATAGGTTGAGGAAGATCCAGTTCTGACAGAGGAAGATCCAGACGATGCCAATAGCAACGGAGGCTATCAGCATTAACCATTGAAGACTTTTCATCTTTGGAGTGTCATTAGGAGCTGGTAAGCAAACAAAATGCTGCTGATGGTGAAGTGTCTGGTGCAACCATGAGCTTGCCCAGGCTTGTCATTAGTAACAGCAATCCGTCGGTTTGGTTCTGCGGTGTTTCACTCTCCTGTGCGGGACGATTCCACTGCAACCACCAAGCTTCTGGTAGCTGTCCGCGTGGAACCGATGCGCGAATTGATTTTCCAGATGAGCCTTGTGGTAAATCAATCTTGACTTTTAGATCAGATCCAGTGGTGGTAAATCCTCCTATGGCCGTTCCATTTAATGCCTCTTTATGGCCAGGCAAGGGAATATTTTGAAGCTCTATCAGGCCGAGGTCGGGTTGCAATGTATTGATGTTGGTGTCATTGCTGCTGCTCAGGACCATTCCTTTTGCGTTTTCAAATAGGCGCACAAATTGATAATCAGGGTTTTGCGCAGGGCTGTAGGTGGTTCCGCCAAGACGAATGGGTACGCCTCCACCAACTGCGTTTGCGGGAATACCACCAAGGGATTGGGCGGTGAGAGTGGCACGGTTGACTTGCTCTTCCAGATGCGTGAGCTGCATGGAGGAAGCTGGGACTCCGGCAAGGGCTGATTTGGTCTTCACTGACTGCATCAAGCTGTGCATCTGGTTGCGCGGGCCTGTGGCTAAGAGATAGATAGGCCTCTTGGCATCGCCTCGGTGAATCACCACGCCCTGGCTGTTGAACACGCTGCCTTCAACAGGGAGTTGCAGCGCCAGCACCCCGATGACCGCCCCTCCTTCGACATGGGGTTTGATCGCAGCCACGAGCTTGGCAATATCACCATCATTAACTTCAAGATCACTGATAACCATTCGCATCGGGATCTGGCCTTTGCTGAGCCCCGGTGATTTCCAAAGTGAATCCAAGCTGGAGGTCACCGGCGCAAAGCCTCCGCAGCCTTTGAAGAAGCAGGGATTGGCCGCCAACAATGGGCTCTCGAATGCTGTGCTGCGTCCTGCTCCCACACGCTTGGCCTGAATATCCAGCCCCTGTGAGGCGGCCGCCAGGTTCACACCCTTAAGTAGTGATTTCCAAGTGGATAGGGAGCGGGGCGAGCCGGTCAGGCCGAGCATTGATCCACTTCCATCGACGGCCAAGTCAAGTGTGGTGGCGGCTGGAACGCTGTCCCAGAGAGTTTCTTGTTCGCTCGTGGGAGCTGTTAACCCTGTGACGCAGGCAGGCAAACGGGAACCACGATGGCAACCAGTGAGCAGTAAAAGGGAGAACGTAGAGCCTAGCCAAGGACTCAACAAGAAATGTTGCTTACTCAAGTAAGCCTTGCCAAAAAGTAGCTCCATATTACTTAAGTCATGATTTAGGGATTTGATTTACTCCTGATCTGCATAGGTGTGCATATCGCTTCGTGGCTGTCCTGCCCCAGATTGCCCTATTCGCAGCCGCGCACCTGATCACGGATCGACGTCCAGATTTGGATCATCCCCGTGAAGCTGGTCTGGATTGTGCGTCCGCGCATGTGAGGGAAGCGCTCATAGAAGCGGTAGTCGACGATCGCTTCGCAGTGTCGGATCTCCGCCCACTCTGCGGCAAGTTCTCCCTGTTGGTTGGTGAGCTTTAACCCCCTCAGCGAAGGATGTCGTCTCCAGAAAATTTCATCGGCAATGGCATCGATTGGATCACGGGGGTGGGGAGCGCTGGCGACTTGTTTCGGTTGGCGGTTGATTGGCTGAGCCGGCTTGGCGGATCTTGTTGTTTGCTTTGTGGCCTGCTCCAATGCCTGTGGCTGTCGTTGGCTTAATCCAATAAAGATGACGATAGCCAGGCTGATTAATCCCACTGGGAAGGCCAGCATTAAAAGCACGATGGCCTGCTGATTAGTGAAGCCTCTCGAACTAGAACGCTTCACCAGTTTTCTTCGCGAGCTCTTGCCACCATTGTCACCACGCCGGCTAACAGGGCTATAAACAATCCTGCACCAAGTACTAAACCTAAAACTGGTGCTGAACTTCCAGGTGGACGCTCAGCTTGATTATTGGGGGCAGGAAAGGATGGCTGATTCGTAGGGCTGGAGTCTCTCTCCCTTGGTTTAGGTGAAGCAGGCTCTGAGCGGTTTCTGGCAGGGGGAGCTGAGGTCTCGGATGAGCGGTCGCCTGGAAGTCGGAAGCCCAGAAGGTACCCGTTCTCGAAAGCCTGTCGGCGCTCCATCGGAGTCCCGTGGTGATCATGGTGATACACCTCATAATCCCCGACGCTTGCAAAGGTTGCACGGGCCTCATCCAGATCCCCTGGTTCAAGGGCTCCGTTCTTTTCTGCGTATCGAGCGAATCCTCCAGCAAAAGCATCCGCCGCTAACTCCCCCTCCTTGCCGACGGGGTGCTTGTTACTTTTGAACATATATGCGTGCCCAAATTCATGGGCGATGATTGAGAGAGCCCCGAAATCTCCATAACTTTCCGCTACCTGATCACCGAGCCCCATTTCCAAGTAAACGGTGTGATCGCCGGGACAGTACGCAGGTGCATCGATGCCTGATTTAGGACAAGCGCGCGAAAAAGCTTTGCCTTTGTAAATGAACAATCTCGGCGGGGCGATTGTGGCTCCACCAGGCAAAGTCTTGATGTACTTCTTCAGCAGATCTTCAACCGCCGCTGCATGAGGAAGATCCCAGGCCGCGATTGCCGGAGAATGATGCAATATCTGCATCGCCATGACTGCACCTAATCCAGTCAGCGGTTTTGGCGCAGCCGAGAGGTTGAGGCTGCCCGGATGAGGCGAGGACTTGTTCTGGCGAAAGTAATGTGATGGGATCATGCCTTTTTCCAGGTTTCTTCCTCTGAGGTGATTCTGTGAGTCCTTCGAAGCGCGTCAACCGCCTAAGTCGTCGCCCGTGGGGTTCTCATGGGTTCAGCAATCAACAGGCCCTTTTGTTGCTGTTGGTGATTATCCCCATTGGATTTCTGGCGGTGGGGCTGGTTGTGTTGTTGATCCAGCGTCAAACTACGGAATCACCGGCTCCTGCGATTGCTCCTCCAGCGGCAAAGCGAGTGAATGAGCCCGAGCGATCCACCACAATTCAGCCGCTGCAGACGCAGAAGCAACCTGCGTCTCAGCCGCTAGGCCTGACGCAAAAGCAGGCCAGAGCAATCGTAGAGAAGTGGTTGACTGTGAAATCGCAGATTTTTGCACCTCCTTTCAATACTGCACTGGCCGATCAGGTGGTGGCAGAAGGCCCGCTTTGGACGGATTTGACGAAGCCTGATGGATCGATTCAGTGGCTGAAAACCAATAACAGCTATTACACGTATTCCACGATCAAAGTGAATCGGGTGATTCGCTATGTGCCATCAGCTTCGATGCCTTCGATCGTGGTGTCGGTCACTGAAGTTTCCACTTTGAATTCGCCCAAGGGTAATGAAACCTCAACGAACACCAAAAATTGGAATTACACGCTTAAAAAAGAATCCGGTCGCTGGAAAATCTGGGATTACCGCAAGGAGTAAATGGCCATGGTTCGCACTTCTCTAATCGCGGCATCTCTGATCAGTCTCACAGGCTGCTCGTCGCTTCATCTAAGCCTCCCGTTGCAGCTGGGGTTATGACCGGGCAAGACGATAATAAAAACCAACTCCTCTCCACTGCTGAGGAGGCAGAGCGGTTCCTTAAAGCCTTAGATGCAGAAGGTGATCAAGTCATGGCACCTCAGCAGCCACACTCCTGTCCGAAAGTTGGAGGAGATGCGATCTCTGTTGACACTGAGGTAGCAACAGCATCCAGTGGAAGTGATACAGCTCATCCGGCTTTGGTGGTGTTTCTTTTCACGATTCTGCTCAGTCCTCTCGCGTTATTTTTCTTGTGGCAGAACATCGCGCAATCTCCGTCAGAAACGCTCCCTGTTCTGCGCTATGCCTCCAGCTGCGGCTCTGCTCCTGGGGTGGGAAAAAAGTGGTGGCCAGTCCTCGGCCTGCCCGACCGAAGCTTGTTGCGAACGATTCGAAATCAATACTGTGGTGATGCCTACATCACTGCAGAAGGTTCTCTCCAGGTGGCTAGTTTTGACTCCTGGCAGGGGGCTAATCGATTTCGTCAGCAACTTCAGAAAGTAACAAAAGCCTCCTTCCGAATAGGTGCAGCAACTTATCGATAAATGTGTGGTGTGTATGTTGAAGTTGCTCCGGCTTTCTTACCTTTTGACCATTGTTTTTGGGTGCTCCCTTCTGCATGCTTGCTTCGCAACAACTAGCTCACAACTGAGTGGTAAGTACTGTTTGGATAGTGAGGATTTGATTGAGGTAAAGACTGAGTTTTCCTGCCTATATTTGAAGCCCGATGGCAAAGCTACTGTCACGATGTTGAATACCTTTGCTTTGTCTGAAGCTCGTTGGGAGTTTCTGGAGCAGAATAGGATTCAACTTATGGCTCAGTCAAACGGAATAGGTCTGACTCTTGATGTTGCACCTGACCAGTCTGAGTTGATTGGTCTCTTTGGTTTCGTTCGCTTCGTGAGAAACGATCTGCCTGAGCAGGCAAATCAGCCGTCTCCAAAAGCTCCAAATACTTCTGATAAGCCGCCTTTGGTAGCGCCTTTGATTGCTGCAGTTGGTTTGTTAGCGCTTGTTTCCCTTATTGGAGCATTAGTTGTGCTGATCAGGCAGCAACATGAGGGTGATTATTGATGATTGGCTGAAGGGATGCTGCCCTTTTGGGGTTGCTTCAGCCCGGAGGTGTAAAAGCGAATGTGCCTCCGGGCAGGTTGATGCGTACGTCGCCGTCGTCGTCGACAATCCAACTGCCGGTGTATCTCTGTCCCGCTAAAAACACTTCAACTTCGTCTCTTTCCCAGAGAACAACAGCCCGTTTGATGCCTGACGGCTCGATAACATCAAAAACACGATCACCGTTGTCGTTAACACGTTGGGACACGCTGCAACGATTCCCAATCAGCCTGCCTCCCCTCTGCATCTGGAACCAGCAGGTGTGTCCGCTCTTCGCAGCTCTAGCCCTGAGTGGATTCGCTAAGGGTTTTGAACTCTCTGCTTGTTCCGGAGGGGCTTCCTCGGGTGCCGGTTGCGGTTCCGGAGCACTCGCAATTGGCGTCTCTACAGGGGGGGCTGGGACCTGGGCTGTGGAGAAAAATTCGGATCGCATCGCCAGGATGATGACCACTCCCAAGCCGATCATGCTGATCGGAACAACGATCAGCAAAGCGAGCAAGGCCTGTTGGTTGGAAAACCCTGCGGTTGAACTTTTATTGAGACGTTTCATCTGGAACAACTTGATGGCAAGTGTGTGCGGGGTTGGGCTCAGAAGCGAACCTGGCTGCGGTGAATGAAACCTTCTTCTCCACATGCTGAGGTTGGATACCACTCTCCATGCGCCTGGCCGACGGGGATGGTGCGCTCACTCTCGACAGTGCAGAGAAACGCTCCGCCCGGCCTCGTACGTACGTTGCTAGGTGGGTCAAAAACGATGGCAGTTCCTGGGTAGGTAGCCGAGCCGGGAGTGGCCACTGATGTTGAGGAAGATTGATTGGTCAGGGGCGTAGTTGCGCATACGAGGCCGAGCATACGTTCGGTGGCCGGAGACTGGGGACGATTCACTTGCCGCTCGGGATAGCTCGTCCAGCTCTGATCCCTGCAATTGGCTAGGGACTGAACAGTGCTATTACCGAGTTGATATTGAAACTCCCGGTATTGGTTGTCTCGCTTGTTGATGCTTCCCATCAGCAACCGGATGGGTGCTCCTGTTAGTGACGCTCCGAGCTCAACCGTACTGTTGTCTTTATGCTTTTGAGCTAATTGCGTGGGTTGGTCTGCTCTAGCTGGGGCCGGGGCATTTGCGGTGTTGGCTTTCGTTGGAGTGGTTGTAAGAGGATTCGATTCTGGCCACCAGTCCCGTCGCATCACCAGATTGACAATCACACCTAGGAGGATAAATCCGAGGGGGAGCGTCACAAATAGCAGCGCAAGTGCCTGCTGTGTACTGAACCCTTGATTGCTATCGCTGTGGTTCAAGCGCTTCATATGGTTAAATGATGCCTGAAACATTGATTGATTTTAGATCAAATTTAAAACTTTAGATTAAACCAGGCAGGTCTAAGATTTGTTAATGTTTGCTCGTTCAATGGCAGATCGTACAATAGTCACCATTCTGGATGCTATTTTAATTCTAGGAAAACTTTTGGTGCCAGGCGGAAAGTGTTTCTATGCAGAAGCTAAGGCATTCTGGTATTGATAATGCTGGCGCCTGTGATCAGTAGCTGCATTCCGTGATTCTGTTGCTCTGCTGAGGTTGATAATGGTTCAGAGAAATGCTTTGATTAGGTGATCAGATATTCAAATAATATAAATTTTTCGTTGTTGAAAATGCATTTTGTCTCCCCTTCTCTGAGTCATTTGGAGAAGAATTTATGGGTGATCAGGCAAACGATGGTGATGCCTTTATGCAGGCTTTGCATAGAGGCGAGCTTGAGCTCTGCTCGGTTGCCTCAGGTGCTTAAGATTAAAAATGATTTTTTTTAAACGTTAGATGATGCGATCAATTACTGCTGCGACCATCGCTTTAGTTGCTATTTCGGGATGCTCAGCTTTTGGAGGAAAAGATTTTTCTTCTCCCGGTAATTATAAGAATCTGAGCGACTATAAAAAGTTTGGCTTTAGCTTGGCAAAAGAGTTGAACCAAGGTGAATGGGATGATGGTACTACAGTGATATTCACAATTCCACATGGATGTTCGAGTTATTCTGGTTCTTACTCTTGTGACTTCATGGCCGTGATTGAAGATGTACGTGGGCGCCAAGGGTGTATTAATCTTTATGGAAGTAAAGGTAAGGATGGATCACTAAGCTATCGATCTGACTCTGAGACGGCCTGCCGTTGGATTGATGGATCTTCGCCCTTTTGAGGCCGACTCATGCAGAATTCAGTTTCTACTGACTCGCTTTCTTAAGACGCTAAAGTATTTATTGTGACTTACGATTGTCTCGCATATTCACCAGCTTGCTTTCTTCTTTTTTGCAAGTTTTATTATAGATAGCCAAGTGATTAAAGAGTTTATTGCGGTGAAAAATAGGAGGCTTTTGATATATGTTTTGAGCGTTGGTTTGAATGATGTGTCCAGCTTCGATGCCAGCGCGGTGATGAGCATATCGATGCCAATGAAGCCACCTGTAGCCCAGGCTGAGGGCTGCCAATCACCTGTTTGTAATGATTGCGAGAGTGAGATGATAATTAATGCTGGCGCCACTGCTGTGATGCAGTTTGCCATAACTACATCAAGAAAAAAGAAGCTGGTTGCTATCGAATATTTAGCGAGGGCTCGATGTTTCCAGAGGCATTGCCATTGCCCAATTCGCCAGCGAATCCGCTGTTGGATGAAAGCGGAGGCTGATGTAGGGGCTTCTGTGATGCAACAGGCTTTGTTGGTAAAACAGAGGTGATGGCCTTTCAGGAGCAGCATCATTGTGGCGTCAGCATCTTCCGCTAATGTTTCGTTTGAAAAGCCTCCAATATTTATAAGGGCTTCTTTCCTAAAGGCGCTGATCGCTCCAGGTAAAATTAAGATTGCATTAGTTTCGCTTTGTGCTCTTTTGGTGGTTTGCATAATCTTGGTATATTCTCTATCCTGAAATTGACAAATTGCTTGTATAAGGTTGGCGATTTTTAGGTTTGCTGTTGAGGCTTTAATCTGGGGGTTGGAGATGAGTGGGGTAATTAATGCTGTGAGTGCTTTATTGTTCGCGAATCGTGTGTCGGCATCGAGGGTGACGATGATTTCACCTCTTGCATGGCCTAGTCCCAGATTGAGAGCTTCTGCTTTACCTTGATTTGGATTGGTACTAAGCACTCTGATCCTGTGATTTGGATGGTCGTCACCGATTGCTTTAGCTAATGCTCTGGTTTTGTCGATGGAGCCGTCATCAATGACAATGATTTCCCTATTTCTATAGTTCGAATCAATACAAGACTGAAGAGTCTTTACAATTGATGCCTCCTCATTGAAGGCGGGAATAATGACGCTGATCAGAATAGTAATGTCTGATTTTTTAGTAAAATTCCGCACCTCGTATGGGTTCTTTTTCTCTCGGGCCTTGTTTTTAAGGGCGAGATAAAGGATAAACGATGTGCGGAAAGTCCATGCTATTAGCAATGCATGCAGCATTTCCTGCAAGTTTTTTAGCATCAGCATTTAGCTATTATTCTTTGTAGATTGTATTGTTTTGAGATGCTTCGAGTTTGTTTGATTTTTTCTGGCTGAGTGTTTGTTGCTTGTCCTTTAATTTATTAGCCACCAAGAGAATGCCCATGTCGCATAAACTGCAAATGAGACCGCACTTAGGAGTGTAATGCTAAATCCAATGAGAACAGATGTGAATTTTTTCGTGATTAGCAAAAGGACGGAAGAGGCAGCCGCTAATAAGCTTAGAAATGCGCTAATCAGAGTCGTCCATTTACCTAAATCTGGGAGAAGCTCAAAGTTAGTTGCAGTTCCAACAATCGCACATATAAGCTCTAGAAGGAATGCAGTGATTAGCAGGGCAATAGGCGTGACTTGCACTGACAGTGAATTTAGAGTTGCACTACTTTAACACCTGTATCGCTCGAGCATTTTTTACTCAAATACTGTATCCAGATGTTGTGAATTGGTAAAGCTTTTCTGCTTGTCTGTAAGGATAAAGCCGTGTTTAAGGCTTAAGGGGCTGTTCGCTCTTTGCTTGTTAACCTTTCTTGTGGATTTAGTAGAAGGTTTTGGGCTAATGCGTTTTATACATAATGACACCCTCCTCACTAATGGTTTGAACGATGAGTCCTTGTGCTGCAAGTTCTTCAGCTTCTTTCTTTATCTCTGCTATTGGCTCGCCGGTTGCAATAATGATTTGTGAAAGCGATATGGGATGGGGTGTTGAGCACACCTCAAGAATCCGATGAGAAAGTGTTAATGGTTTTAAAGTCTTTGGTTTTGGGCGGGAATCAACTTTTTCATTGGCAAACTCGCTGGTATTATTACCTACATGCACAACAATGTTTTGCTGATTATGGTTGCCACTCGACCTTAGGTTTGCGTTGCTTACCTCTCCAGGAATTAGAAATAGGTCAATGAGTTGTCCAACCCCGCAAACGCCAAACGTCAGCAAATATAGGACTCCTGGGACTGGTTGCCCAAGATAAAATCTTTGTAATCCGCAGATTCCACAAAAGCCAAGGGCCCAAAGCAAATAAGCTGTTCCTGAATCCTTACGCATTGAGCTATTGTATTTATTTATTAGTACTTTAATGCAAGGAGTAGGAGGCTTGTCTTAGGTTGTTAAAAGTGTTTTGATTTGATTGGCTAATGCTTCTTAAGGAGGGGCTGAGCATACTTTTCATGCTCTAGACGTTTTTGAACAGCCTTTAAACCTAAGATTAACATACTTGTTTTATGCGGGATTTGCATGGGCTTGTTTCTGCTTCACTCTCGTCTACATTGGGATCGTTCTTTTGCGATAACTATCCATGGCTGAATCATTGAAGTCTCGCGAGGCATCTTTTAATAATGCCTGGCAAGATCTAACGAAGCATGGTCCTGCGCTTGCGTTGACTTATTTGTCGCTAATAGTGATCTCGATTCTCTCTGCTATTGTTTATTTTGTTATTTCTCTTATCTTTGTTCAAGTAGGTGGTGGGCCGTACTCTGATAGTGGTCCTTTAATTGGTATGTTGGCCGGCTCGCTTGGGTCATTGCCACTCTATATGTTGAGCAGTTTGGTAGGTGTTTTATTTATTGCCATACCTTCTATTTATTTTTCAAAGGAAGAGCCTGTCAGCTTTGGCGATGCGATTCAGATTCTTAAGGCTAGGCCTGGTCGTTATCTATTGGCAGGAGTTTTGTTTTTGTTTGCTTATTTTGTTGGGGTCATGCTTTGCTTTGTGCCCGGAATAGCGGTTTTACTTGTAACTCCAGTATATGTAAACAAAATTTTTAATACGGATTTATCGGTTACGGCTGCATTCTCCTCGTCTTTTTCGGTTGTTTTCAAAGGCGAGGGTTGGTCTTTTGTGGGGGCTCAGGTTCTGGTGATGATCATTGCTTCTGTCTTGACAGTATGTACATGCGGATTGGGCGGGCTTATTGCTGTGCCTATGGCTGCATTCTACTTGCAAAATGTAGCTTATAACAAGGGGCTTTTGACTCAATAGCTTGCCACAAAATAATTTTGATTTTCGCGCTTGCGGAATGTTCCTTTCCGCAAGCGCTTCACATGGGGAAATGAAGGGCTATGGCTGATGGTATCCATTGGGAAGATATCAGTCTCGCAATCCAGTAAAAGATTAATCCAAATATTATGCATAGTGCTGGAATTTTTTTCATTTGATTAGGGTAAAATTGTCTTTCCTTTGCTGACAATATTGCCCAGTAAATCAATGATGCTGCCGCGACAGGTCCGAAGGCGTGAAACTGAATTGATTCTGCTAAATTTCCTGATAGAGCGCTGCAAGTTGCTCTTGTTAAGAAGCAGGTTGGGCAGGGAATACCTGTCATGTTTCTCATTAGACAGCTCAAGCCAGGTACTCCGGGTTGATAGCCTTTTAGCCAAAGATATCCAAGAAGTGTGCTGGGTAATAAGTATCCGGAGTGTCCTAGTCGCTTTATGAAATTATTCATTTCGTTGAAGTTAAATGTTGGCTTTTAGCGATCCACAGATCCCATGATCACGTCGATCGAGCCCAAGATCGCCATGATGTCGGCGACTTTGTGTCCCTTCAGGATGTGAGGAAGGATCTGGAGGTTGTTGCTGTCGGCGGCCCTGATCTTGAAGCGCCAG
>Ga0213863_10001324_pt1 | contig 18058 bp, 23 predicted proteins | sample PICome_8_FD_160128 | JGI IMG/M metagenome (GOLD analysis project Ga0213863, IMG submission 160128) | Coastal seawater microbial communities near Pivers Island, North Carolina, United States - PICO497 | ecosystem: Environmental > Aquatic > Marine > Coastal | place: USA: North Carolina... | reverse complement strand
CAACATCAAGTTGTTAGAATATTGAAGTACGTTATAGAAGGGTCATTATAAAGATCAATGAATAAAGATTTAACAGAAACAGATATTAGTGCAATTATTGAGATGGCATTATCTGATGATGTTAGTTTTTCATCTATTAAGGAGCAATATGGGTTATCTGAGGACAGTGTTAAGAAGATCATGAAAAAAAACATTACGCATAATTCTTATAAACACTGGAGGAAGAGGGTCAAGTTATTCTCTGATAGACGGAAACATTATAAGTAAAGTTAATTATGGATAAAGAAAAAATTATTATTAGAGAATCAGTCCAAAATTATGGAACCTTAAGTATAATTTTTGGGTTTGTAGGAATCTTTATTCTATCATTTATATTTAGCCCTCTTGCGTTTATTTTTGGTATACTGGCAGTAACTAAGCATGAATATTTAGCTGGAATACTTGGAATACTTTTTTCCATTTTAGGCGTCTTGACATCGCCAATATTAATGGCATTAATTAATATGCCAACAATAACTTATATACAACATGGAGTTTTACTATAATGACTGATTGTTTATTTTGTAAAATACAACAGCCTGGTTATGAAAAAGAAATTGTTGATCAAAACGAATTTTTTATAGCAACTAGAGACAGCTATCCTGTAACACCTCTACACACACTTATAATTCCAAGACGATGTTTTGCTTCTTATTTTGATATGAATAAAGACGAGCAAGCAGCAGTATTTAGTATCCTAAAAAGCCAGCGAGATCAAATTAGAGAGATTGATCCTACTGTGACAGGATTTAATGTTGGCGCCAATGATGGTAAGGATGGAGGCCAGTCTATTTTTCATCTACACATTCATTTATTCCCAAGGAGAAATGGTGATATTGAAAACCCAAGAGGTGGTGTCAGAGGTATTATTCCTTCAAAACAAAAGTATGTACGCAAAAATGACTAACCAATTAATCTAAAGGGAAATAGCATTATTTATTATCATTATTTTCTCAAAATCAATCTTGTAAAAAAGTTGATTAGGGTCATACTGAAAGAAGGAGGATATTTATGATACTATCTATTATTGTATTTTTATTCTTAATTTGGTTATTTTGTTGTGCTTTTAAGGAAAAATAAAATTGAATGAAATCAGCTCAAAAAGAGTTATCGACTGGGATAATCAACTCAGAAAAGAGAGAGATCTTAAAAATCAACTTGGGGACTCATGGTCATTAAGTCAGGTTAAAGAGCTCACAGGAAGCTTTAGAAGATTGACTGTCAAGGATAGAAGCATCGTTGGTAAAGGTGTTCTGGAACAATGTGAAGAGTTTTATGTTAGTTTAGATGCTCTTGGTAAGAATGCATACAGCCAGATATGTAAAAAGCGAAGCGCTGCACACTTTTCAATTAATCGTGATAATTCAGATTCAGATAACGACCCTGCCTATAAAGAATTTGTTAAATATGATCAAGAATTAGACGAGTTTAAAAAAAATAATGGATGGGACAAATTTAATATCAAGGACTAACTAATGCCAGTCATATTTTTTTTTGTGTTAACATTTTTACCGATACCATCTAGTACTTATGCGTCTAATTATGAGCATAAAAGTTTTTTATGTAGTACACAGAGTCATTCAGTTAAAGGTGGTTTTGTTTTTACAAACAATATTGAGGTAGTTAAGTACAATATACTCATTAGCAGTAATGGAAAAAACTTTATTAAAAAAACGTTACATTGTTATAAGACAATTGATGATAGGGTGCTAATTTCGTTAGATAGTTTAGTCAATGGTTGTGGCAAATATCATTCTTACATTAACTCTGAGTCTTTAATATATAATGTTCCATTTAAAGATAAGATATTGTATGCACAGTGCAAACTTTATGATTCAAATCTAGAATCTAAGCTTGAGGAGTCACTTAATAAATAATCTGTTCACAACCATAGAAAATATAGACAATATTACAGCTACTAAAACATCTTCTCCTGGTGAGGCAAGCGGGACTCCATAATTCCAGATAATCACTAACCCAAGCCATATTATAAAAACCATTATGTTTGTTCTATACATTTAATATCATTATTTTTTACTGAATTAACATAGCTATTTACTCTGAAAATTTCTATATCTTTCGACAATTTACTATTTCTAACTATATCGCCTTCAAGCCATTCCTTAATCTCATTGTCATTCAAAAGCACAGGTTTTCTGTGATGAATCTCTTTAAACTTACTATCTGCCTGCTCGGTAATCACGGCACATCCATTGTCATTGTATATACCAGCAATATGTATAATCTTATTACTATTCGTATGATAATAGGGAACTTTTTTATTCTCTCTTCTCTCCCAGTCAAACCACCTCTTCCACTCATACCAACCGTCTGTTATAAAAACACATCTTTTAGATTCTCTGAAAGATGGTTTTTCATCTAGGGTTTCAACTCTTGCATTAATTATATTCATAGGTTTTTTTGCCCAGCTAGGGGAATATGACCACTTCATGATATTTGGTCCGCTTGATAAAACAATAACTTCCGATGATGGGGCAACATTATAATTTGGCTTTATATCTATACCATATAATTCCTTAACCGCATCTTTATTTTTTAGAGTATATCTTCCACACATATTAGTTGATCCGCAAAAACCTATCGTACAAAATCATTAATCTAGATTCTTGTTGAACAATACTCTACCCGCAACAGTTTTAAGTTTATTCATTGTCTTTTCAGTCATTTTATCACGCGGTGTTATTATTGCTGTATCTAAACATCTATGAGTATCATCATTGCCATTCACACTTAAGTCAAGATTATCAATAATATCTTTAACCATCTTCTTTGCAAGGATAGTGTTGCCTGATAATGTTTTTAAAATTGAATCAATATCAATATGGTCGTCTTTAAATCTCCATGAATCATAATCAGTTACCATGCCTACTGTGCAATACCTCATCTCTGCCTCTTTAGCTAATTTTGCCTCAGGCATATTTGTCATGCCAATAATATCTGCTCCCCATGATTTATAAAGATTTGACTCAGCTTTGCTAGAAAAGTGAGGCCCTTCAATAGCAACATACGTTGCTCCTTTTTTATACTTAATATTTTGTTTTTTTAGAGACTTACAACAAAGGTCAATCAAATCAATACTGGTGGGATGAGCCATTGACACATGAGCAATAATTTCTTCATCATAAAAAGTTTTTTTTCTATGAGTTGTCATATCAATGAATTGATCAACTAGCACAAAGTACCCGGGTGACAACTCTTCTTTCAAAGAACCTACAGCAGATATTGAAATTATATCTGTAACACCTTTTTGTTTGAGCGCATCTATGTTAGCGCGGTAGTTAATATTTGATGGTGAGATAGTGTGATTCCTTCCATGTCGTGGAATAAAACATATATCATGTGTCATAAATTTTAAGGTAAGCACTTGGTCTGATGGTTTGCCCCAAGGAGTATCTATAGTTTCCCAGATGGGCTTGATAGATCCATCAAGATCATATAAGCCACTGCCGCCTATAATACCAAGTTTCTTTTTCAATTTTATTACCTTTATGACACGAAGCTATTTCATCTTATCCAATAAAAATTTCTTTTTTTCATCAAATTCATTTTGAGTAAGTATGCCTTCTTTTTTTAAATCAGATAGCATCCTAATTTGTTTAATAATATCTTCATTGTCTGTGTTTAGAGAGCCATAATTAAAGTCTCCTTTTAGTAATCGACTAAAGAAAGAATTCTCTTTTTCATCTAATGTTTTCTTGGATATATTCATTTTATTATTGGCATTTGGTCTTGAAACATTATCAGCCATAATTACAAGAGGCAGGGTAAAACTTAGAACTAATAAAAATATTAGAAGCTTATTCATCTCATTAAACTCTACTAAGAATAATTATCATTATTACATTATATTATTTTTAAGATAATTTTACTATTCAAATAGATATTGTTATGATGGATTATGTCAATAAAAAACAAAAATAAAATTATAGATATATTAAACGAAATCATGAAATACGAGCTCTCTGGTGTAGTGAGGTATACCCACTATGCATTAATGGTTACCGGAAGAGATCGTTTGAGCCTTACACAATTTTTTAAAGAACAAGCAACTGAATCTTTGCTACATGCTCAACAAGCAGGAGAACTAGTCACTGGTTTGGGCGGACATCCATCTTTGGAAATTTCCATCATAGAAGAATCAAATAAACATAATTCTATCGAGCTACTTAATGAAAGTGCAGCACATGAAAAAAATGCAGTTTCATTATATAAGGATCTTGTAAATGAGGTTGATGGAGAAAGTATTTATCTGGAAGAATATGGTAGAGAAATGATAAAAACGGAAGAGATACACAGCATAGAAATTCAGAAAATGCTAAAAGACTTCAGTATCTAGATTTTTTTCAGAAACTTAATTATTTCTTCAAACGTAACCTCAGTAGCATGCGGACTGTACTTCACGAAAACACCTTTTGTTGAGCATTCCGATAGTTTTGCAGCTGATTCTTTAGGCCCCGTAATTTTTTGATTTGACAAAGACATAATTTCGCCTTTCCCTGAAACGGTTAGCGTACAGTCATCATTAATTATATGTAGACTAGGGTAGTTTTCAAATTCAAAACCAAAAAACAGAAATGGATTATCATACCCATGTCTTGCACCTTCCAGTGATATTAGATTGATATTCTCATTATCTCGATTAAATTTTTCATATATATTAACGCAAGCTCTTTCAGGTGTTAAATCATCATCCCGACCTGTTAACATTAATAAAGGGTTGTTTAGCTCAGAGTCCTTATCAAATGTAAATCCACAATAAGGGTATATAGCAATACTTGAATCAAAAATATTTTTGCCATTATCAATTAAGTCGGTGACTCTTTTAAAATGAGAAAGAATAGGTCCTACACCACCCTGGGACCAACCAATGTATGATACTTTATCTATTTTAGGGTGACTCTTAATTAATTTTAATGCTTTATATGAGTCATTCATAAATGTTATGCCAGACACTTTTGAAAATGTTTTGTCATACCTTATATTTCTTGCTTTATAATGATCTAGTTGAAATACAACATAACCATTGTCATTGAGTAACTCAACATATGCTTTATGATATTTTCTTACGCCACCAGAGCCATGTGACAAAATTACTGCATTATATTTAGCTTTCTTTATTTTAGGAAAACTCAAGTTGCCATATATAATTATATTTGGCTTCCCGCTATAATTTAAGTCATAACTATCTACTGATTCAAAACATATCTGTTGATTAGATTCAGTGTTTATTGTCTTATAAATTTTTGACGAGTCATCACAAGGATTTGTTTTATTACTTGAGCACCCTGATATAAAAGTGGTTACCAGTAATATCCATATTAGCTTAGTAGTTTTAAACATGAGCAAGTGAAATCTATAGTGTAGCAGTCTTCATATTAGCGGCTATTTTGATAGCTTCGAATAATTGATTATCTTTGTCATATGGTTTTGGGAGTTTTACGTCTTTGCCTATCTCCCTTTCTATTTTTATATCAGGTTCTATACCCTGGGTATGAATATCTCTGCCAAATGGGGTATAGTATCTAGCAGTGGTTAATTTTAAAGCAGATCCATCAGGCAACTCCTGTATTGTTTGAACGGAAGCTTTCCCATAAGATTTAGTTCCAACAATTTTAGCTCGTTTATGATCTTGTAACGCACCTGCTACAATTTCTGATGCTGAGGCAGAACCCTCATTTATCATTACTATTAATGGCAAGCCACTTGAGATATCTTGCGCTGTAGCTTTATATTCTAGTTTTGAATTAAGGGTTCTACCCTTTGTATAAACAATCTTCCCCTCTTTTAAAAACAAGTCCGTAATTCCCACTGCTGAACCTAGAACGCCACCGGGGTTATTCCTCAGATCTAAAATAATGGCGGCAAGTTCTTTGTCGGTATTTTTTCTAAGTGTATAGAGGGCACTTTTTAAATCATTCGTAGAATTTGATTGGAAACTAGAAAGTCTAAGATATGCGATATTCTCATCAAATATTTTTGTCTTAATCCCTTTCGACACAATGATTTGTCTTACAAGGTCAATAACTATAGGTTCATTAACTTTTTTTCTCAGAATTGTTACTTGAACATTTGTACCTGGCTCACCCCTCATAAGTTTAACAGCTTCTCCAATATCCAAATCTTTTAGAGACTTATCATCTACTTTTATAATTAAGTCTCCGGCTTTAATCCCAGCTTTTTTAGCAGGAGTGTCATCAATAGGTGTGATAACTTTAACAAAACCATCTTCTGTAGTTATTTCTATACCCAGTCCTCCAAATTTACCAGTTGTTCCTATTTTAAGTTCATTAAAGTCATCATTAGTAAGGAAAGATGAATGAGGATCCAAGCCAGAAACCATTCCTTTAATTGCAGCTTTAAAAAGTGTTTCATCATCCACATCATCTACATACTGCTCCTTTATTCTATTAAAAACATCTACAAACTGTTCAATATTTTCAGCAGGAACTCTATCTGATGACTGTAAATTATTGTTTGGCAAGCCAATATTGCTTATCAATATAATGATAATTAGGCTGAATTGGACTTTTTTTATATAATTGTTCATAAAATATTTATATTAAGATAATAATACCATTATATTCCTTTATTATCTTATTAGTTTTGTCTAATATAGGTATATATTAATAATTATATCTATCAAATATGGAAACTGAAAATTTAGAAAATAATACTAATGATAACCTGTCGCATTTAGAACAACAAGTTCAGGATGATGTAGAGACAGCTTCGAGATCCTTGAAGGCAATGTCTCATCCATTACGCTTAATGATTTTGTGTAAATTAGGAGAAGATGAATTTAGCGTACAAGATATTGTTGATAATGTAGGCACTTCGCAAAGTAACATATCACAACACCTAGCAATACTTAGAGACAAGGGAATTTTATCTGCAAGGAAATCAGCCAATAAAGTGTTCTATAAAGTAAGTGATATTAAAACATTAAAATTAATTGAAATGATGCGCGAAGTATTCTGTTCGCACCCAAAATAAAAAGAGTAGAAAATTGCTAGAATTTATTGCAGACAATATAATTTTATTTATAGCCTTAGTAATATTATTATTCTTAATAATTAGTTTAGAATCAAAGCTACTTTTTGGAAAAGTAAAGCCAATTAGTCATGATAAACTTACACAACTATTAAATAGCACAAAGATCAACTTATTTGATCTAAGAGATAATAAGGAATACTCAAAGGGCCATATTGTGTCTGCAAAAAATATTTCATTTGATGATATTGAATCATATAAGACCGAGAATCAGACTACTATTGTGACCTACGCAACTTCAGATTCAGATGCTCAAAAGGCCGCAACAGCTTTCTTTGGCAAAGGTGTACAAGAAGTTTTTTATTTAGAAGGCGGAATAAATTCTTGGGTAGAAAATAATATGCCTTTATCAGGAGAAAAATAAGATGGAAGGAAAAGAAATTAAATTTTTTGTTAAAAGAATATTCACGAAGGATTTATCACTTGAATCACCAGAATCACCTTCAATATTTGATAATATTAAATCAACGCCTAAGGTTGCATTCAATCTAAATACAACTATTACAGAAATAAATGAAACATCCTATGATATAACTCTTGATATTACTGTAAAAGCAGAAACAGATAGTACTGTTATTTATATGGTTGAGCTCAAGCAAGCAGGACTATTTATAATTGATGGTGCAGATGATGAATTAAAAGATGGATTTCTAAATATCAGATGTCCTGAAGTACTTTTCCCATATGCAAGAGAAACTATCTCATCTCTAATTCAAAAAGCTGGATTCCCTCCTATATTTATTGCACCTATAGACTTTAATGCTCTTTATCAACAAGAGCTCTCAAAAAAAACAAAACAATAAATGGCTTTGTTTAGAATATTTGGAGCAGGCGAGTGGGGGTTAGCTGTAGCCAATCATCTTTCTATCCAAAATAATTTAGTAGAAATATATTTGAGAGATAACGATAAAATTGATTTTTACAAGACCAGTAGTGTTCATAAGAAACTAGATATTAAATTTGGCAGTAATATATCTTTTTTTAACCTTAATAAGGTTAGTGAACTCAACAATGATTCTAACGTTATTAATATCATAGCCACATCAAGCTCTGGTTTTTTAAATATTATTAAAGATAATATAAATTATTTTCAAAAATCACAATCCTTAACATGGTTAACTAAAGGCTTAGACCATTCATCAGGTCATTTATTTCATCAAATTCTAGATGAGCTTCTGTTGGATAAAATAGATAAATGTATTATTTCAGGACCTAGTTTTGCTATTGATTTAGTCAATAAAAAAGATATTAAAGTTAGTATAGCATCTACTGATGATCACTTAATCGAAGTATTTGTTAATGCTATGAATACAGATTATCTTACTCTTCTTCCAACTCATGATCTCGTAGGAGTAGAAGTTTCAGGAGTCCTAAAAAATATTTCAGCAATATTAGCTGGATCATTAACAGCAAACCAGTTCCCAGATGAATATGTACATGAATTAATTTCAATTTCACAACAGGAGGTATATAGAATCTCTAAATTAATCACAGCTAACAGTCAAGGTTATGAAGTATCAGATAGTGAAATGAAAAAAACACTTAATAGTCCAGCATGTTTAGGTGATCTTGAACTTACATGTTTTTATAATACCTCAAGAAATCGACAACTAGGATTGAAGTTGACTGGAGACTGTAACATTAAAAAGCTTCTCTCTAAAATTGGCACAGTTGAGGGATATTTATCAACTAAGACATTATTCAAAAATAAAGAAATTTATAGCGAAAGCAAGATTATTAAGTCTGCTTATGAAATATTATATAATCATATAGAGCCAAGGAAAATTTTAGAGGACCTATATAATTAAGTATTTTTAGCTTTACGTGCTAGAGTATTTCTGCCCCATCCAAGTAACTTGGCAGCTTCAAGTTTAATTCCATTAGATGCTCTTAAAGATTCATCTATTAGTATCTTCTCGATTTCACTGTTTACCTTTTTGAGAATATTCTTATCTGATCCAATTTCTGATCTTATGAAATCTTCTAAACTAGTTTGCCAGCTTACATCATGCAAATTTTGATTTTCACTAAGACCTTTGTTATTAAATATGTCCTGTGGTAAGTCATCCATGCTTATAGTTGATGATGCTGACATCACTGTTAAATATCTACAGGTATTTTCAAGCTGTCTTATGTTACCTGGCCAATCAAAGTCCTCTAGAAAAGCCATAGTTTTTTTGTTAATCGTTTTTTGTTCTGTATTTAATTCTATGGCGGCACTTTTTAGAAAGTGTGAAATAAGTGAAGGTATGTCTTCTTTTCTTTTTCTTAAGGGTGGTAATTCAAGTTTAAAAACATTCAATCTATGATATAGATCTTCTCTAAACTTTGATGTCTTTATTAATTCTTCTATGGATTGATTTGTTGCAGCTATTATTCTAACATCTGATTTTATAGGTTTATGCCCCCCAACTCTATAGAATTCTTGACTAGATAAGACTCTCAACAGCCTGGTTTGAAGCTCAGGATGCATATCGCCTATTTCGTCTAAAAATAAGGTTCCGCCAAGCGCCTGTTCAAACCTACCTATCCGCTGTGCTTGCGCACCAGTGAAGGCACCTTTTTCATGACCAAAGAGTTCAGATTCTAATAGTTCATGTGGTATAGCTGCGACATTAATTGCTACGAACGGCTTATCTTTCCTTAGACTATTATCATGAACAGCTTGAGCTATTAACTCTTTGCCTGTGCCAGACTCTCCTCTTATTAACACCGTAATATCTGAGTTCGATATTTTTCCTATTGCTCTGAAAACATTTTGCAAGGATACTGCCTGTCCTACTATTCTCGATGATTTTTTGATTGTAGAGTCTTCTAATGTATCCTCGATATTTTCTGCATTTTTCACTGCTTTCATAGCTAATGCTTTAATAGTATCAACGTCAAAAGGTTTCGGCAGATATTCAAAAGCTCCTCCTTTATAAGCAGATAAAGCATTATCAATATCAGAGTGCGCTGTAATTACAATTGTAGGTAATCTAGGGTATCTTTCTGATACTTTTTGTAATAACTCTAAGCCCGATATACCAGGCATTTTAATATCGGTAATTATGAGATCAGGCTTGTCAGAATTTAATGCTAGCAGAGCTTCTGATCCATTTGGGAAAGTTTCAATTACAAAATCATCTTCCAATGCACTTCTACAAATAGTTCTGATACTTTCTTCATCATCAACAACCCAGAGTTTATATTTATCCATTGTTACTCCATGGAAGGATAATTGAAAATATGGTTTCTTTGTTTTTGCTCTTACACTCAATTATGCCTTTGTTTTCTATAATTATTGATTGGGCAATAGTTAGCCCTAAACCCATTCCTTCGTTTTTTGTGGTAACCATAGGATAAAATATCTCCTTCAATTTCTCTTCAGGTATCCCAATTCCATTATCAATAACATCAATTTTTACAACAAGATCATGTTTTATGTCACCAATTGTATATTTAAATATTGGCCTAGTTTTTATTATTATATTGCCATTCTTGTTAATCGCTTGAATAGCATTCCTCAGTATATTAATTAATGATTGGATAATTTGATGTCTATCAAGAGAAAGTTGAGGAATACTTGGATCATAGTCTTTGATGAAATTTACATCTACATTGTCAGCATCATATTTAAATAGCTCTATCACATGTTCAGTAACTTCATGGATGTTTATTATTTCTTTATCAGACTTAGGGATAGGAGACGCCATTGCATTAATTAATTTTAGTAATCTTTCAGATTCTTTCTTAATTATTTTGGTAAATTTTGCTTGAGATTCGTCTGTGAGAGTTTTATCTAATAACTGTGCCGCCCCCATAATACCTCCCAATGGATTCTTAATTTCATGAGATAGGCCTTTAACCATTTCTCTTGTAGCTTTCTGCTGATCTATTAAGTTCTGATCAAGCGATATATTATACAGCCTTCCAGTTTCATTCATCTCCATCAAAATATACTGTACATTTTGAGAATTATAGCTTGATATATTACAATCAACTATTCTCTCTATACGATCAAAATTCTTAAACTTAAGATCCCTTAATACAACTGACTGAAAATTATCTTTTACTTTTTTTAAATAAGTTGTAAGGCTAACATTTTTGCATTGGAGATTTTTTATGTCTTTCATGGTTGAAGATGACCCAAGTAAGTCAATCGCAGATGCATTTGTATAAATATAATTAAAATCCTTGTCAAATATTAAAATTGCAGTTCGTAAATTATCTAATACATCATAATTTACGCTTATCTCTTTAATATTTTTTTTATTTATATTTATACTCATGATATTTTATTTGCTGCCCTCCTTGTGGAGGGCAGTTACTATGTTATAAGCTGTAGTACATTTCAAACTCACAAGGATGTGTTGATTGTCTGAGACGCTGTACTTCTTCGTATTTAAGAGCAATATAAGAGTTAATCATCTTATCGGTGAATACGCCACCAGCTTTTAGAAAATCCCTATCTTTATCTAATGCTTCAAGAGCTACATCTAATCCAGGGGCAACAGTTGGAAGCATTTTTTCTTCTTCAGTTGTCAGTTCAAATAAGTCTTGATCCATAGCTTCGCCGGGGTTAATCTTATTTTTGATCCCATCAAGACCAGCCATCATCAGAGCACTGAATGCTAGATATGGGTTCGCTGTAGAATCAGGGAATCTAACTTCTATACGCCTAGCTTTATCGCTCATGACATACGGAATTCTGATAGCAGCTGATCTATTACGAGCTGAATAAGTTAAGATCACAGGTGCCTCAAAACCAGGTATTAACCTTTTATAGCTATTGGTTGAAGCATTTGTAAAAGCATTTAATGCTCTAGCATGCTTTATTATTCCACCAATATAATTAAGTGCTTCATCTGACATATTTCCATATTTATCTCCTGCAAATATATTTTTCCCATCTTTCGATAGAGACATATGAACATGCATACCAGTTCCATTGTCACCAACTAAAGGTTTTGGCATAAATGTAGCTGTTTTCCCATATGCATGTGCGACATTCATTACAGCATATTTATACTTTTGCACTTCGTCTGCTTTAGAGACTAGTGTATTAAAGACAGTTCCAATTTCACATTGTCCAGCTGTTGCCACCTCATGATGATGTACTTCACAGGGTACACCCATTTCTTGACAAGTTGTTACCATCGCTGATCTACAATCTTGTAATGCATCTACTGGTGGGACAGGGAAGTAACCACCTTTCACTAGCGGTCTATGACCCATGTTGCCTTCCTCATAGGATTTTCCACTGTTATAACAAGCTTCTGTAGAATCTACAGAAAAGAATGAACTTCCTAACTTATCTTCAAATTTTACATCATCAAAGATAAAAAATTCATTTTCAGGACCAAAGAATGCTTGGTCAGCTATTCCTGTTTCTTTTAGATATGCTTCTGCTTTTTTAGCAATTGATCTTGGATCTTTTTCATATGGTTTGCCATCTGCTGGTTCTATAACATCACATGATACTATCAGAGTTGGTTCATCAAAAAATGGATCCATTATTGCTGTGCTTGGGTCAGGCATTAGAATCATGTCAGATTCATTGATATCTTTCCACCCAGCTATAGATGATCCATCAAACATTTTGCCTTCAGCAAAATCTGTTTTGATTCCGTCTTCATTAGCAGTAACAGTCACATGTTGTTCTTTGCCATTAGTGTTAGTAAAGCGATAGTCAATAAATTTAACCTCTTTTTCCTTTACTATTTTTAGTACATCCTCGACACTCATTTTTTTACTCCTCTACGTTATTTGTGTACTAATATAACTGCATGTATCATGCCAACAAATATTTTTAAAAATTGTAATGATTAAGTGCACATACATTATAGTTTATACATTTATGCACTATTATAGATCATAATAGTGCACTATAAAAGAACTATATGTATCATTATAGTGCATACTATAATGATAAATATTTATAGAATTTATTATTATTAGACAAAAAAAATCTAAATCATTTAAAATTACACTATAATATGGAATAAAATTATCTTAAAGGTATCTCTATTGGCCGCACAAAATATGGACGAACTTGTCGCTCTTTGCAAGAGAAGAGGATTTATTTTTCAATCCAATGAAATTTATGGCGGACTACAGGGTTTATATGATTACGGCCCTCTTGGTGTTGAGTTAAAAAATAATCTCAAGCAATCTTGGTGGTCATCAATGGTATATGACAGAGACGATGTTGAAGGTTTAGACGCATCTATATTGACTCATCCTGATGTATTGCGTTTTTCTGGCCATGAAGATACTTTCACTGATCCTCTGATAGATTGTAAAAAATGTAAATCAAGGTGGAGATTAGATCAAATTACGAACTCCTCTTGTCCATCATGTGGATCGGCAGATCTTACAGATCCAAGACCTTTCAACTTAATGTTTAAGACAACAGTTGGGCCTGTCGATGATGGTAGTAATTTTGCTTACTTGAGACCTGAAACTGCGCAACAAATTTTTACGAATTTTAAAAATGTTGTTGATTCAACATCTAGATCTTTACCTTTTGGCATAGCACAGATTGGTAAAGCTTTTAGAAATGAAATCACACCACGTAATTTTATTTTTAGGGTGAGAGAATTTGAACAAATGGAATTAGAGTTTTTTGTACTACCAGGTACGGATGATGATTGGCACAAAAAATGGGTAGATAGTCGTTTAAAGTGGTGGATAGATCAAGGAATCAAAGCTAATAAGATTAAATTATTAAACATTACTGGTGATGATTTGGCACACTATTCTAAATCAACAGTTGATATTATGTATGAATTTCCTCATGGGCTAGAAGAGTTAGAGGGAATAGCTAATCGAACAGATTTTGATTTAGGCTCACATAGCAAAAATCAAGACGATCTAGAGTTAACCTCTAGCACTCTTAAAAATAATGCTTCTAATACTAAATTAGCTATACAGGATATAGAAAATAAAAAACTTGTTGTTCCGTATGTCATCGAACCTTCAGCAGGTGTGGATCGAGGAGTGTTAGCCCTATTAAATGAAGCTTTTAAAGTTGAAAAACTTGGTGATGGCAAAGAAAGGATAGTTTTATCTTTTAAACCACATCTTGCTCCTATAAAGGCAGCCGTAATACCTCTGAAAAAAAACAATGAAGACCTAGTAAATAAAGCTACTTCTTTAAAAAATATCTTACAAGGCTTGAGGCTTGGCAGAGTAGTTGTAGAAAATACTGGTAATATTGGTAAAAACTATCGCAAACATGATGAGATTGGGACGCCAATTTGTATCACAATTGATTTTGATACTCTAGAGAAGGACATTGTTACTATTAGAGATAGAGACACAATGAAACAGGAGAAACTCGAATTATCTCAAGTAGCAGATTATTTTAGAAAATTTTTATTATCGTGACAAAACAAAAATATATTATTCTAGATAGGGATGGAGTTATTAATAGGGATAGTCGAGAATATATTAAAACACCTAATGAATTTATACCTTTACCTAGGAGTCTTTCAGCTATAAAACTACTTACAGATAATGACTTCAGTATCATAATAATCTCTAATCAGTCAGGGATAAATCAAGATCTTATATCGCCATCAAACTTTATCCAAATAAATTTAAAAATGATATCACTTATTGAGAAGTCCGGCGGAGCAATAGCTGCCTTATTATATTGTCCATTATTATCATCTTCTGATAGTTTTAACAGAAAACCTAAACCGGGAATGTATATTGATATAGCTGATAGAATGAATATTAATTTGACATCTTGCTATGCTATCGGAGATTCGCCTCGTGATATTGAGGCAGCTCATGCTGTTAATTGTAAACCCTTAGGGGTTCTAACTGGCAATGGCAGAGAGATACAAAAAAATAATAAATATGATGTCCCTATATTTAATGATTTATATGAAGCTGCAGAATTTATAGTATCAAAGTAATATTCTATGGCGCGGGATTTGGTATATCGTCATGTATATTATTAATTTCATCCATTATCTCGTCACTGAGCTCAATATCTATGCTTTCAATGTTTTCTTTTAATTGAGATATTGTTGTTGCCCCGATAATGTTGCTTGTTAAAAACGGCCTAGTGTTTACAAAAGCTAAAGCCAGCTGAGTTAAAGATAGGCCATATTTTTTTGCAACAGCTAAATATCTTTTTGTTGCAGTTAAACATTTCTCATTATTATACCTAGTGAACCATTCACCATATAGACCTAATCTTGAGTCTTTAGGAGTGTTATCTATGTATTTTCCTGTCAGCATTCCAAAACCTAAAGGTGAATATGCCAATAACCCAATATTTTCTCTATAAGATATTTCAGATAAACCTACCTCATAAATCCTATTTAATAATCCATATGGATTTTGTATAGATTGCACTCTTGCTAAAGATTTGTTGTTGGATACTCTTAGATATTCTTGAACTCCCCATGGCGTTTCATTAGATATACCTAAATATCTTATTTTCCCTGACTTAACTGCATCATCAAGAGCAGTCATAGTTTCTTCAATTGTGATACCAATATTATCAGAGCAAGTATATCCTAGACGGCCAAAATAGTTCGTGTCTCTTTCTGGCCAGTGTGTTTGATACAAATCTATATAATCAGTATTTAGTCTTTTTAAAGAATCATCTATTGCTTTTGAAACATGATCTTTGCTAAGTCTAGTTCCACCTCTAATATACTCCATTCCTGGCCCAGCTATTTTCGTAGCTAAGAAATAAGAGTCTCTATTATTATTTTTTTTTATCCAGCTACCGATGAACTTTTCTGTGAGCCCTTGAGTCTCTTTTTTTGGTGGTATTGCATACATTTCTGCTGTATCTATAAAATTAATACCATTCGCTACAGCAAACGATAGTTGCTCATGAGCCTCTTTTTCAGTATTTTGCTCTCCAAATGTCATCGTGCCCAAACAAATAGCGCTTACCTTTAATCCAGTGTCACCTAAAATCTTATACTTCAATATAAACCCCCAAGACAGTGTTTAAATATTATGATAGTATATATTTGCTTATTTATACATATATCTGCCAATTAAAACTAGGGGTGAATCATTAACTTTTTGATCAACATTAAAACAATGCTATTGAATTTTAGCAGTTGGCTTCCTGAGTCTTTGATGAATAGAGAATATCTCACTAGAGATGTCATCGCAGGCACTACAATAGCAATGATAATAATTCCACAATCTATGGCATATGCATCATTAGCAGATGTGCCTCCAGTCTATGGATTATATGCAGCATTACTACCAGTAGCAGTAGCAGCTTTTTTTGGATCTTCTAGGTACTTGGCAACGGGTCCTGTTGCTATGGTTTGTCTATTAACATCTGTGGCCATATCTTCACTCTCTTCTGGTGACACTTCTTTGTACATTACCTATGCTGTGATTTTAGCTATGACTGTAGGAGTATTTCAAATTGCATTAGCTTTAGTAAGAGCTGGAAATGTTTTTGATAAAATACCGGAACATGTCCTGCTAGGCTTTACATCTGCAGCTGCTTTAATAATAGCAACTTCACAGTTAAGTAAAGTGTTTGGACTGTCTAAGATATCTTTAAGTGACCTATTTAATATAAATCAACTCCTTGCTGAAACACCAATCAGTCTTGAAGCTTTTTTGCTTTCAATAATTGTTATGTCGCTTATGTACATTATTAAATATAAATTTACAAAATTTATGACTTTTAGCAATCTTGCTGTTTTCTTTGCTGTTTTATTTTCAATAGTTTTTGCATCAAATTATTCCTACAATGGACCAATAGTTGGTTTTATACCGTCTGGGATTCCCGAAATGACATTGCCGTCTCTGCAGTTTTTTACAGGCTCAATCCCAATGTTAATTATTCATACAGTAATTATAGCCTTTGTAGGATTTATGGAAGCTATCGCAATCGCAAAACAGCTATATGTTAAAAAACCACCAAAAGATCAGAATGGAGTCGAGCTTTATAAGAACCCTTCGCCTGTAGACTCTAATCAAGAGTTATTTGGACAAGGATTATCTAATATTACATCCAGCATTAGTGGAAGCATCCCTGTATCGGGTTCATTTTCTAGGTCTGCTGTCAATGAGTCTAGTGGTGCATACAGCGGACTATCATCCATAGTAACTATGATAGTTGTCGGCGCAACACTGTTATTTGCGACACCATTGCTACATAATCTTCCTGAAGCAACTTTGGGGGTCATAGTAATTTTTGCTGTCATACCACTAATTAAAGTTAAGGAATTAAATAAATTATATAGAGAAAATATAGGTCTTGGTTTAATTGCATGGCTCACATTTATTAGTACACTCATTTTTCCTATGTTATCAATTGAATTATTTGAGGGAGTTAAAACTCATATATGGACAGGTATAATATTCGGTTTCATTCTACATATACTCTTCGCTAAAAAATATCCTGCTCAAGCAGAATAATCTATTTTCTTATAATTATATCAAATACAAAGTTTTTTCTTTTTTTGCCACGCTTTTCATAATTAGTAATTGGCCTGATTCGCCTGTTTCCAAAAGATAATTTTCTACCGGCATAGCTTGATATTATGTCTTTTGCACAGTAAGCATAATTTATGTGGTCAGTTGCAAAGTGTATTAAACCGCCTACCTTTAATTTTTTAAAAAATAATCTTATTGAAAAATTATTCAGAATCCTTCTTTTTCTATGTTTACTTTTTGGCCATGGGTCTGGGAAAAATATTAATATCTCATCTAATGACTGATCTTCAAAATATTCTTCTATTATTTCAATAGCATCTCCTTGGTAGACATGTATATTATCAATATCATTTTCTTCTATATATTTATTTATATTTTTTATGCCTAAGGTATATGACTCAATACAGAAATAATTACCTTTGAAGTTCTTCTGTAGATCTATTACTGATGATCCAGTGCCAAAGCCAATCTCAAGTATATTTTTTTGATTATTGGTTATATTTTTTATAAAAGTTTTCTGAGTCTTAAT
>Ga0213863_10001318_pt1 | contig 18131 bp, 24 predicted proteins | sample PICome_8_FD_160128 | JGI IMG/M metagenome (GOLD analysis project Ga0213863, IMG submission 160128) | Coastal seawater microbial communities near Pivers Island, North Carolina, United States - PICO497 | ecosystem: Environmental > Aquatic > Marine > Coastal | place: USA: North Carolina... | reverse complement strand
ATTAATGGAGGTAATAGAGGATTTATGTTGATTTATGTGAACAAAGACGGTTGTCCCACGGTTACAACTAAAACAGAAAACCCTTGTGTTGACATGGCTCTTAGTAAGTTGATAGAAATAGCCATGATTAAAAAAGATGACGATATTTCCTTATGATACATTCATTTGATTTAGAGAAGAAGGTTTTAAGTGGCGTGCTTCAACACCAGCATAAATGGGAGGAGATTTCAAGTTTTTTGAATGAGAGAGATTTTTACTCTGAAGACTCCAAGGTAAATGTATCAATATTTAAGCTACTTAAAAATGCTTTAAATAATGCAGAAAATATTGATGAAACAATCTTAGTTCAAAGAATCAATCAATTAAAGGCTACTTTTCCCGATAGTGTAGATGTTGCAGAATATATTTACTCATTGGCTTTTTATAAGATTACAGAGAATATATTTTTAAGTTCCGTTAGGGAGTTGAAAAAGTTTACAGCGCGTAGAGAAATTTATAATAGTTGTAAAAACGTAGCAGACTTTGTTAAGAAGGCTGACCCAAATCTTAAATACGGGGATATTGTTGAACAATCAGATCAAATCTATAACCAAAATATTAAAGATTTTGAAATGACTGAAGCTGGACCAGTCAATTTGTTTGATATGATGGAAGAGCTTGTAGAAGATAGGGGAAATAATCCTGTAGAAGACTTTGGTATGCTCGGACCTCACCCAAGAGTTAACGAGATGTATGGATCTCTATTACTTGCAGGTAATATTTCTGTTATTGTAGCCAGATCTGGAGTTGGCAAGACTAATTTCTGCATGGACTATACAACAAAAGTTTCTGCTGAGCATGGTGTTCCAGTTCTCCACTTTGATAATGGAGAGATGAGTGAAGACGAATTGATTTTCAGGCAGTGCTCTGCCATGACAGGCATCCCTGTATGGTTATTGCAAACAGGCAAGTGGAGGACAACAGCTTATAAAGACTGGAGTGTAGAAGAGGTTGTTCAAAAAGTCAGGTCTGCTTGGGGGAAGATAAAAGACATGGAATTTTATTATGAAAATGTCGCAGGATTATCCCCTGATGAAATGTGTTCTTTATTGAAGAGGTTCTATTTCTCAAAAATAGGAAGAGGAAACCGCTTGATATTTAGCTTTGATTATATTAAGAGTGATTTTGGAAGTATTGGAAAGGTAGATGGTTGGCAGCAAGTCTCCTATTTGGTCCATAAATTCAAACAGACAATTCATAGAGACTTATCTTTTGATGGAAAGCCATGTGTTTCTATGTTGACTTCGGTTCAGTCTAATAGACTCGGTATTACGAATAATAGAAATGCTGGAGCTATTGTTGATGATGAGAGCGTAGTCTCTCTTTCAGATGGAATCACCCAGTTCTGCTCGCATTTGTTTTTACTGAGGAGAAAGGTTGCAGAGGAGATCCATGATGAAGGCTCTAATTTCGGCACTCATAAGCTTATTAATTTGAAGGCAAGACACTTAGGGAGAGATGCTTTGAGGGCCATTCACCCTGTAGAGATGCCTGATGGCACAAAGAGGCAGAATTTTGTTAACTTAAAATTAGAAAATTTTAGGATTGATGAATGCGGTGACTTACAAGATATTGTAGATTCTTTTAATGGAGAAGGAATTGAAGTTCGCGAAAATGATCTAGAACAAATCCCGATGTAATGAACTATAAAGAGGTTCTTGAAAATCTTGGTTATCGACTGAAGGATCACGGTTCATATTGGAGGACGAATGCAGTCTATAGATCTGGAGATAACTCTACCGCCCTTCAGATATATAAAGACACGGGAGTCTGGAAGGATTATGTTGAGGAGTCTCAATTCATGCCCTTTGAGGCTCTACTAAAAAAGACCCTAAACACTAGTGACGATAAAGCAGTAAGCCATTATTTAAAAGATAATGGTGTAAGTATAGGTGCAAGGATTAAACAGAAGCATCTTTTGAAAGAGGAAAAAACATACCCAGAGCGAGCATTGACTAAGCTCGTTCCTCATTACGATTTTTATCTGGATAAAGGGATCAGTAGGAAGACTTTAGAAGACTTTAAGTGTGGGTTGGCTATGTCTGGCAAAATGTATCAGAGAGTTATATTTCCGATCTTTAGAAAAGATGGACGTATACATGGTTTTTCTGGCAGGAAGGTTACACAGGATGATAGGCCCAAATGGTTGCATATGGGGAAGTCTTCTAATTGGTTATTTCCATATTATAATATAGAGTCAGTTAGAGATGAAATAATACAGAAAGAATCAGTTCACATTGTAGAGTCTATAGGTGACTGTTTATCTCTTTACGAGAAAGGGGTGAAAAATGTTCTAGTTTCTTTTGGCCTTAATATATCTCCAACTTTCATATCAAGATTAGCTCTTTTGCCTATAAAAAAGATTTTTATATCATTTAATAATGATGAAAAGTCTTCTGTTAATAGAGGTTTTGAGGGCGCAATTAAATCAGTATTTAAATTAGTAGAGTCAATAGACTTTGATAAAGTATATTTTATGCCTCCAGAAGAAAATGATTTTGGAGACATGGATAAAATCCAAATAGAAAAATACGCCACTGACTGTTATAATAAACAACATCAAAACTCTATGTCTCACGTTTTAAAGATTGCGAGAGACATGGACATAAAAGGTGTCAATAAAAGTTTTTCTTCATCTCTTAAAAAATTGGAGAAGAAAAATACATTCTATTATGGAGATTTTTGATAATAAACCCTTATCAGCGTCACGCATCAAGACATTACAGACATGTTCTTGGCAATATTGGTGCAAATACCACTTAAGACTTCCTGATAAGTCTAATCATGGTTCTTTGAGGGGTACAATATGTCATGCTATATTTGAAAATTTAGGGAATCCTAGGCACAGGAAGCATTACAAAGCGATTGTCAAAGCTCAAGATATAAATGTTAGCCTTCCTATTAAAAGGATGGTAGAAGCTTATGCTAAAAAACATGAAATAGATGATTTTGAAAATATGGATCTTATCAACAGGATGACTGTTGAAGGTTTAAATTATGATTTTTTTGGGGATACTGACGGTAAGCCTACTGAGTCTATTTCAGAAAAAGATTTTGACATCAAGGTAAATGACGGGGATAAAAATTATAGAATACTGGGTTTTATAGATAAGTTGTTTTTATTCAAACGCAAAAAGACGGCTGTTATACGAGACTTTAAAACTTCAAAAAGTATTTTTGAAGGGAAGGAATATAGCGATAATATGCAGGATTATATGTATTGTCTCGCGATCAAGTATCTTTACCCAGAATACCTTAAGAGACGAATGGAATTTTTATTTCTTAAGTTTGATTTAAATGGAGAAGGTCTTTTGAAAATGGAACCTCTAGAAGAGTTAGACTTAGAAGGGTTTGAGTATTTTCTAACTGAAGTTCAAAAGGTCATAAATAACTTTAGTGAAGAGGCTGGCAAAAGTGGTTTGGCTTGGGAAAAGGGATACCCCAAAAAAGAAGAAGGTTTTGCAGGTAGAATTGTTTGCGGCAGAGCAGATTTTGCTGGACAACTTAAAAAAGATGGTAGTCCAATGTGGCATTGCCCATTTAAGTTTGCGAGGGATTATTATATCCTAGAAGATGAAAGTGGGAAATTTGTTGCTTCAGCCGACACTAAGCAGGATCTGCAAGAAAGGTTGACAAATGACACAAGGATCAGGAAGGCTAAATATAAAGGTTGCCCAGCTTTTTCATTTGACAAGCGTGTCGAGTTGCTCTAACTTACGGGAGTGATACCGTTATTCAAAAGTAACTTCAGTATAGGGAAATCTCTCTTAAGAGTAGAGGATCTAGTAGATATTGCTCAATCAGGAGACATAAATAAAATGATTCTGGTAGAGGATAATTTCTACGGGTTCAGAGTCGTGAATAAAGCCTTCTTAGAAATTGGCGTACCCATGATTTATGGAGTAAGATTGCCTGTTGTTGAATCTAATTTTTATCTAGAAAAGCAAAGTAAATTAGTATTCTTCCCAAAGAATAACAAGGGGGTAGCAGTTGTGAGAAAATTATACTCTAAGTGCTTTACTAGTGAAGGTGACTGTTTACATTTATCTGAGTTGGGGGACGCAGAGCTTGATGATGTTAGTATCGGAGTCCCGTTTTATGACTCTTATGTCTACAATAATATTTTTCATTTTGGTCTTTGCGAACTTTCCTTAAGTAATTATGATCATTTTTACATAGAGGAGTCAAACCAGCATCCATTTGATTTCCAAATTAGTGCTGCTTTAAAGAAGCTTCAGGTCAAAACAGAGAAGGCGAAAAGTATTTATTACAGAGACAAAGAAGACTTTGAGGCATTCCAAATGTATAAAGCTGTTTGCAGTAGGAAACAAGGCAGAGTACCGACTTACAGTAATCCAAGATTGAACGACTTTTGCTCCAATGAATTTTCATACGAATCCTTTTTAGAACATGTTGCCAAGTAACCAAAAATATCTAGTCTTTGATACAGAAACCGAAGGTTTAAATTTACATTCTTCCAAACCTTGGCAGTTATCTTGGATAATTTGTCAGGGAAACAAGGTTTTAGAAGAGCATGATGAATTCATCTCTCATAAAGAGCTTAACATTCCAAAAGTTGTAAAAGAAATGACGGGGTTCAACTGGGATCATTATAATAAAAAATCCAGATCGCTTTCAGAGGTTTGGTCTAAATTTGAAAGCTACTTATTTGACCCCCAATATATTGTGGTTGGGCAAAACTTACTTGGCTTTGATGTTTATATGGTGGCTCTCTTACAGAGAATGTTAAGTCAAGAGCCTGATTACTCTTATTTACCTAGAATCTATGATACGAGGGCTTTAGGTAAAGCATATAGAGAGGAATTAGATAAGCCTAAGAGTGATATGTTGAGCTGGCAATACAAAATTATTAATGACCGAAGTCTTAAGGCTAAGGTCTCACAAAATCAGCTATTGAAATTTTTCGGTATAGAGTTTGAGGAGGAAAAGCTTCATAATGCCATGTATGATATCAAGAAGTGTTATGAAATTTTCTTAAAATTAAAAAAACATATGAATTTATAATGTTTGAAGATTTCACACCATATGATGATTGCGAGCCAGCTGGGGTTGAGCTTCCGAAAACAGTCGTTAACGAATCAAAGTTAAACGAGCTAGGTCTGGATTTAAATAGCACTAATAAGGAGATCTTATATGAGCTTGCAAGGAAGGGTTTAAAAGATCGTGGTATTGTACGGTACGAAAATAAACAAGTTTATTTTTCTAGAACACAACAAGAGTTAGAGACTCTGGTAGATTTGGATTTTACAGATTACATCTTGCTTAACTGGGATGTCCTTAATTTCTGCCATGACAATGATATTCCAACTGGTGCTGGTCGAGGTTCTGCTGCGGGTTCTCTTGTTTTATATTTGCTAGGAGTTACTAATATTGACCCTATACCTAATAATCTTTTTTTTGAGCGGTTTGTGTCTAAATCAAGAGCAAAGAAGGTTGAAGACAAAAGGGGCAATAAATTTCTTGTTGGGAGCCTCCTCCCAGATGTTGATTCTGATATCTCTTATGATCAAAGGCATAAGGTCATAGAATATATCGAGAGGAAACACGAGGGCAGGACAGCGAAAATACTTACCTTTAATACTTTTAGCTCCAAGCTCTGTATTAGAGAAGCTACTAAATACTTTGATGGAGCGAAAGAGATTGAAGCTAATAGAGTCTCGGATATGATACCTAAAATTCATGGAAAAGTTTTTTCTTTGAATCAGGCGAGAGAGGAGGGGGAAAGTTTTAAATCTTGGGTTAAGAGCCACAAGAAAACATTTGAAAATGCTTTGAAGATAGAAGGTTTACCTAAGAACTCTGGGGTCCATCCCTCTGGGATCGCTATTTGTTCTAAGAAAATTGAGGATATGGTGCCTCTCCAAAGAACGAAGGACGGAGATTTAATTACTGGCTACGACATGAATGACGTAGCAGATCTAATGGTTAAGTTTGATATCTTGGGGTTAAGGACATTGACTATTGCCCACAAGACATGTGATAAAGTACAGGTTGATCTAGAGGATATTGATCCAAATGATAAATTAATTTACGATATTCTCCAAGACTTCAAACATCCCATGGGATTGTTCCAGATTTCAGCTGAGACAAACTTTAAAGTTTGTAGAAAAGTTAAACCAGTAGATATTAATGAGCTTTCAGATGTTGTTGCTCTTGCTAGGCCAGCAGCGCTCCAATTTGTAGATTCTTACAAGAACCAGAAAGATAACCCTACAGAGTTAAATTTAAATCCAGAGCTAGATGATATTTTATCTTGGTCAAAAAATGTTATCTTGTATCAAGAGCAATTGATGCAAATTGCCCACAATGTTTTTGGGTTAAGTCTTGAAGAAGCGGAGGTTCTAAGAAGGATAGTCGGAAAGAAAAAGGTAGATGAAATGCCAAAGTGGAAGGATAGAATTTATGATGCGGCAGAATCAAGAGGTTTAACTGAAGAAATATCTGACTTTTATTGGAATTCTCTGGTCGCAGCTTCTCATTACTCCTTTAATAAGTCTCATAGCTTTGCTTATGCCGACTTAGCAGCTAAGACAGTTTATCTTAAACATACTTACCCACAGGAATTTTTTCTTTCAATCTTGGAATGTTCTGCATTTGATCCAGAGCCACTGGAAGTAATATCAGGAGTAAATGAAGAATTAGCTGACTTTGGAATCAAAATGCTACCGCCTTGCTTATTTAAATCAGATTTTAATTTTAAAATCGAGGAAAAAAATATTAGGTATGGATTAAATAGTATTAAAGGGGTTTCTTTGAAATCCATACAAAGCTTAATTGATTTTAGAGGCCAAAACTTTAATAATAAATACGAAGTTTTTCTAGCCGCCAAGCAGTGTGGAATTAACATCTCAGTATTAGCTGCGCTTATACAAGCTGGGACAATGGACAACACGGGTACAAATAGGACTCGTCTAGTGTTGGAGGCTCAATCATTCAATCTGTTAACAGACAGGGAAAAGAGAAATTTTGTAAAGATGGGAGAAAGGTTTGGTTATGATATATTGAATGCAATATCAGAAGTTGTAAAGAATCAGACTTTGGCAGATGATAACCGTCCAATAATGAAGGAGAAACGTTTCGCGACATTTGAGAAAAAATATTCAGGTTATAAAAAAATATATAATCAAAATAGAAAGCATGAAATGTTTTCAAACTGGAGATATGAGACAACCTTATTGGGATATAGTTACTCTCATAATCTACGAGATTGTTTTATAGATAGGTTTTCTTCTTTAGTTGATATAAAGGAGCTAGATTATTTCAGTGAAAGGGAATCCTTTCAAGTCGTTGGGGAAGTAAAAGATTTTTTTGTTAGGATGTCATCTAATGATAATAAATATATGATACTAACAATCTGTGATAATACATCTACAAAGAATTTTTTATTTATGGATAATAGTAGAGAACAGAAACTCTCTAATTTTCTTGGAAGTGGGAAGAAGATTGCGAAAAACCAAGTAATAGTTATAAACGGTTCAAGAAGTAGTGATGCTTTTTTTGTAGATAAAATAAATTCAATTGATGCAGACATATATATGAAATTAAAGGAGGTAAAAAATGACTAGTCTTCCTTTTACCCCACATATGGAAGGAGTAATTAAAACAACCAAAGAGTTGTGTGAGGTTCTATACAGAAATGGCGCGGATATAGATTTATTTTTTCACTGTTTTCTTAATAATTTAAGTGAATCATGCACATCTATTTTTAAAAAAGTTGATGTTGAACCCAAGGATCTTTTAAAAGAGTCTCGTAAGATTTTAAGCAAAAAGAGAAAAAACAAGTATACCAAGAAGTTTTTAAAAACGGATGTTAGAAAACTCCTTCAAGAAGCGGAGAGGGTTTCAAAAGAAAGTTTTTCTTTGGATTATATACCTCCTGAAATTATTTTGATGGTATTCTTTGAGGAGGGTTATTCTCCCAAGGTCATAAAAAAAATATTTCCGATAGGAGATGAAGCTTCTGCAGAAGTGGTTTTGGGTTTTATTACTGAGTCTTCGTTAATTGTAAAAGACATCGATTTGGGAAATGATTTGGGAGGTGATTTGATAGAATCTTCTGTTAATACACCAGACGATTGGATCGATATGTTTTCTAAAAATGAAGTACTGTCTCAATTTTCTGAAAATTTAAATTTAAAAGCTTTAAATGAAGATTTTGATACTATTGTTGATTTTGATGGCAAGATAGATGAGATAGCCACAGTCCTTTGTAGGAAAAAGAAACCAAATGCATTACTGGTGGGGCCAGCTGGGACAGGCAAAACATCTTTAGTAGAGGGTTTAGCTTCTAGAATTGTGTCTGGACATGCTCCAGAGCTAATAGCGAATAAGGTGATTTATTCTGTGAGTCTATCCAGCATGGTTGCTGGTACAGAGTATAGGGGTCAGTTTGAGAAGCGTTTGGAGGACTTTGTTTCTGAAGCAAAAAAATACACAAATTTAGTTTTATTTATCGATGAGGTTCACACCTTAGTCGGGGCAGGAGGAGCGACAAACAACTCTTTAGAAGCTTCAAATATACTGAAACCAGAGTTAGCTCGCGGGACAATTAGTTGCATTGGGGCTACGACTATTAATGAGTATACAAATACTATTAAAAAGGATACTGCCCTTGATAGGAGGTTTGAGCGTATCTCGATCCGTGAGCCATCTAAGTTTCAAATGCAGGAAATACTACCTACTATAACATCTTATTATGAAGATTTTCACAGGGTTATTTATACAAAAGGCTTCTTGGAAAATGTAATAGATTATTGTGAGAAATATATGCCTAATAAATTTTATCCAGATAAAGCTATCGATGTTATTGATCATTGTGGTGCTCAATCAAAGGTTAGTCATAATGAGGTAGATCCATCTATAAAAAACCAACAAATAGAGACGATGGCGGCGGCTTTAGATCCTGAAAAAAATCACATTGATCTTTTAAAAGAACTAAACAATGCATTAGAAAAGTGGAGTGTAGATATTTCAGAAAAAACTCCTGAAGTAAAATTATGTCATTTAAAAGACTTTTTTGATCGCAAAAAAAATCCGTTGAATAGTAGGGATAAAACAAACAAGGTTTTTAATTGTATTAGCGAATCTCTGATTGGTCAAAGCGAATTCATGAAAAAACTGAGAGAGAAGATAATCCTTTCTGGTCTTGGGATTAGAAAAACAGATAATTTTGCATCTCCTGATTGTTTTGTTATTAGTGGACCTAGGTTTAGCGGTAAATCTTATTTCTTAGAATTGCTAGAGGATAGTTTAGAGAAAAATTCCGTAAATGTACTGTCTTATAGCGGGGTGCATTTCTCTGATTCTTATTCTGCTCACAAAATTGCATCATCAGATGGTCACAATACATCTATTTGCGAAAAAGTTTTAATTTCTCCTAATAGTGTCATAATTATAGATGACTTTCATAAAGTTAGTCCTTTATCAATCCCCCTGTTTAATCAGATCCTTAAACATGGGCAGCTGCAAATGAGCAATGGCGATATTGCTGATTTTACAAATTGCAAGATATTTTTGACAAGTGCCATCTCTAGCAGTCAATCTTCTATGGGTTTTCAAGGAGCAGCCTCTGACAAGGATAACTTGGTTATACACCCAGATATATTATCGCTTGTAGATGAATGTTTTTCTCTAAAGGAGTTGGATAATAAAGGATTAAGAAGGTTACTTTGGTCTAAATTATCTAGATTAAAAAGTAGGTTACAAGACAATAGCATAGAACTAACTTTTAATTTTGATTATCTCAAGAGTATTGTATCTGAAATTTTGAATGAAAAAGTAAAGGTACAAGCTTTAAGTAAGAAAATCCTATCTGAAATAACCCCCTTTGTTTCAGAAAAGGTATTATCTGGAGAAAAAAAGATTAAACTTTTTGTTGAAAAAAGTGCGGAGACTCATCATCATACAACATGAGTGGTTCCACTGCTAAGAGGATACGTGATTTAATCGGCTACGATAAAAAAAACAGAAATCATATCCAAAAAAAACTTTACAAACTTCAGAAAAAACGTTATCTTGAATTGGGCGACGAACAATACTGGAAAAGCGTCCAAGGAAGATTTAACAATAAAAATCATGAGTGAAAATACAAAAACAAATGACGAATGGAAGCAGCGCGAGTTAGGCGCTCTTTGGAGAGTTGATGGTCAAAAGCAGTCCTACTACAGCGGATCTATTAAAGATGCTGAAGGTCGAGAGCTTAAAATTGTCTGTTTCCCGAATTCCTTCAAAGAGAAGGGGTCAAATCAGCCAGATATTAGGATTTACGCAAGTAAAGAAAAAGACTAATATGAATCAAGAAGATACAGACAAATTAAAGTCTTATTTGACTTCTGAGATGGTTTCTCGGATTACTTTGGCGGAAGCTATTAACATTATGCATAATCTAGCTGTTCAAGAAGTTGAACAGAATGTAGAGAAAATGTCTGATGAAGAGAAGCTTTCGGCTTTAGAGGAACTTCAATCTAAGGTTGAATCAGAATCTGTTAAAAATACAGAGGGTAATTCAGAACAATAAGTGTAAGACACTTATAATGCCTTATATAGTTGAGTTTTTAGATGATGAGTTATATCGTAGCCTGTCTTTTGACGCTGACATTAAGTTTCAACAGGGTACGCAATATGCTAAGAAAATCTGGGTTTTAAAAAAATATAAAAGTCAGGGAGGAAAAGTAGATCTGACGGATTCTGAAATTGAAAATGGGAAAGATGCTGTAAATAAGTGTTCTTCTTATTCTTTGAAAAAGTCATTTAAAAACAATGAGTTAGTCGTAGAGGTTATTCAACATTACACCCTACAGGATAACTTTGATTTCTTTTCTAAAGCTGAGCTAGAAGAAGATACTGGAGATGAGAGTCTTAATAAAGAACTGGCTAAGATTAAAGAGTCCGATTTTAGCGAGCAATTGATTAAGGATCTTATTGAAGAATGTAATTGTGAAGAATAATAGAGTATTAATTACTGGTGCAGGTGGATTTATAGGCGGCAATTTAGCCGCCTATTTATCTCATAGGGGATATCAAGTAACAAAATTTGATATTAATCTTGGTGATTCTGGATTGCCAAATGTGTTTGATCAAGACATAGTTATTCATCTTGGTGCAAATTCTAATACCACAGAAAAGGATTTGAAAAAAATTCTAAAACAGAATTTTGAATTCTCAAAACAGCTATTTGACTTATGCGCCAGTGTAGATGTTAAGTTCCAATACGCCAGTAGCGCATCTGTATATGGCACTGGTAGGAGTTTTAATGAAGATGATTTTTGCAAACCGATTAGCCCCTATGCATTTAGTAAATACATGTTTGATTGCTGGTTATTGAATCAGCATTATCCATATCAAGGTTTTAGATATTTTAATGTTTATGGTTTGGGAGAGAATAAGAAGGGAAATCAAGCAAGTCCTATATCAAAGTTTATTAAACAAGCTTATAGGGAGGGCGAAATATCTTTATTTGAAAAGAGTGATAAGGTAAAAAGAGATTTTGTTTCTGTTGATGACGTTTGTGAGATCCATTATAAAATGCTTGTTAAAGAGGAATCGGGCGTATTCAACGTTGGGACTGGAAGTTCAATTTCTTTCACCGAAGTTGCTCGTCTAATACAGTCCAAGATTACTTGTGAAATTAAAGAGATACCGATGCCTAAAGATCTTATAGGACAATATCAACGTCTTACTAAAGCAAACAACTCAAAGTTATTAAAAGTTATTGGCGATTATAAATGGAAAAGTGTAAAAGATTATGTAGAAGAAAATATCGATGCTCTCTCTAGTTAAATCTGTTCTAAAATCAGTAGAGTTATATTTAACTCTGAAAAACAAATTGTTCTTCTTTGAATTAACCAATAACCATGAAAAAAAACGAAAAAAAATCATCCAAGAGATTGAAAATATTAGGTCTAATGACGGTGATGCTGACAGGGCTGATCTCTTGCGGGAACAACTCATCAGTGAAGACAAATCCTTTGAACATTTATCAGCCTTCTACTCTAAGTCTTCAGAACGGGATTCCAGTTCAGACAAGTAGAGGAATATACACGCCTCAGACAGATGAAGTTTGGCATTCTGATGCAAGGTTCAGGAAGCTTGAAAGGCAGCTTTACTTTCCTAGTGTAAAATAGAACTTTTTAAGTGTAACCCTTGTATATACACGAACTTTAAATTTATATGCCTGATCCAAATTCTATAAAAGGAAACATCCACTCTGATTTCTCGATTACGTCTGGAACATGGACTGGTTATAGAGCTGAAGTAACAGGTCTTTATAATGATTACTCTAGCAGTGATTTAGATTCACATGTTTGTAGAGAATTCAATAAAAAAATAAGAGATTTAGGACAACAAGAGGCTCTTTATATATCTCCTTTTGATGCGGGGTTGAGATACACTGGTGATGGTTCCACTTTTTCTTAATTTTTTTAAGAAATAGTTGATTTTATGTTATATAACATATATAATCATCACATATGAACTCTATTGAATTTAGTGACGAAGAGCTTAGTGCTCTAATGCAGTTAATTGATATTGCAATTAAAGCTCAAGGCTTAAATGTTGCTCAAGCTGGTGTTATCTTGGCAGATAAAGTACGTGAAGCGGTTTCTCCCCCCCCTGAAGTTGATTCATCTCCGAAATTTGCTGAAGAAGGCGAAGCCGAAGTAGTATCTGATTAATTTTAATCTACTAAGGTTTATTAGTTCATAAGATAGCAATAGAAAATACGGTAGCTTTTGTGGCTACCGTATTTTTATTTATATGAATAACTTTAATTTCTTGTTTTTCTACTCAAAAGTAAAATTATAGGTATAGAGCTTAAAAGAACAAAATTCATTTCTGGAATTGCAGTACCTGTAGATCCGTTAAACTTTAAAATAGAAGGGTTTTGAGAGAAGGAAACCCCATTTAAGTAAATATCATCACCCTGTAAGGCAAACTGATTTAATGAACTTAAAGTTAGTGTTGCATTTGGAGATAAATTTACAATTGATCTTTCTGTTTGGCTATTTATAGAGTCTCCAAGTCCTCGTAAGATCAAGCTACTAGTTGAATCTACATTTACCTCTAGACCAATTGCAGTAAACATAGCATCCATGCTGGACCCTTCGGTTATATTTAAAACTGAATACACATTATCATCATCATTCACTCCAGTAAAACCATTGCTGTTTTGAAAAGTAAAATCTGTAGATTTTAATGTTACTGAAAAACCATCACCGATTTCTATATTTGAATAAGAGGGACTATCTTCAAGTATTAGGGCATCTGTTATAGTTAATATATTAGCAATAGGAGAATCTCTATCTAATTCCAAAGAATCTGATTGGGAAAAATCCCAGTTTGGGGCATCATAAAAATCATAAATTTCTGCTTCATCTGCATCCCAAGTGATAACCATATCTAATTTCTTATCTTCACTTTCGGCTATCTCCACAACCTCCTCATTACTGATCTGGATCGGTCTTTGAATGTTGACTACAGGGTTAATATTAGGGTTTTCCGTAGGGTTTATTAAGAATACATTTCCTTCTACAGATGTAATAACAGCAGATTTAGCTACAGAAATAATTGAGAGTAAAGTTATGAGTGTGCGCTTCATTTTTTCTTTTTTAGTATAAAGTTTTTAAGTTTAGTTAAATTGCCCGTCAATTTTCCCAATAATCTGCCTAGCTTGCTATTTTCAGGGACAATGTACGAAAGAGTCCCCAGTAGACCTAAAATTGAAATAATAAACTCAGGCATGGACCCCATATAAGGGGCTAGTATTTTATTGAATAAATCTTCCATAATAATTATCTTTCTATCATGTCAGGAAGTTTTATAACATCAGGGACTTCTGTGACTTGATCATCTTCTTCTATAGGGATTGTTTCTTCAGAATTCTCAAGATCTGTTTTTTTCTTTTCGCCCTCTTCGGACTGTTCTTCAGGCTCCCCTTCTTCAGTTTTTTCTTCAGACTCCTCTTCGGATTCTTCCTCTTCAGACTCCTCTTCTTCGGATTCCTCCTCTTCGGACTCCTCTTCTTCGGATTCCTCTTCTTCGGATTCCTCCTCTTCGGATTCCTCTTCTTCGGATTCCTCCTCTTCGGATTCCTCCTCTTCGGATTCCTCCTCTTCGGATTCCTCCTCTTCGTTTTCCTCCTCTTCGGCTTCCTCCTCTTCGGACTCCTCCTCTTTGGTTTCTACAGTATCCTCTTCTTTAACAGCTTTTCCTTCGCCTTCTTCATTATTTTCTTCTGTAGGCTCACCCTCATTTCCTTCAGTTTCGTCAGACGCTTCGCCTTCCCCCTCTTCACCAACAGACCCTTCATCTTCCCCTTCTTCTCCCCCTTCGTAACCTTCTTCAGACGTACCAACAACATCTCCATAACCTTTTTCGGCATATTCTACAATTGCTTCAGTAACACCTCCAAAGGGTTGAAATCCAATTGTAGTCTCAGTAAAGTTATTTAAATTAGAAAACACTTGGTGTTCCTGCTCCGCTACAACAGCGATCTCAGTACCTTTTTCTTTTGTTGTTTTTGCTTGGAAATAAGCTCCACTACCTATGGACATAGTTCCAGCGACCCCAATTGTTCCTACTTTTTGAACCGTCTCTTGTACAAAAGCACTTAAACCAGTAGCGGCACTTGCTGTTTGGGTTGTTGCTCCAGCAGCGGCTGCAGCAGCAGTACCTTTTGCAGCTTTATCTAAAATATCTTTATTCTTCTCAGCTATTTCACTGAGTTTATCCATAGTAGAGGTTTCAGGGGTTTCTGATTTAACTTCTTGACCCTTTGCTTTTTCAGGTTTTACTTCCTCTTCTGCGACCTCTTCTTCTACAGGTTCATCCTCCACTTCAGAACCGCATTCTTCACAAACACAAGATTTTTCTTCTAAATGTTTTATCCTTTGAAGTAAAGCCCACGCCGTTTCTCTTGCATGGCGATCTAAGTCAGAAATGATTTCACTATCATCTGGATTACAGTATTTTTTTGCAAAAGCTTCTGCTTCCGCAATATCTTTGCGATGTTCCCCCATTTAATAATTCATACACATATTTCATTTCTTGTGTAAGTAAATTTACATGGACCTAAAAAATCTGCTGAAAGAATTTATTAATGGAGGTTGGATTATTCCAATCATTGGAGCAGCTGGCATGGTCGCTCGTATGCTAAATTCTAAAGTAGAGTATTGTTGGAAGGAGTTTATAAGAAATGTATCTTCTGCCGCTATACTTTCTATGATTTTATGGTTTATCTTGCATGATGCGCCCATAAGCGATTTAGTTAAAGCTGTTTCTTATGGTGTTGTTGGTGTGATCAGCCCTGAAATCATTAATGGTCTTATTACATTAGCGAAAAAATATGCTAAAAACCCCGAAAAAATAATTAAAAAATAATTAAAATGGACTTTAAATCAAAAAAAGAAGTTGTTAAAACTGTTCAAAGATTACTAGGTGTTTCTGCTGATGGTGCTGATGGGCCAGTTACTTGGAACGCTATATTAGCCAAGTTATCTACAGAAGAAAAAGAAGTTTCTGGGAGTAGTGTATCAGACAAAATGGTTAATTTGGCTCGTGCAGAAATTGGGGTATCTGAAATTGATGGGAGTAATTGTGGCCCTAGGGTAGATGTTTATAAGGCTGCAACTTGGTTGGATCCTGATAAAGGTTGGCCTTGGTGTGCTGCCTTTATTTGCTGGTTAGTCAGAGAGGCTATTGAAGGAGAAGATATTTCTTTTAAAAGACCTCAGACTGCAGGGGCTTGGGATTTTGAAAACTGGGCTAGGAAACAAGTATCTAACGGGGTTGAATTGAGAAAGCCTACAAATGAAGATATTAAAGCTGGAGATATCGTTGTTTTCACTTTTTCTCATATTGGTTTAGCAGTTAAAGATATTGATTCTAGTGGTTATGTTACTACGATTGAGGGAAATACTAACGGAGCTGGAAGTAGAGAAGGAGGCTCCGTTCTTGAAAAGAAGCGTCACGTTTCTTGTATTCGGAGTAGAATTAGGATTATCTAATAGAATTTCATTATTGCCTGTAATATAATATTACAGATGCAAAAAACTAAAATCAAGGTCAGCAGGTATGATATCTTTGATTATGTCATAGGTATTTCTAATTTTGATCCTATAGAAAAGTGTATTGATCCAATACGCTATGAAGTCTTTGAAACCTTTATCTTTGATAATGAAAAAAAACAAGATCTACCTCAAGGCAAAGCATTCTGTAAATTTGAAAAAGAACTAGATAAACTAAAGAAGTTTTCTAGAAAAATGGATAATTCTGAGATTGATCGCATTAGTATGGAATTAGAAGAAATTGCCCCTATGTTTTTAAATCTATCAAAATGAATGGCGATATATTTATAAGAGAATATAAATTTTCCGTTAAATATCTAATAGTGTAATATATTTATATAACAACTCAAAATTATGGACTCTATTCTTCAATTATTTCAAGATAACCCTTGGTTCGGCGTAGTTACAGCATTTGTAGCTTTTGCTTCTGCTCTAGCAGCCGCTACTCCTACACCTAAAGAAGGAACTTTTTTAGCCAAGGTATATTCAGTAATCGACTGGGCGGCGTTAAATATTGGCAAGGCTAAGGAGAAATGATTGGTTAAATTAACCCTTGAATAATCATCTCAACAGGCTATAATACTCTCAATGAGTGTTAAGCCTGTTTTTTCTAGACTTGAAGTTCACCCTAAGGGATGGGGAGATGAGCTTTGGATTATTAATAACGAGAGATATTGCGGTAAAATTTTGCGCTTCAAAAAGGGAGCAAGTTTTTCAATGCACTATCACATCAAGAAAGAAGAAACTTGGTGTGTGACTAAAGGGGTTTTAAAATTAGAATATTTTGATTTAAAAAAGGCGGAACGGTTAGAAAGAAGACTAGAGTCTGGAGATGTTGTTCATTTACTTCCCTGTACTCCGCACAAATTAACTGCTTTAGAAGATTCTAGCGTTTTTGAGGTAAGTACTGAACACCATGAATATGATTCATACAGAGTAGAGAAAGGAGACTCTCAAAAATGAGATTTCTAGTCATTGGGGAAACCTGTAGTGATCGTTTTTGTTATGGGGAGTCCAAAAGACTTTGTCCAGAAGCTCCTGCTCCTGTATTTGTTCCAGAATACAGTGATGATAATCTTGGTATGGCTCACAATGTTTATAAAAATATGTTGGCTGTAGATAAGGAGATCCACAAAGGAACTCCTATTGTAAACGAAATAGAATTAGTTACTAACGAGACAGAGGGCCATAAGACTCGCTATATTGATAAGCAATCAAACCATATGTTTCTAAGGGTCGATACAGATACTTACCCTTTTTGTTACAATTTCCCAGACAATATAGAAGAATATGATGCAGTAGTTGTTTCTGATTATAATAAAGGTTTTCTCAGTGCTTATCAATTAAAAGAAATAGGTAGTAGAGCTAAGTTGTCTTTCCTAGATACCAAGAAAAAATGTAATCTAGATTGGGCTAGTTTATTTTCTTTTATAAAAATAAACGAAAAAGAATACAAGGAGAATGGATGGAAGTATATGTGCGATAATTTAATTGTGACCAAAGCTTCCAAGGGGTGTTGGTACAATGAGCAAGACTATCCAATTAAAAGCCCTTCTGATATTAGAGATGTATCTGGGGCTGGAGATACTTTTCTTGCGGCGTTTTCTTTATGTTATACTTTGACTCATAATATAGAAAAGTCTATACTTTTAGCTCAGAATTGTTGTCAAAAAGTTATCAAGAAGAAAGGAGTTGCCACGATATGAAACATAGAAAAATATTATCCTTTGAGAGTATAAAAAAAGAACGCCAATTCGCAAAAGATATAGAAAAATGTGGTATTAAGAAATTTTTTATTTTTACTAACGGGTGTTTTGATTTATTTCATTCGGGTCACGCTAGTTTGTTGAATGCGATGAAAAATTGCTGCAGCTTAAATTCTAAACTAATTGTGGGTATCAATGGAGATTCTAGTGTTAAGTCTCTCAAGGGAGAAGGTAGACCTATTTTATCTGCGAAACAAAGAGCATATATTGTAGCTTGTCATGAGGCTGTAGATTATGTTTTTAT
>Ga0213863_10001317_pt1 | contig 18132 bp, 13 predicted proteins | sample PICome_8_FD_160128 | JGI IMG/M metagenome (GOLD analysis project Ga0213863, IMG submission 160128) | Coastal seawater microbial communities near Pivers Island, North Carolina, United States - PICO497 | ecosystem: Environmental > Aquatic > Marine > Coastal | place: USA: North Carolina... | reverse complement strand
TTGTTTTAATGATACGGCGCCCACCGAGAAGATATCAGAGCGTTGATCGACTTCCGTTCCGTTCTGAAAAATTTCTGGAGCGGTGTAGCCGGGAGTACCGAACACGGGGCCCTCTTCGTCTCCCCTTCCAACGGGATGGGCCAGTCCAAAGTCGCCAATCTTAGGTTTGGCGTCCGCATCCAGAAGAATGTTAGCAGGTTTTATGTCACGGTGAATAATCCCGCCTTGATGTGCATGGGCCAGACCGCGGGAAATGGTGGAGACCATTTCAAGCGCAACTGCCGGATCGATCGCCCTGTTATGGGCCGAGTAGTAAAGGGCTTTGCCATGGACAAATTCCATTACGATATAAAGCATTCCATCAATATCACCGAAGTCGTAAACGGATATGAGATTCGGATGATTCAGCCGTGCCATAGCCTTTGCTTCTGCTTCAAAGGATGATCTGAATTGTGGGTCATCACCAAACTCACGAGGTAAGATCTTAATCGCAACTAAACGGTCCAGAGATTTTTGTCTGGCTTTGTAAACTGCCCCCATTCCCCCCTGCGCAATGAAAGCCTCCAACTCATAGGCCGGGAATAGAGGCTCAAGCTCTTCAAGAGTTGGTGCCACAAATACCGTGGGATTCGCTTCATCTTCGGCCATGATACGTTCGTTGTTAGCAGTTGGTAGTTTTAAGCGCCATAAGAATAGCGGAAAAAACGTTCTAGCTTTCTTAAGCCGTCACCTATTTATGTTAGATCCAAATCCGAAAAAATCATTATAAAATTTCGGCAATTTGAACAGCATTCAGGGCGGCTCCTTTTTTGATCTGATCGCCGACTACCCAGAGGGCGAGGGCATTTGGTAGAACCTGATCTTTCCTGATGCGTCCGACTTCACAGTCGTCATTACCCGTTGTCCCGAGCGGGACGGGGTAGATGGCCTTGTTAGGGTCGTCGACTAGTCGGATGCCGCGTCTACCTTCAAAGCTCTTTCGGGCATCCTCAACCGAAGGATCTTTTTCAAAAATGGCCGTTATTGAGATAGAGTGAGAGCGCACGACAGGGACGCGAACGCAAGTGCAGGTGACTTTGAGTTCAGGGATTCCGAGAATCTTCCGGCTTTCAAAGAGCATTTTTTGCTCCTCTTTGGTGTAGCCAGTTTCTTGGAAGACATCAACATGAGGAATTACGTTCTGGGCAATTTGGTGAGGATAAACACTTGTTTTTAAAGGTTTGCCAGCGACAAGGGCCTTCATCTGATCTTCCAATTCGATGATACCCTGAGCACCGCTTCCCGAGACTGCCTGATAGGTTGAGGCAATGATTCCTTTCAATCCAAAGGCCTGATGAAGGGGGGCAAGCCCCATTAAAGCGATGATGGTAGAGCAATTCGGGTTCGCGATGAGGTTGCGAGCAGGATTAAGAGCGTCTCTCCCATTGATTTCGGGCAGAACTAGGGGAACATCGGGATCCATCCGGAAGGCTGATGAATTGTCGATCACGATACATTCAGATTCTGCTGCAATGGGGGCAAATTCTTTCGAGATACCACCGCCAGCTGAAAAAAGAGCAATGTCGATTCCATGGAACGATTCGGGGGTTAACTCTTCCACCGTGAGTTCTTGACCTCGAAATTCTAAACGTTTGCCTGCAGAGCGAGCTGAGGCAAGCAAGGTGAGTTTAGAGAGCGAAAAGTTACGCTCTTCGAGGCAGGTGAGCATTTCGCGGCCGACTGCGCCGGTCGCGCCGACGATTGCTACATGAGGCTTTTTGTTCATGAAAGGGGGGGAAGTTATAGAGGTTTCTCAGTGTTGCAATCACCGTTTCATTTGTGATTTTACAGGGTGCTCTGCGAAAAAGATTAGAAAAGATCACTTAACTACTTGCATGCCAAAGTGAGATTATTATCCTTTCGCCAACTCGGAGCGGTAGCTGGAATTCAGTGGCCGGACCTGATTTCAGGAAAATCTAGATTTTTTTCCGCGCAAAGAACAAAATAACAAAAAGAAAAAACAATGAAAATTGCTACCATCCTCGGCCTGATCGCAGCTCTTGCTGGCTTCTCCCTCACTTCATGCAGTGCTCTCCCAGCGGAAGCGCCAGCAGCTCCTACTCCCATCGTTATCCCTGACAAGTAATATTGTTGTTCAACAGAAGAGTTTGAGCTGGAGTTAATCCCTCCTAATTCTTGCCTTCGAGCACATGCCATCATCACAGTTCCAAAGACATGAAATTTGTTAAACTTCTCGCAGTTGCTTCATTTGCAGTTGCTTCTCTCGGTCTCAGCTCCTGCGGTTGCTGCTCCGGCGAAGCTCCTATTCCATCACTTCGTCGACTTCCTAGTTTTAAGGATATTGAGGTAGGTCAAGATGCTCCTGCTTCTAAGGAGGCTCCTGCCATCGAGAGCTCTCCAGCTCAGAGTGAAACGCCAATTCAGGCGGAAAAATAAGGGTTGGGAACACTCGATCTTTCAAAGGAGCCAGGGCAATCGCCCGTGGCTCTTTTTTTTATTTGGCTTACGCCAGAATTGGCCTCACGACATGACCCTCAACATCTGTAAGTCGATAGTGACGACCCTGAAATCGATAAGTCAGCTTTTCGTGATTGATTCCGAGAAGGTGAAGAAGGGTAGCCTGGAAATCGTGGACGTGAACAGGGTTGTTTGCGACGTTGAACCCAATGTCGTCTGATTGTCCATAGGTTATCCCAGGCTTCACGCCTCCACCCGCCATCCAGATTGTAAAGGTGTAGGGGTGATGGTCTCGGCCCCATCTCGCACGATTATCCATATTTCCTTGAAGGAAGGGGGTGCGTCCAAATTCGCCTCCCCAAATTACGAGAGTTTCGTCAAGAAGCCCTCGTTGTTTCAGATCTCTGACAAGACCTGCTGAGGGCTGATCCGTATCTCGACACTGGTTATAGAGCTCGGTAGTTAAGGAATTATGCTGATCCCATCCTGCATGCATTAATTGAACATAGCGAGTCCCCCGTTCGAGCAGGCGACGGGTTAGTAGGCAATTGCGTGCGAAACTTCCAGGTTCTTGAACTTGGGGGCCGTAAAGATCAAGAGTCGATTTTGATTCACCAGAAATATCAGTCAGCTCCGGTACGCTTGTTTGCATGCGATAAGCCATTTCATACTGGGAGATACGAGTTTGGATCTCAGGGTCACCGACAGTGTCATATTTGCGCTGATTCAAGTCTGCGATCCCATCGAGCATTTGACGTCGAAGTTGAGGGCTAACTCCCGTCGGATTATTTAGATAGAGAACAGGATTACCTCCAGCGCGGAGTTTTACGCCCTGGTGCCGAGAGGGGAGAAAACCGGAAGACCAATAAGAGTCGTAGAAAATTTGACCACAGCTCGTTCCTTTAGAGACCGAAGTCATGACGACAAAGGTTGGAAGGTTTTCGTTCATCGACCCCAGACCATAAGAAAGCCAGGATCCGACGGTCGGCCTTGAGGGAAGTTGAAATCCGGAAAGGAAAAAGTTGATCGCGGGCGCATGGTTCACCTGCTGAGTATGCATGCTCTTGATGAAGCAAAGATCATCGGTGATTTTCGCAGTGTGTGGCATAAATGCGCTAACAGTTGCGCCTGATTCACCGTGCTGTTTAAAAGGCTCGACAGGTGCCAATAAACGACGTTTGTCAGCCGCAGCGGACATTGTCGAAAAACGTTTTCCCTCCATGTAAGAGTCAGGAACCTTTTCTCCGTGTAGTTTAGTGAGTTGGGGTTTGTAATCAAAAAGCTCTAGGTGACTTGGTGCTCCATTTTGGAAAAGATAAACGACACGCTTCGCCTTTGGCGCAATTGCTTGAGCAGCCTCAAGGATACGGTCCTCTGAGGCTGAGGCATTGTTATTCAGGAGATGAACGAGAGCAGGGATACCCAGACCTGTTGCGGCTTTTCCGAAGAAGTGGCGACGATTCGAAAGGAGTTGAGATTCAAAAATCGGATTCATGGCTATTCTTTGGTGAGGGCTTCATCCGTGTTGAGAAGAGAGAGAATGGTGGAGGTGAGAGAGGCTTGCTCAAGAGGTTTGATTTGATCTGTGATGGGAAGGTCTCCTGCGGAAAGGAGTGCGGTTACTTCCGCGGGATTTTGTTTGTAGTGGATGCGTGAGGCTTCATGCATGCGCTTGATGATTATGAATTCTTCTTCGTTTGGATCACGAGCAGTGATCAATTTGAAGGCTGTTTTGAGGATCGATTTTGGATCAATTTTTTGGGCCCGGTAGGCAATTCCACGCGCGGCCTCTAGATAGAGTGGGTCGTTCAAAGTTGCTAGGGCGTGAAGGGGAGAGTTTGTATTGTAGGTCCCTACTTCACAGCCCTCACGTTTGGCATTGTCGAAAATCATGGGTGGCGCCGAGATACGGCGCCAGAATGTGTAAAGAGTCCGCCTTCGCAGATTCTCGCCGGTATCCGGAGTATACTTCTTTCTACCAAAGGTGACCTCGGACCAAAGGCCCTGTGGTTGCCAGGGTTTGACCGGAGTTCCTCCGAGTTGCCGGATAAGACGCCCGGAGAGTGCAAGAGCCTGATCCCGAATCATCCAAGAAGGGAGGCGATAGCGGGGAGCTCGTGCAAGGAGCCTGTTTTTGGGGTCTCTTTCAAGAGCGAGGGAATCGACCTTTGAGGATTGTTGGTAAACTTCGCTGGTCACGATGGTTTTGATGAGCTTTTTGAAATCCCAGCCAGATTCGATGAAATCTGCTGAAAGCCAATCGAGGAGTTCGGGGTAAATTGGAATCTCAGATTGTACCCCAAGATCTTCTGGCGATTTAATCAGTCCGAGTCCAAAGAGTTCCTGCCAGATTCGATTAACTGTAACTCTTGAAGTGAGAGGGTGATCTGGCGAAACCAGCCAATGAGCGAGGTCGAGGCGATTGTGATTTTCTTTTTCCGGTAGAGGGGGCAGTAATCCTGGTGTGATGGCTTCAACTTCTTTCCCCTGCGCTTGATAAGAACCAACTGCTAGGATGTGGGTCTTTCTTCGACTCTTACGATCTTCCATCACCATGACGCGCGGAGCTGCTTTCCTGATTGTGCTGATTTGCGCCTCTAGAGAGGTGATTTTAGTGGAAAGTTTTTGGTATTCACTGTGAGTTGCAAGGAATGCCGCGGCGAGGCTTTGGTTCTGCTCCTGGCTGCGTTGGTCGGGTGCTATTGTGAGCAGTTTTTCAATACTCTGTTCATCCTCTTCAAGTGAAGGCTTTGCTGTGTCGGTAATAGAAATTTTAAAGCGGCCTAGATAGTGTTGAGCATGATGTGAATCGTGGCGGAGGACAATTTTAACTTGGTCACCTTCCTGGACTGCTAATGGTTTGCTAAGGTGGAAGACAGCAGCGTGATCACGATTAATCGAAGTTCCATTATAGATGGCCCATCCCAGAGTGTTTCCGGTTTCTAAAGTGGTTGCGATTTTGTAGGCACCCTGCTCAAAACTTGCAATTGGGCGTTCAAGCTTCATCGGCTGAATCGGTTTGCCTTCACGAATGAGGTGAGCCTCAAATCTAGTCAGGACAAAGTTGCCACTATCCGAGCGGGCAATACCGCCTTTGGTCATCGAGGTATGGCGAAGGGCATCTAATCGGAGCGCAGAGATCTTCCCTTTTGGAAGTGGTGCCGTGAATTGAAATGTTGCTTTTTCTGGGTTGCTCCCGGAGCTCAGGATCGAGTGGTCGGGGAGGTGTTCAAATTTTAATCCCTTATCGCTTGCTGTAATGGAAGTTGCTTTGAGACTTTTCCATTGCGAGTTTTGCTGACGTTGGTTTTCTTCCCAAGCTTTTTGCTGCGGAGCAAGTTTAGCAGCAAGAGTTTTCTGCTCTATCCGGATTTTGGCTAGCTCACCCCGGATGGTTTCTTCTTTGTCGATTTGTTGTTGGGTGGGGACTTCGAGGACAGGTTTAGTCTGCGGGTCTCCGCCGCTGCCATTGACCGGTGTTTGATTAAAGAATGCTGTAAGAGAGTAGTAATCTTTTTGACTAAGTGGGTCATATTTATGATCGTGACAACGGCAGCAATTTAGAGTGAGTCCCATCCAGACAGTGCCGACGGTTTCGGTCATGTCGAAGACATAGTTGACGCGATTTTCTTCAGGAATTGAGCCGCCTTCGCCATTAATGGCGTGATTTCGCAGGAAGCCCGTCGCAAGCTTTTGTTCCAAGGTTGCTGCAGGAAGAAGGTCGCCGGCAATTTGCCAGATGGTGAAGTCGTCGTAGGGGAGATTACGATTGATAGCATCAATGACCCAATCTCGCCATGGCCACATTGTGCGCTCACGGTCGCCTTGAAAACCGTTTGAATCGGCATAGCGGGCAGCATCCAGCCACGGCCACGCGAAACGTTCTCCGAAAGCTGTGTCGGCGAGATATTTGTCAATAAGGCGCTCCCAAGCATCAGAAGATTTGTCATTAATGAAGGTCTTTACCTCTTCGGGTGCGGGAGGCAGACCGCGGAGAGCAAATGATATTCGCCGGATAAGGGTTTCTTTGGAAGCGCGTGGGGAAAAGTCTAGTTCGAGTTTTCTGAGTTTTTGCCTTACCAATGAATCGAGAGGGTGCGGGGCAAGATTCGGAATATTTGGTTTTTTGACGGGTATAAAAGTCCAGTGCTCTTCGTACTTCGCTCCTTCTTTGATCCAGCGGTAGATTAGTTCTTTCTCTTTAGCATCCAATCTCAGTAAGTGATCGGGTGGAGGCATTATATCATCCGGGTCATCGGAATTGATGCGCTCCCAGATGAGTGAGTCTTCAGGATTGCCAGGAAGGATAGCCGATCCTGATTTACGATCAGCAAAGGCTCCTTCAGATATGTCGAGTCTTAAATCTGCTTCCCTTGAGTTTGAGTCGAAGCCATGGCAACTAAAGCAATGATCTGATAGAAGAGGTCGGATATGGCTATTGAAGCCGATTGGTTCTCCAGTGGCAGTAGCGACAAAGATGAGAATGTGGAGATACCTTAACATTGAGCTGAAATTGAGGTTAGGGGCTGTCTTGCCAAATGTAAGACGTCTTACAAATCCGGAGGACGGTTTTTTTACGAGACAATACTTACGTGTCTTTCTTGGGGTAATGGGATTGGTAGAGCAGGCAAAAGATCTTCAAACAAAAATTTCGTGAGCGTTATACCTTTAATCAAGGTCATGTATCTAGGCTTTTTGTTATGAAGGCAATTGAGGCCAGTCGTGCCTAGTTGTCACCCCAGCTAATTGGCTGATCTTGGCGGTTGTATTCCAAATCTCGCGGGATTGATTTGTTGAGGGAGCTTGAGAGGGGGGGGTCTGACCTGAGAATCATTGATTTAAGTGGTTTTTTTATTTTTTTTGGATCAAGCAGGTCTGGGAAACCCAACAAGGGAGGGGGGCGAGGCGAAAATTCTGAAGATTTGGCAAATATTTCCGGATTTTCGGCTTATCGGGGCTGCCAATCGGCTCTATACATAGAAATCCTACGACATGAGTAATTTTCGACTCAAACTCCAGCGCAGTCTACTGTTCGGACTTCTAGTCTTTGCAGTACCTGCTCTTGCGCAAAATTCGGTTCTTTTAAGTGAGGTCGCAGCCCGCTCGGCTGACGCTCGTGATGCTGGCGTTCTTATAGAAGAAGGGGATGATGCGTATCTTGAAAATGACTATAAGTTAGCCGTTGATAAGTATGCCGAGGCTTTGTCGAAGCTTCCGAAAGGAGCTAAGTCGGTCGCTGGCTTGCGAACGACCGCCGTTCAGCGCTTTTCACAGGCCTCCTTGGTGCAAGCCCAGGATCTGATGATTAAGGGTGGGGCAAAGAGCGCTCAGGCCATGGTAAAAGATGCCCTTACGGTTGACCCGGACAATCGTCAACTTAAGTCGCTTTTGGCTAAGATGGACGATCCAATCCGGTATGAGTCAGCCTTGACTACCGAGCACAATGTGAATGTAGCGAGAGTTCGAAGTCTTCTACAGGAGGGTCAGAGTTACTATGATTTGGGGCAGTTTGATCGCGCCTACATGACCTTTGAAGATATTCTGCGCATCGACCATTATAACAAAGCGGCACGTCGGGGAAAAGAGATGGTGATTGTGGCAAAGTCGGGTTACGCAGAGGCAGCTCGGGATCAGGCGCGGGCTGAGATGTTAAAGGGGGTGGACGCAAGTTGGCAGCAGAAGGTTGCCTCCAAGTTGGATGCGCCGATCGTCGGTGGAGATGATTTTGGAGCTATTAACCAGCGGGCGAACATCCAAGCCAAGCTGAACAGTATCAATGTTCCTGAGGTTCGCCTGAGTGGGGCAACTCTTGATGAGGCAGTCGATTTTTTGAGAGCAGTTTCTGTGCAGGAGGACAAGATGACCTTGGACGAATCTCAAAAAGGAATTCCGTTTTTGGTTCAGTTGGGGGATGAGTCCATGCCAGAGATCCAAAAGATTCGTGCTTCGCGAATTAATCTGACTCTTCGTAATGTTTCCTTGGCCGAAGTTTTGAAACTAGTTAACGAAGCTTCTGGCACTAATTTCCGAGTGGATGATTTTGCGGTGGTGATTAATGCCGCAGGATTTTCGGACCCTACTTTGGTTCGCCGGGAATTTCGAGTTTCTCCCGATTTTTTGACAACTGGAGCTATTGGTAAGGTGGAAGAGAATGAGGATCCTTTTGCAGCCGATGATCAAGAGGGCGGGCTGATTGCAAAAAAGCTTTCAGCAAAAGAGAAACTCCAAGATTTTGGGGTTAGTTTCCCGGACGGGGCCAGTGCTGCCTATAATTCGAATACTAACATGTTAATCGTCCGAAATACGGTGGCGAACATGCAGCTTATCGAGGCGATCGTTGCTGACCTAGCGAAAAATGAGCCTTTGATTGTGACAGTGCGGACGACAATTGTAGATATCGGTCAAGACCAACTCGATGAGCTTGATTTTGATTCGATGCTTGGTGAGTTTAATCTTGGAGAAAATGGTATTCTCTCGGGAGGAACGACGGGAACGGGTTCTCCAATCGCAGACATGATCGGAGGGCGTCCAGTCACTTCAGGAAATCGAAGCGGACAGCTTACTGGAACTACCGAAGGTTTGGATGCTTTGCTGAAGAGAGAGTCCCCACCAACTGCTTCAGGTGTTTTGTCAAATAATGGGACCGGGGGAGGGAGTGCGGATATTCGTTTACCGTCCACCCCGGATAGCTCGGGAACGAGGGGGTCAGGTATTATTAGTCTGCGTGGAATTATCGATAATTCTGCTCACGAGATTTTGATGAGAGGGCTCTCTCAAAAGAAAGGTGTCGATGTCATGGTTCGTCCAGAAGTTGTAACTCGATCTGGTCAGAATGCGATAGTTCAGTCCGTGATCGAATTCCCCTATCCCGAAGATTTTGAACCTCCTCAGATTCCGAATCAGGTTGCGGGTGGAGGAGGAATTGTGACTCCTGCTACTCCAACGAATTTCACTTCCCGAAATCTTGGAGTTACTCTCGAGGTTCTTCCACAGGTTGGTCCAGACCGTAAGATTATCGAAGTCTCAGTGAATCCGGTCGTTACTGACTTTGAAGGTTTCGTCAATTACGGAACTCCCATTGTTGGGTCGAGTAACACCGCAAGCATCAACTTTGTGAATCAGACGGTGGCGACCCAAAGCGTTTTTGGTGAAATTACTGCGAATGCGATCCTCAAGCCGCTTTTTAGAACAACACGCGGAAATACCAGTGTTCGTGTCGTAGACGGGCAGACTGTTGTAATGGGGGGGCTTATCAAAGAAATTCGGAAAGAAATTCACGACAAAATTCCTATTCTCGGTGAACTTCCGTTTGTCGGTCGAATTTTTCAGAGTAATGGAATTTCGGTAGAAAAGCGCGCTGTGATTATCTTTGTGAATGTCGAATTGACCGACCCAGCAGGAAAACCATACCGCGATCGTTGATGAGTACGAACATCCCCCCACGTTCTAGCCAAGGAAAGAATAGTTTAGATTCCGACCCGTTGGGTCCGGAGAAAGAGCAATACTCGCTCGAAGAAATGATGAAGGCGCTCCGTGATAAGGAGCGCGCAAAAGAGGCTCAAGGTGAAGTGGTGACTCGCTCTGATGGCACGATTGCTCGAAAGGTTAAGCGCCGGAGACGTCGTTCTGGGCAAGCAAGCGAAAACAATCCAGAGCGTGAGAAAAAGCGACTTCTTTTGAAAGTTGTTATTGGAGCTACCCTAATCCTAATTTTATTTCTTACCGTTTTGTTTTTGATCTTGATGCAAAATAGTAAGGGGCATCGTGACAAACTTGCACAGCAGGCTTCCGAGTGGAGTGGGGCTGAGGTAGAGTTCCGGGGGTTGAAGCGGATGCCTTTTTCTGTTTCTATTAAGGACGCTAATTTTCAGTGGGATCAGACCAAATTTGTGCGAAATCTGGCCCTAAATAATATCGAAGGACATGTCCGATTTTTAAATTATTTGGGAGCCCGGCCAAGTGGGTTACAGATTGGTGGAAGCAAGGGCCAGTTGAGACTTGCTATGCCTTCGGCGAGGGGAGATGAAATCGATCCTCTGGATGAAGAGGATTTTCCATTTGGCTTTGACGAATACTATTGTGACTCGCTCGATGTTTTTTTTGGGTCAGATGCTCCGATTGGTTTTAGTGAGGTTGATGCTATTTTTTCCTACGCTGGAGATGGTGGTTACCAGTTGACTCTTAATGAAGGAATTTTTCGAGCGGACGGTTGGGAGGACTTTCCGGTTTCCAAAAGTGTGATGCGTTTTAAAGATGGCCGCCTAAACTTAAAAGCCTTGTCGCTTAAGCATCCAACCAAAAGTGGGGTTTCGGTGGCATCTGATCTGAAACTGAGCGGAGAGGTCTTGATGGCACCGGGTGAGGAATCAACACTTGAAATCTCAACAGATCAATTCCCGATGGAAATTTTGATAGGAAAGCGACTCGCGCGCTTTTTTAGTGGCTCGGTCGAATCATCATCCGGAACGGTTCAGTTCACAGTTGGGAACGACTACTTTGATGAGATTAAAATCAATCTAAAAGCGAGCGCTGCGAAAGTAGTAAGACTGCCATTTCTAGTGAACCTCCATTCCTTATTTCCAAATCACAATTTAGATCTTCTGGAATTTCACGAGGGAATTAGCAACTCTTCGATTACCGGGACGGTGAGAGCAAGACCGGAAGGTGTGGCTTTAGAAAATTTTCAATTCTCTGAGAAAGGTAAGGTTTCATTAAGTGGCAGCTTACTTATTGCTGATGATGGCAGAATTGCAGGGCGTTTTGAAATATCTATCAACCGTTTCTATCTTTCTAGTCAGGAAAGATTCAAGGGAAGTCCTCACTTAATTGGGTCGGACACGACCGGGCTTGTTAGTTTTAGTTTTGATGTTGGTGGAACAGTTGACCGGCCCACCGATACATTTCTTCAGGTGATTGGTGTGGATTCCAAGACCTTTCAGATTGACGACCCAATCGATGGGTCGAAGGATAAGATTTGGCAAAATCTTTTAAATCCTCTCGAAGAAAAAGTTCCTGTTGATCCAGAAATTTTAAAACCACTTAATGTTGAATAGGTTAGTTTTTTCTTTTTTGATCTACCTCTGCTGTTGATACTGCACGTTGAAATGAAGAATCCTTTCACCTCTAACTTTGAATCGTTTGAGGGGCCGATGAGTCCGCTTGTTGAAAATTTGCATGGGGACAAGTTTGATCAACTGAAGGAACTTATAAGCGGCGGGGAGGGTGTTCTGGTTTCTCTTCGCGCTCCACGTGCAGGATATGGGAAAACTATGCTTCTTTCTCGATTGCGTGAAGAGCTTCGGGCTAATTCTGTAATGGTGCCTATTGATCTCTCAACTGATTCCAGAATTGATGAGAAAGATATTCTTGTAAGGCTCCTCGATCAGCTCACCTCTGTGCTGCCGGGGAAACGAGATCTGACTAGATTAGATTTTTGTGTGCGACGTATTTTGGCAAATGCCTTGATTCCGCTGGTGGAGTCAGGCGAGGTTCCAAGTCCCAATCGAACAGAGTCACTGAGAAGTCTTCGCGAAACCCCCGAACAGGTCTTTGATTTCCATAAGGAGTCAGCTGCTGTTGCACAGTGGGTAAGGGGTCAATTCCCAGCTCTCGCACCCCGGTTTTTATCGGTGATTGGCCAAAGTTGTGGTGGGGTGACAGGTGATCTGTCGCAATGGTTTACCTCCTTGTCCCGATTCGCCATGGCCCCTGTTGAGAGTCGGAGTAAGAATCATGATCTGCTAACTGAGGTTAGCAGGGAGGGAGACCGATTTCAGAATGGAATGAGCTACCATGGACCGCTTACGTCTTTTCTTAAACTAATTACAACAACCGAGAATATCGTTCTGGTTGTTGACGAGATGGATGGCTTGTTCTGTGATAGTGAGGCTGCAATTCGCGTCGCAAATACGCTTATTGGTCTCAGGCAGGCCGCGCCGCGTATCAAAGTGATTTTTTCGGTGAATGATGATGTTTGGGAATCTACTTTTTCCCGAAGAATTCCACTTGGAATGCAGGATCGGTTTGAAGATTCGGTAATTCGATTACAGCCCCTTGATGAGGCAAGTGTGTTAGAGCTCTTGAGGATTCGTCATGTTGATGGCGCCGAGGACCTTCGCCAAAAGATCGATTTGAATGACGGGGATTTATATCCAAGAGCTATTCTGCGAGCCGCACGTGATATCATAGACTTGCAAGCGACATCAGAGAAAAGTGCAGCGGAACAAGGAGAGGTATTCGATGGAAATTCACGCCAAGGGAGGGATATTGGTTTTGCCGAAATGTCATCGGAGAAGGTAGTCGAAACTGATTTGACGGAATCGGGCAAGCCTGACATTCCATTCGCTACTCCAGTTGTAAAAAACAAGTATCCTCCCAAAATGGTGCGAAGAGTTACGATTCCCCGCAAGTATTTAGTGCAGCGAATTCGTCAGAAAAGTGATTCCGCTCCTCTTCCTCCTGCGCCGCCCTTACATACCTCATTCGAAAGTCCTTTTCGGCTTACTGATTCCTCCAAGTCTAGAGGTGGAGAGGCCAGTGCAACTTCGATTTCGCCTCCAGCTAATGAAGATATACCTTCTTCGAAAGCCGGTCCTGTTGATAGTGATAGCATCGACGAATTGCTTCGAAAATTCCGGGAGAGGTAGGATGGTTCCAATTCAATTTAGCAAAAAACCTTTTGGAGTGACTCAGTCATAATAATCTTTATCTCCTTCATCGAAACCGTCTGATTGATTTCACTCTCCACACTGGTCATGGTAACTCCATTAATCCCGCAAGGGGTGATCATTTGAAATGGCGCTAGAGAAAGTTCTTGGACGTTTAAGGCAAACCCGTGAAGGGTAACCCATGAGCGAACACCGACTCCGAGTGAAGCAATTTTTCGGTCTTCGACCCATACGCCGGTTTGGCCTTTCCTTCGAATCGCGGTGATGCCAAGAATTCCGAGAGAAATAATTATGGCTTCTTCTAGATTTCTAAGGTGAATGTGAAGGTCCTTTATGCGTTGAGTGAGATCGAGTATTGCATAGCCAACAAGTTGCCCTGGGCCATGGAAAGTTCCTTGTCCTCCGCGGTTGATTTCAACTACTGGATGAGGGAGATGTTTGTGAGCTCTCAGGCTGGTTTTATCCCGAGTCCTGCCGATCGTGTAGACAGGAGCATGTTCGAGAAGAAGAATGATGTCCTCTATTTTTTGGTCACGTCGACGTTGGACAAGGTCTTCTTGAAGATCCCAAATCTCTTGAAAATCTAAATCAGCTCCAAGGTCTTGAAATATCGGGGAACTCATCGCTTAGATTTGGGTAATCTCAGCCAAGCTTGGATTTCTGAAAGTGAATGGCAGTTCAGAACATCTTTGCGGCGGAGCCAGCCTTTGCGAGCGAGTCGCGCCCCATAGGCTAGGAATTGTAGTTGTTCGATTGAGTGGGCATCGGGATTGATTGAGGTTAAGACATTTTTGTCACGGGCGCGATGCCACCAACGCCAGTCCATATCAAGGCGCCATGGATTACAGTTGAGTTCAATAACTGTTTTTGTTTCAGCTGCGCAGTCGATAATTTTCTCCATGTTGACGGCGTAAGGATCACGCTTGAGTAGGAGACGTCCAGTGACATGGCCGAGCATGGTAACGTGTTCGTTTTCCATTGCTCGGATTAATCGGTTGGTCATTTCTTTTTCGGGAAGATTGAAAACGTTGTGGATGGAGGCGACGCAATAATCGAGCTCGGCGAGTAAGTCGTTATGGAAGTCCAGTGAACCATCTTTGAGAATATCAACCTCTGAACCGGAGAGGAGCGCAAAATCTTCGAAGTGTGCGTTTATTATTTTAATCTCTTCAATTTGTTGGACTAGCCTTGTTTCATTAAGCCCGTTGGCTTGAAAAGACGACTTGGAGTGGTCGGCGATTCCTAGATATTGTAGGCCGTGGTCTTGCGCGGCAGTGGCCATTTCCTCAAGAGTGTTTTTTCCGTCGGAAGCAATTGTGTGGTTATGAAATGTTCCCCGGAGTTGGGTAAGTTTGACGAGGTCTGGAAGATCTGCGGCGCACGCGGCTTCGATTTCACCGCGATTTTCTCTGAGTTCGGGTGCGATCCAATCGAGTTTCAGAGCACGGTAGATATCAACTTCTTCCTCGACTTTAGGGATGTCTCCTTCGCCAGTGAAGTCATATTCATTAAGAGACAATCCCTTTTTCAAAGCCAGTGAACGAAGGGCGACGTTGTGCTCTTTACTACCAGTGAAATACTGGAGAGCGAAAGGGAAGTGGTCATTACTGACAGCACGGAGATCACACTGAAGGCCATTATCAAGCCGAACTGATGCCTTGGTATCTCCTTGAGCAATGACTTCCTGAACTTCAGGAAAGTCAGTGAAGAATTTAGTGAGTTCAGCGGGTTCTTTAGTCGCGACCAGGAAGTCGAGGTCATGGAGGGTTTCTTTGGCACGACGGTAAGAGCCAGCAATGGCGGAGCGATTGACCTTAGGGTGTTCACGAAGTCGTTCGAGTAAAGTCTCTGCGAGAGGTGTCACCTCACCGAGACGAAAGCGGTCGGCGAATTTTGCGCGAGTTTCGATGGCACCCAGGATTTTTTCCACAGTTTTGGCCCCGAAGCCTGAAAGATTAGCTATTTCTGATCCTTGGCAGGCCTCCTTTAGCTCGTTGACCGAAGAGATCCCGAGTTTGTCATAAAGTGCTTTTATTTTTTTTGGGCCGAGTCCCTGCAGCTCAAAAAGCTCAAAAAGAGTTGGGGGAAATTCGGCGCGGAGATCTTCAAAGTATTCCAGTTTTCCGGTCGATGCCAGCTCGTAGAGTTTTTGTTGAAGGGCGTTGCCTATGCCTTTGATGCCTTTGAGCTCGTTTGCAGCTGCTCGTCCAACGATGTCCCCTTCAAAGTTTTGCACCACTTCGGCACCATTGCGATAGGCCCTTGTCTTGAATGGATTTTCTCCTTTTAGCTCCAGTAAGAGGGCGATTTCCTCAAGTGTGTTTACTAGTGATTCTCGGGTGACGTCCGCCATTTGGATTCAAGATGGTATGGTGACAGGGATTTGCAAGACTAAGGCCTTCGCGATAGGGGGCAAATCTGCTACCCCTTTACTTATGAGCTCCCCTAACTTGAAATATTATAACGCTGCCATAAACGCAGCCCAATCCGGTGACATTCCTGCAGCCCGAACTGCAATTGAATCAGCTCTCACCGAGGACCCAAACGATGTTCAGAGTTGGCAACTTTACGGGGTTGTCCTAAACGCCCTTGGGGAAACCGAAAAGGCAGAGAAGGTCGTGGCGAAAGTAAAAGAGTTAGGGTTAAGCGAGGTTGATGAATTGATCATGAAAGCGGCGGATGCGATTGGTCAGAATAAGTTTGGTGTTGCGATTACTTATTATGAGGATGCACTTGAGCTGGAGCCCAATCGCCCGGAAGTCTATGTCAGCTATGCTCTGGCGCTGATGCAAGGCAACTATCCTTCCGATGCTGAAGAAGCTGCTAGGAAGGCCGTTGAAATGGCTCCAGGTGATGCTTCGGCTTGGTATGCCAAAGGCCGAATTCAAAGACTACGTGGGCATAAGATTGAGGCACTTAATAGCCTAAAAAAGGCTATTGAGCTTCAAGGTTCTTTGGTTTTAGCCCGTTACGAGTGCGGAATGATCCTCGCAGAAATGGGCGAGTTGAAGGCTGCCCTCGAGTGTTTTGAAGAAGTATTGGCAGATCATCCCGAGGATCAAAATGCAATTGAGGCGAAAGCTTCCATCTTGGCCAAGATGGAAGAATTAAATTCCTAGGTGATAAGGATTGCATGCCGGAGTCGGGAAGGCAGGATGCGCAAAGCATCAATAAGAGCAAAATTATGAGTCGCAATATTTGGTTGGATGGGAAAATCGTGGACGAATCGGATGCGAAGATATCGGTCTTTGATCACGGTTTGCTTTATGGGGATGGGATCTTTGAAGGCATTCGTTTTTACAACGGCCGAGTCTTTCGTTTAAGCGAGCATATCGAGCGGCTGTATCTTTCGGCAAAGGCTCTCCTCCTCAAGATGCCTTGGACTCTTGAAGAAGTTTGTGAAGCGACTCTCCAGACAATTAGGGCCAATAACCTAAACGATGGCTATGTTCGTTTAGTAGTGACACGAGGGATTGGCGACCTTGGATTAAATCCTTATCTCTGTCCGAATCCATCGATGTTTATCATCGCTTCGGGTATCACATTATACCCAGCTGAACTGTATGAGAATGGACTTGAAGTCGTGACTTGTTCGACACGCCGGCCAACACCTGCGAGTTTGAGCCCACAAGTGAAATCTTTGAATTATCTTAATAACGTTATGGCCAAGGTTGAAGCTCTCAAGGCAGGAGCCAAAGAGGGTTTGATGTTAAATGAGCAAGGTTACGTAGCGGAGTGTACTGGTGATAACGTTTTCGTTGTGAAGAAGGGCGAAGTGATTACACCGCCGGTTTCGGATGGCAGCCTTGATGGAATTACTCGGCAGGTGATTTTTGAACTTTGTTCCGAGTTGGGAATTTCGATCCGAGAAATGTCAATGGCCCGCTACGATATTTATACTGCTGACGAGTCATTTCTAACGGGTACGGCGGCTGAAACTATTCCGATGGTTAAGCTTGATGAGCGTGAGATCGGTGATGGCAAACCTGGACCAATTAGTCTCAGATTGATCGAAGCCTACCGACAAAAAGTCCGGTCGGAGGGAACTCTGTTTTAGGAACTAGCCAAGTTGGATTGTTAAGATAGAGTGAATTGATGAGAATTTCGTCTCTCCTATCCGCTTGTCTTTTTAAAACTGTTTTCGCGGCTTCTTTTGGTGAGCAGATTAGTGATTCTGGAATAAGTCACTCTTTTCTGATCACCGGAACTAAGACAGCAATAATTGGCGAAAAATGCGAGATTTTATGGGAGGTTAAAGCTAAATCTCGTGACGGTGAAGTTCTTCCTAATGGTAATGTATTGGTGACGTTTGCAAACGAGGTAAAGGAATTCACCCGTGATTATAACGTGGTATTTCATTACAAGTTGGCAGAGGGCAACAAGGAGATCAGCACGGCCAAACGACTAGAAAATGGGAATACCATGATTGCCGAGATGGGCGCTAAACCGAGAATTCTTGAAATTACACCAGAAGGGAAAATGGTAATTGAAGTTCCAGTAAAGCCCGAAACTAGCAACACTCATATGCAGATTCGCATGGCTCGGAAGCTAGCGAACGGAAATTATCTAGTCCCTCATCTGCTGGCATTTGCGATCAAGGAATATTCCCCGAAAGGAGAGGTCGTCCGAACGATTAAGACAGATTTGCCGGAGCTCGGCGGGAGGCTGAAGAAGAATTGGCCCTTTACAGCAATTCTTCTCGAAGATGGGCGAATCATGGCGAATCTAACGAACGGGAATAAGACGGTTATCTTCGATAAGGAGGGTGGGGTAGATTGGGTTTTTACGAGCCCCCAGTGCGCCGACCCCTGTGGCGGACAGTTCCTTGAGAATGGAAATATTGTCGCCTGCCAGTATGGGTCCAGGGGAGATGCCATGCCTGATGCGATGGAAATCAATTCTAAAAAAGAGGTGGTTTGGCAATTTAAGGCGGCTAATTTTAGAGGAGTCCATGAGATTCATGTCCTCACCACGAACGGAAAAGCTGCCGGAGGATTACGCTAGAAAT